>Ga0209188_1000383_pt1 | contig 44389 bp, 49 predicted proteins | sample C_130625_EF_Meta_FD_187307 | JGI IMG/M metagenome (GOLD analysis project Ga0209188, IMG submission 187307) | Freshwater microbial communities from Lake Croche, Canada to study carbon cycling - C_130625_EF_MetaG (SPAdes) (version 2) | ecosystem: Environmental > Aquatic > Freshwater > Lake...
GGCCGCGAGGGTCCGTAACCTCATGGTCCGTGCGTGAGAGTCGGCGGAAAAGTACAACGTTGGACACTGCGCTCGCAGCGCCAGAGACAGGGCTAGTGCGCTCTTCCCTGCCCCCGGCGGTGCTGCGATCATCGTCACTTCCCCGCGACGAATGTGTGCTTGGTATGCCGCTAGGCTCCCGAACACGTCCGGTATGGATGCCCCGCCCTTCTCTTCTGGGAGTCGGGAGAGCGTTCTCATCTAGCGAATCCATACGATTTCTGCTTCTTGCTCACCCTTAGCGAAGGGCTTCGGTCCCTTAGCAGGGTCCACCCATGCCTTGAGTGCCTTGCCCTGCTGACTAGTCCAGTCCTTACGGACGTACTTACCGCGACCGTCAGGCAGGGATGGTGCATCGTTTAAACCGTAGGTAAAGCGGTTGCCGTACCTATCGTTCAACGTTTCTACTGTTCCCGGCTGGCTCCCATGTACCACGACGGACGGGGGAGTTGCGGAGGGCTGCTCTGGCTGGCTTGGAGCGAGGGCGATCGTCTGCTCAACGTGTCCTCCGGCCTGTAGCAGTTGCTTGACAGCGAGGATGTGGGCGACGTTCTCGGTGAGAGCATCGAGTTGCACAAGCAGGTCATCCCCGTTATCTGCGTACACGTTGATGAGTGCTGCGTCATGGCCCGGTCCCGTCTTGAAGTTGACCTGAATCTTGGTGGTTTCACTAGCCATTGTGTCCTCCTGAGATGGTGTGACTTATGTTGATATTGGTGGGAATGGAAATGTCTGGGTTCTTTGCGTAACAAAAAGATTGGACTGAACAGAATCCACAGTCCATGGATAGGCGGGGGAGGAAGCGTCCTGCTTCGATCCCTTCCTTAGCGATGCGGAACCATGGGCCGAGCATGTCAGCGTTCCACCTGTTTAAATCCATGGGCGCTGTGAGGTATGCGGTACGGGTCATGTAGTACGAGCCAAACTGTGGTCGGATACCTGTGGTGTGTTCGATTGCTGTGGCGTACACGGCCAACTGTGTTACGTCTGCTGGCTGGCGTGTCCCTGACTTGATGTCTACGACGGTGAGGTTGCCTACCTGATCTTCAAAGATCCGGTCGATGAACCCGTGGGATGGTGTGTCATCACCAGCGAACGATGTGGTGAACGGGTATTCAATGGCAGGTCCGTGTGGTCCTACCCAGATGCTGAACTGTGGGTTGGCTTGACGCCATAGCGCATAGTTCTCTACCTGCAAGGGGCCGTTCTCTCGCCACCATGCTTCGTTCTCACGGTCAGGGTTTGCTTTAGTGGCACGTCCTCCCACTGACCATTCTTCGTCTGGGTGTTGTGCAAGTTCAGTATTGAACTTGTGTGTAAACCCGTTGATGGCACCCTTTACTGCTTCTTCGTGCGACAGTCCATCTACTGTTAGGCAAAGGTCATAAACCTCTGTGCCTGTGTGAACTGCTGTTCCCCCGGCTAACCAAAATGCTGGCTTCTGAGGTATTGATTCGATCTTGGTAAGACGGTACTTTTCACCACAACTCAAGTACGTGTTGAGGCTGGAATAGGAAAGGTATGGCTTTCCGGTTAGTTCAGTTAGCGTGGTCATCTTCACCCCCTGTGACATAGTGTGTTGGTTTGTTAACAGGCAAACAAAAAATCCAGCACTCGTCACCTGAATCGTGAAGTAGGTGGCGTACTGGGTAGGTGTTCCATCGCATCCCCATGGTTGCCATTGCAACAATGGCCCAATCCTCGATAGTCCATTCTGCTTGTGCATCGGCAAATATGATGATGTGTTCATCATCCAGATGGGCAGTAATACCGGGCCTTTCAGCCACTTGTACTGCGTTGGTGTGTGTGCTCATATGGTTAAAGTTACATGTGCCTCTGAAAAAGCGCAAGGGCTGCTCAATAAAAACTTTATGTTCTTGACATTGTTTAAACAAAAATGTTGTATGTACAAGAACACGACACGCCGAAGGTGTGCTCAGCCCTTGTGCATCGGCAGTGTTATATTGTTATACTATGAGCGTAGCGAATCAAACCACAAAGGCAGCCCTTTGAGGGGCTGCCAATGGATGGATGTATAGGCACCACGGGAGTGGTGCTGGGCAAACGCTCAGCGTTTGCTTAGCGAGGATTTGTGTAAATCCTTCTGCGCCTAATAGGCGCTGGATCATCATTGTCTTTCAATGCTTGGTCGATGTAGTAGAACCCTTCATCTGAATCAGGGTCATATCCAACGACGGCTTGTTCGCGTTCCAACATGTCCAACCATGACCGCAGCCGTTGCGATTCATCTATGTTCAACTTGTCAGGGGTCTGTTCTTTGCGACCATAAAGTCGCAACATACGGGCGGCATAATGCGTGCCGTGTTCATCTCTTACACGCCATGGCAAAGAGTTCCGGTAGCGGGGTTTGTTCTCGGCCAGTCCATACCGGACCATTGCTCCACTGATACTTGCCCGTGAAACCCTGATCCCGGTTTCTTGTTCATGTCGTGCGACCATCTCAGCGTGGGTGAGTCCTTCACGCTGCCACCTTTGGAGGGTAGTCTTGTCTGGTACAAGCGTTGGCGGAGCCATGGAACACCTTCTCTCGTGTGGTTACTTGACAAGAGTTTGGCATAGGTCCGTGTTATGTGTCAAACAAAATGATCAAGATGAGCGAAAATTGAGTATCCCTTGGAATACCCTGCAAACCCGCAGGTCGTGTCCGGGGGGGGACTTGAACCCTAGCCAACACAACATGCACTTGTTGCATGTTGTGCAGGTCATAGTGTAAGGTGTGTCATGTTCCAATCTACCTATGAGGGAGCGAACATGCCCAGAGCAATGAACCTGATCGAAGCGAAAGCCGAATACCGTGGACACCTGACAGCCCGAGGGTTATCAAAGTCCACAATCAAGAACCACATGCAAGTGTTGAACCTTGCTCAACAAGAGTGGGGAGATGTACGCATCTCAGCCATCACCGGATCACACATAGACCGACTGTTCCGGCGAGCCACATGGGTCGCCAGCACACGGAACCTGTACCTCAGCAACCTGCGCTCGTTCTTCCAGTGGTGTAGGCGTGAGAACTACATGGCCCGTGACTTCGATCCCACGGCTGGGTGGAACAACCTGACCGTGCCACGGCGAGACAAGATGCGCCTGCCATTGGCTGAGTTCCCAGCACTACTCGATGCGTGTAAACACCCACGGGATCGGATGCTGTGTGCTCTTGGGATCTACACGTTCTTGCGAGGGGGAGAGATCGCTACCTTGCAGATCAGTGCTCTCAACCTTGAGCGGTACGAATTGAATATCTATAGGCACAAGACACAAGAAGAAGATGTGCTACCGGTATCACTTGAGTTGGCCGCTGAGTTTGAACGGTACTTCCGGTGGTACAGGACAAACCAGAACACACCACACTTACGCCACGAATGGTATCTAATCCCATCAAAGGCTCCAAACCCAACACGATACAACCCTGTCACCCATCGCATTGAAGTGTCAGGTGAGTTAGCACCATTGCGTCCGACGCGGAAGGTGTCTCACCCATACCGATCCGTTCAGAGGGCGCTGGTTGTGTTGGGCTACGACCCTCTGGGCGAGGGCGAACATACATTGAGACGAAGTGGGAGTCGGGCACTCTTCGATACTCTCCGTGATCAGGGATACGACGGAGCGTTAATGCGTGTCAGTTCAATGTTAGGACACAAGGACACACGGGTAACGGAACGCTACATTGGGCTTAGCCTTGAGCGTACGCAGAGGAATGAAATGATATCTGGGAACGTCATGTTCCCATCGTTGAGTCACGAAGATGCCACTGTTGTGGAGATTGCGAGATGAGAATGGCTACTGTAAACCGGCTGGTGTGTGACATCGACCAGCGTGAAGACAACGTATTCACAGTTGTAATCGACATCAACGGTCGTGGTGGTGTCGTAGACATGTGCGGTAGGTGCCGCTCGTCGGTCCCTGTGGACGAAGCGTTCGCCCGTGTCAGGCCAGAAACACGCAAGAGGAAACAGGAGTTCGTCAAGATTGAACTACCCCCACAACCATAAGGCAGTTACCACGACCATTAGACGCTCAATGGCATTTAAAGGCCCCTCAGGGGGCCGTAGAGACACGAATAGGCCCCCCCGGTGGTTTTATCCACCGAGGGGGTTTCGTTGTTCTATGGAGCGTGTGGTGCTAAACGGGAATAGCGGGGTAGATATTCCTGTTTCGGGCCGTCTCACGCTACCGTTTCGGGATTGTGCACATATCAACACAATAGGCACAATGGTGCCGATGTTCACATTTTAGCACACTATTCTGACTTGATTCACTACTAATAAGTACGAACCTGCCGGTTATGACCCGTCCAAAAGTCGCATAAGAGACCGTCCAAAAGTCGCATTGCTAGAGCAACCGCAACGTTGCCATCAACACACCACCAACATTGTCCTTCTCCCGAGACGGGGGAGTAGTACGTGTAAACGACAACTGCTCGATAAGAGCAGCACGGTTCTCACCAGACGTATAGTCCTGCCACGTAATCACAGAGCCAAGATCCTCCGCAGACTCCAGAGCAGACAACCTGTCCCACGCTCCACCGTCATACCCACGAACCATGCCATTGCGGTCACGCTCATGGTCGAAGCACAGCAAAGGAACCTGCACGATCCGAGTACGCTTTGGCGCAGGATACGCACGCACACTCATCGCGTTTACAGTAGGCCGAGCAGACCCAGTACCCGTTAGACGCAGAGCCACGTACAGATCCCTCGTCGGGTTTGGTGCAGGGGCAGACAGTGAGAACTCACCATCAGTAGCCGATGAAGTTAACGTGCCAATGTTCACCCACGTAGACGGGTTACCCGTACCAGTCGTAGACGCATGAACCTCAATGGTCGTACCCGTGGGTACGTCAGCACGCAGAACGATAGACCGCCATGCTTTGAGTTCTTGAGTTGAATAGTTGATACGTCCATACTCAATCCACCCGTCAGTTGCATAAGCAACTGTTTGAGGTTGAGCGATCAGGCCGAAACCGGGAACCGTGTAATACACCTGAGACCCTGAGTAGGTCACAGAAGATGGAGCACTGCTACCAGAACCGTAAGCCTCTTGAGCGTAAGCGTACCGATACTTCTCAACGTCCACAGACAAGTCAATACGGTAGATACCGGGAGCACTGGACCCATCCAGAGCAGTCGTATCTGTACCACCAGTTGCGTACAGGTAACGGTCAACGCCTACGAAATCGTAGGCTCCACCAGCCGTGTAGACGATGATTGGGCCTACTGTAATAGTCGAATCAGCAGCGATTTCCGCTACTCTAATACCCGAACTGGTAGCAATAGCCAGATAATTGCCAAGGTACGAGTAGATATTCAGTACCTTTTCACCACGGGGCATCTCAGCGATAACCACGGGGGCTGCTAGAGAGACCGTGCCAGCACTAGACGTGATGCTTGTCCGGTAAATAGCCGACACGTCATTGGCGTAGCCAGAGAAGTAGATGGCACCGGGGCCATCAGCGATACCTGTCCATACCCATGCAGTGTTCGGGTGATCCCACCCTGTTCCAGCAGAAGTCAGTGTGGTTGATGAAGGGTTCAACTCGTAAATAGAATTGTTTACACACGTCATCAAACGTTGCTTAACCCAGCGAACCAAAGCCCTGCTAGACGTGGCCGCATAATCAGCAGTCAACATCTTCACACCCGTACCCGTGGGCAAGGTGCCTTTCCAAATGTTGGTTGCCGTAGCAGCGTAGTAGTTTGTGCCATCAGTGGTGAGTGACAGGATGTTACCGGTCGCAGCCGTCAAAGAAACAGCGTTAACCGTTCCCGATGGAGTCACCTGAGACAGGCTGGAATCCGTTACATGTAACACACCATTAGTGGAACCGATACCCACCGAATACTGGGAAGTAGCAGACGTAGAACGCAACGTTGAAACACTCTTAGCAAGAGTGAACGATCCAGCAGTCCACACATCAACGTTCGCTGAACGGTAGAACCGGAACCGGGCAACCTTCGGATCAACTTCCAAAGATTCCACAGCACGCTGACCAGCACCATAATGACCAGAGGCAACAGACCTCAGCCACACACCCTGATCTAGCGAGTTCTCACCGGGGTCACGTTCTTGGTCGATACGTTGGCGACGGAACTGAGACGTGGCCCGGTCCATCGTCCGAGTCTGATCCGTAGCAAACATGAAAGGCAAGCCACCAATGGAACAATCCCATGCGGCATCTGACGGGAAGTAGGCCGAACCAACCACAGTAGAAAGGTTGATTACCGGCCTTTCGGTAATATCAAATCCAGCCATGGGCTAGTCCTTCCTAGACGGGACGAGCAAGAGCCTTATACGTCTTCGGTCCAACAACACCATCAAAAGGCCACAATGAGATGTGTAAACGTTGATACCGCTTCACAGCAACAACAGTTGCCGGATCGAATACGCCACTAGGTGTGAGACCTAGGCCCTTCTGGATTGCCTTAACGTGATCGCCCTTAGTACCAACACTGAACTTGCCGGGGAAAACCGGGATCGTGGGTACGTGGACTGGTTTCGTTGAAGGCTTCGTAGGAACCTTGACAGGTTTAAACGCAGGGGCAACAGTCCCGTCAGGACGGATGCCGAGTTCCTTGATGACTGCTTCAACCTGAGCGATGCTCGTACCCGGCTTCAAAGCGAAGTGCATGGGGTCCCAATTACGACTGGCAACGTAGTCGCCACCGCGTCTCTTATCCCCACCCCAAATAATGATTTTGTACTTCTTCTTCAATGCGACACACGCTGCGATCTGAGCGGATGACATAGTGCTCATACCACCATGCGGTCCCTGAGCGCCCTCATGGGCGCTATTGCAGTCAATGGCAGTCCCAGACGAATGATCCGACCACGATGCACTAGCCCTCGCTGGACGGTAATCATGCGACCACACTTCTTTAGGGCGCAGCGGGGCAACAGTCTTGTGATAGTCAGCAGCCAACGCAGCGAACAAAGGAGCCGCCACACTCCGCATAGACAGTTTAATCTTCGTACCCGGTACGACGATCTCTTTCAGGCGTGGATCTCCCCAATTCAGGACAGCCCACCCGTTTATACTCGCTGGCATCAGATGCCCTCAGGATTCGAACCGACACCGTAAGCAGTGTCAGCCGGATTAATAGCACGGACGAGAGCAGTACCCGCAGCAATGAGGACAGCCTGACCGAGAGCGTTCAGGTCGATCGTTCCACCTGAGATGTTCCCAATCACATAGGAGACAGCAGCGGCGAACGCTGCACCCACAACGACGTTAATGATTGTTCGGATCGGTGCGGGAATGGATTCCCAAAATTGTGACATGTTTACATCTCCTAAGCAGAAGCAAGCGAGAGAGCGGATTGGAGAGCAGACCGGAAGCCTGCACTGGTGTACGTGGCACCACTGACCGTGGCTACGTTGCTGGTGGACCCGCCGACAGCCTCGTCGATCAAAGTCCCATTGCCAGCATTGTTCATGCTGGGAGTTGTTGAAACATAAAACTTGCCAATCGACTTCGATGTCGGATCAGCAGCAGTGAACGTGGGAACAGTGATCCCCGTGATCTTCCCACCGAGAGTCGTAACTGACAGACCGATCTGGTATTGGATTCCCTCACCGGCCACGTTGATTGGAGCATTACCCGCCCAAGTTCCGTCTTTGATTACGGTTGGTGTAGGAGAAGTAGTGGCACTTGGAGACACAGATGGTGTAGGCGAAGCACTCGGGGCAGCAGTCGATATGACCGGAGTGGCTTTCACCGTTGCGGCGTTCGTTTGGTCCTTGAGGACTGTCGTGCTGCATTTGTAAACCCACACTTCTCCTTGGTTCAAGTTTGGGTCAGCATCATTCCCAGTAGGCCCAGTGATCGGTGAGCATTTGTCATCAGTGATTCGTATGTTGCTGTAATCCGTGTTGCCCGTGTTCTTCAACGTGTACGTGTACGTGATCTTTGACCCAGCAGTTACAACGCTCTTATCTGAGGAAGTAACAAGAGACAAGGTTGGGTTCCGCACGTACACGGACGTGTTCGTGGTGACGCTCACGTCGGGAGCGGTCTCAAGGTTCGTATCAGGGGGGAGTGGAGCGGAGTCTGTGGCACCGGCTGATTGGACAGCACCGATGATTGCGAGGCCGAGCACAGTACCGGATGTAAACGCTACTGCTTTAATCTTGGGGATCATCCTCATCCTTTATTAAGTGTTCGATTACGAGGTCTAACTGGCGTTCGATACGGTCCACACGACCGTGTAGGTCTTTTAGTGATTGACCGCCGTTAGCGTTTGGTTGAATCTGTGATGTGCGTCTTTCAATCTCGCTCATAAGTGGACGCATAACGAGGTAGCGTCCAGCAGCGGCGAAAGACGTGATGATGGTAATGAGAACAATGAGTACACCCCCGTAATCATTGAGTGCATTTATTATTGTTGGAGTCGTATACATGGCTTACGGCTCTGACGAGAAGGCGATGAACGAGTTAGCACCGGCGACTATCATCACGCCTTGGCCAACATTGGGGTAGGCAGGGTTAGTAGTAGTTGAGACGGTGATTGCCTGCGGTGAGGCAATACTCAGAATGAGTTGCATCTTGTTCACACCAAGGGGAACTATTGTCTGATAGTTGGTAATGCTCGGACCAGAGACGTATGTGGCAGCCAGAGAAGTAAATGTTCCTGCGGTCCAATACTGGCTTAATCCACCCGCAGCGGGACCAAACACTGCGACTTGTGTTATCGCAGTGGGTGCCGCTGTTGTGAAAGTAGCAAAGTTGTGTGAAAGTGTTGGCGTACCAATCATCGTGGTGGGGAAGTTGATGGGTGCTCGGACCACAGCGCCTGATGCTGATGCAACATATTGGCTTACCCATCCTTCAAACGCCATGACGCCAGATGATGAAAAGATGTTGTAATACTTTTGGCACCGTCGCAGATCATCATGAAATGCTGGTGGTATGAACGCAGTAGCAACTGGGCCAAGTTCCAGTTGGGCATCGGCCACATTCACACCCATTGATGTGGCGTTGGTGTAGTCCTGTTCAAGAACCAGTGACACGTAACCATCAGAATTAGATCCCCACGTTCCCGAAAAACTAGGTAGCGTCGCTGTGACTGATTGACGCGAAAACGTGCCCGTCGATCCAGTGGAGAAAGTTAACGATCCGAGCGATGTGGTCGTAGTAGCCGAAGGGCTACCACCCGTCCCGTAGTTAACAACCCAGCGAACGTTCAGTTTGTACGAAGTAACAACTGCGGCAGAAAGAGAAAATGTAACCTGCTTGCCAGATAGTGCAAACGGGATATCTCCAAAAGCGAATCGCTGTTCAACGGTATACATAGATCCAGCAGTAGCCGAGCCTAGGGTCGTAGCGGGAGTATTCCAATATGCGTATGACCCTGATGCTGTGCTGGCTCCATTGGAGAATCCACTACCGCCAAAACCTGTGTTGCCAACGGGTGAAATGGGTGTGTAGTACCAGCGATCCATTCTGTATTGGGCAGCGCCAATACCACCACGATTACCGCCGAACTGGTTAATCAGGAAACAAGGATTGTCAAGGAAGTTGTTACGTTGAAAGTTTGATGTAGCGAACAGTGTGCCCGGTCCTGCTGGCAAGGTCAGAGCACCACCAGAACCTGAGATTGCAGGCGTAGTCAAAGCAAGGTTCGTTAATGAACCAGTAGCCGTGCCAGATACTGATGGGTTACTGATGGACGGTGAAGTCAACGTCTTGTTGCTTAGTGTTGCAGTACCCGTGGTTGTTACAACAGGTACGCCAGCCTGTGTAATCGAAGGCATGTCAACGACTGGCGTCGCTCCGGGGACAACAGTGATGGCCTGCACGCCATTAGCGATATCGCGCACATATAGGTTCGGTTGTGTCGTATCAAGCGAGTAGATTTTCCATTTGGCCGTGCCGTTCTTTAATAGCGTTACGCCTTCTTCTCCACCAGATGCAGTTCCACCATCAAGGTACAGCGTTCCTGAATTGGTGCCGCTGCCCCCAAGCCCGATGGTTGTTCCGGTTGGTAGGGCTGTGCCAAAAGTTGGAGAGTTCAACGTAGGCGCAGTTAACGTCTTATTTGTGAGGGTCTGACTATCAGTCGTTCCAACAACAACAGAACCAACGCCAAGGCTATGTACGTTTGAGGTCGAAGAGACTGCATGGTTTTGAGCCTCCCTAAAGTCAACACCAACCACCATGTGTTGGACGGTTCCACCCGCATTGTGCGAGACAGCAGCCGACGAGTCATAGCCACGGGTAACAGATGACCACGATGTACCTGCCGCAGCACTAACGAGGACGATCTCTTCGTTGACCGTGTTCGGATCTAGGACAGCGATGAACGGGGCAGCAGGCCAACCGGTGTTCGCCGCAATATTGAATGCTGTAACTGACGAGTTGATGCCAGCGGATAGGGTTGTCGCTACGGCGACAGATGAATAGTTGCGAGCGGTGACAGCCATTTAAACCTCAGCGGGTGTAGTGGACACGGACGGGATACTGCTGGTTTAAACGAGCAGCCTCTTCTTGAACGCGGATACGGAACTGTTGATACAACTGCCTCGATAAGGCAGCAGCAGATGTTTGAGATATGCGAGCGTTAGCAGCGAAAGAAGCATCAGCGGCGATGATTGCCGAGTTCGGGATCTCCACGTAAGGCAAGAGACGAATGATTGAACCGAGGCGGATCACATCAGAACAAGAATCTGGTAATCCTGTGGACAGGATTGTGGACGCATCAGTAGCGAACGTTGATGGGGGAGACGAGTAAGAAATGTATGCCGTGTACCCGGTCGGTAACGAATCCCAGATCACGATTTGATCTTGATACTTGTCGTACTTCCAACGTCGGATCGGTGCATACTCAAGCGAGTAAGGGTTCCGGTACGAGACATCCATGATGTCCCCAACCTGTGGGGTTGGGGTTAACGAGTACGAGGTTTGTCCTGCGATAAGGACCTGTGTGGCACTAGCCACCTGCCACAAGTCAGGGTAGAGAGCGTTGACTGTTTCGTTGATCGCTCGTTTAATCGCCGCTCGGGGAAACAGCGGAGAGTTCACAGCCTTCACGTTGATCGCGTGAGCCACAGCCGTAGTCCCACCATAGCCACGACCAAACGGTGCAACAGTCAGAATGTTGCTGGACCTGTCAATCGTTGTCACGTACACCAGTTCGTCTTCGATCTCTACAACACCGTGAGAGAAGTTAGACGCATCGGCTACAGGGATCGACGTGGCTGAAGAAGTGATAGCCGCCGTAGTGTACGAAGCCTGCTCCTGAGTCTGGGTGTAACCAGACAGTTCAAGAGTGATCGCATTAGTCAGATCAGTGAGGCTCAGACTCATAGCATCCCTGCCTGAGTGGCCACGGTCGCTGTCCTCTGGTTAGGGATAGCCGCAGTAGGTGGCATCGTGTCAGCGTTGTAAGGCTTACCGATCAACTCAGAAGCCCGGTACGCTTCGTTCACTGCTTTCTGCGTGGTAGCAGCAGGCTGCAAACCGTCACGTCGGGCCTGTGCGTAAGCGTTCAGTTCAGCCTCATGCAACTTCTCCCCACGTAGCGAGTAGCCACCATTACTTGATGCTGCCCAACCAACACGTAGAGAAGCGTGACGAGCACACTCACCCCACGTTGCATGGTCGCGTGTGAGGCATCCACTTCTACAATTATCACCGAGCGCCATGTTTACATTACCCCTTAGTGCCATGGTGAGACAGCGGTCTCAACCCAGTTGGTGCCGTCCCAAGCGAATGAGATGGAGGCACGCTGACTTGCTGTGCCCGATGCGGCTAGAGAAGTTGAGCGTAAGAAAATTGCGTTCCACGTAATAGCACGACCACCCGTTGCATCCTGCGTCAGCAGGAACGTCATCTGCGTACCCGAAGGGATCGTTGAGGTGTAACCGGGGTTGCTCGTTGGTGCGTTAATCGTGATTGCAGCGGTGAGCACACCAACGTTCGTTGTCCTACCGTCACGCCAGTTAGGTGTAAACGATGCGTTGAATGCTGGCGACAACCAACCGCTGATCGAGGTTTGCTGCAATGCGGTCAGGACACCGGGGCTGACAGGAGTCTTGTCAGTGTAAATGTTGCCGTACCAAGCGTTCCAGTATGGGCTTGGCTCAGTGATACGAGTTGGACCGTTAATGGAGTTGTTGACAAACGTATTGTTGATGACCGATAGGCCCGAGGTGTGGTACTGGCCGTTGTTGCCATCCACGATGATCAGCGTGTACGGACCACCTGACAGGTAGTTGTTCAGGATGGTCACAGGGCCGGGACCGGCAGGTCCAATGTCAGGGGAGACGAAGACCGCTGACGTGACACCCAGCAGGGTGGTTGGGGCGATGATCGTATTGTGGTTAATGATGACATTGCTGACACCAGTCTGGATCTGGATGCCGTCACAGTGTGAGTTAGCAGCAGAACCGGCAGCCGTAGCCTGTGCTACACCAGAAGCGTTTGTTACCTCAAAATAGTTGGAACCAACTGCTGTGACTGTAAACGTTCCATTGTTACCACTTGCCGTACAACCAGAGACAACAACCGAGTTCGTGGCAGCGAATGGCATCGCTGTACCTAGAGCGGTAGGAGCAACCACGTAACGCCACGTTGAGCCTGACGTGTTAGAGATCGACTGGACTTGCACGTTGTTATTGGCAAGGTCGTAAATGTAATTGTCTTGGATTGTCCAGTTGGAAGATGGCTTGATGCCATCCTCGTAACCCCAAATCTTGCAGTTCTTAACTACCACGGCACCACTGCCAGCACCGGCTAGAGCCGCACCGTTGTAGTTGTTTGTTGGTCCAGTAATCTCACAGTTTTGGAGTGTCACCGAGGCAGTAGACGAAACATACAAACCATAATTGACGCTACCCGTGATGCGACAGTTCGTGAACGTGACACCCGTAACACCACCGGGGATCGTTACCTGACCGGTAATGTCCAAGGCTGTAAACGTTGCATTGTTAACAATGCTCAGAGCACCAGCAGTTGTGGCTGTCAGAGATGTTGAACCGTAACCCGTCGTGGTCGCGCTGGGAAAGGTCGTGGAGGGGGAAATAGCAGCCTCTAGGGCTTCTACGCCAACCTCGATAGCGTTGATGACTGTCGTCGCGGCAGTTGCCCCAGTGGTGAAAGAGTCGGTTGACGTGACACGTTGGTAAGCCATTGTTTAACCCCATGTTGTTGGTGATGCCCACGTAGACGGTGATGCCCATGTAGAAGGTGAACTGGACGAAGAACTGCTCCAAGTTGATGGAGTGCCCCATGTAGCAGGGCTGCTCCATGTAAACGATGAACCAGAAGATGAGCCACCCCATGTAGTTGGAGTGCCCCACGTTGCTGGTGTGCCCCACGTATAAGAGCCAGACGGAGTTGACGTGGTAGCGATAGCAACCGCGACACCAGATCCGGTAAGAGAACCAGAAGCAGCAAGTGTTGATCCGGTCAAAACAGATGCAGACCCGGTAAGAGAACCAGAAGCAACAAGTGTTGATCCGGTCAAAATAGATCCAGACCCACTGGAAGATGCTGTACCCGTTATCGTTGGCAATGCAGACAGGCCAGACACGCTGTAACCAGAAGCATATAAACGGAGTGCTTCATCGTAGGAAACTTCGTAAGTGAACCCACCCCGGTAAACCATGTCAGCAGTTGAATAATCTTCTGACGTTGGGTAAGAACTCTCCGTGTAAACAGTTCCCTTTTTAATGATCGAATACTGGTGGACAGGTCCAGTCTTAAAGAAGAGACGATCCTGTAAGAACTGCCGACTCCCACTGAACATGTACTTAGTTGCTACAGCCTGTGTTGTTGTCCCAGTCGCAGTGGCTACACCAAGACCCGAAACAATCGCAGCCCCATAAACAGAACTAAGGTTCTGTCCAGTAGCCACACCAGCACCAGTGCTGGTAGCAGTAGACCGCAACGCGACTGAAGAGTTACTAGCCGAGCCAGCACCAACAACAGTGGCAGATCCAAGAACAACAATCGAACTGGCAGCCGTTACAACACCACTACCTGATGCAGTGGAACCAGCGACGGTTACCGCGTTAGAAGTAGCAGTACCTGCACCAGTGACAGTGGATGTGCCAGAAGCAGAACCGCTCGTATTAGCAGTGACAGACCCAGCACCCACTGCCAGAGCGGTGGCAGAAGTAACAGTGTTCGTGTTGCTGGCAACACCAGCACCAGTCGATGTAGCAGGAGCAACCGTTCGTGGGCTTGCACTGGTAGCAACACCAGCACCAACCGCAGAAGTTGTAGCACTCGTACTGTTTAAACCAGTTGCTACACCAGCACCCGTACCGGGTGCAGCCGCTGACACTGTAGATAGTGCAGTAACAAGACCAGCACCAATGAGTGTTGCAGCACTGTTAGATGCAGACCCAGAGGTGGCTGTTCCAGCCCCTGTGGAGGTCGCTGTCGCTACCGTTACCGTGTTACCAGTAACAAGTCCTACACCCACGCTAGAACCCGTGGAACCCGTTGTAGCGTTAGCCGTTATCTGGCCTAAACCAGTTGCTGTACCAGTTGATCCACCCGAGACAGAAGAACCAGTCGCAGTGGGGATAGACCCAGCACCAATAGCCGTACTACCAAGGGTTCCTTGGACAGGTTTCGTCCCGATCGGGTAAGCATTCAGAGATGCTGATTGTTCTACGAGGAACGCATCGTAAGTGATCGTGTCAAGGTTCTGCCAGAGGACAGAACCACCAGCCGTATTAGTCCAAATGTTGACGTTAATGTTTGTCGAACCAGCAGGTGCTGTACCCGATGCAGTAAGACGAGTCCATACGCCAGCATTAGCCGTCGTAGCCGTGGACGTAGCGGAAGCACCCGCACCAACCCAGTCCACACCCATCAAGAACACGTTCGTTCGAGAAGGTTTCACATACACGCTAAACGTGTACGGGAGACCGGGAACGATAGTTCCAGCAGGAGTAGCACCGTTGATACTCATGCCATGGTTAGTGGCAATAGTTTGAGTACCAGTGATGCTGGCTACAGCAGTGAACTGTCCATCAACAGGAAGAGTGGAACCTTGGCTAACAGTTGCGGGAGCACCATTGGTTTGTTGCTGCCACGTCCAACCCGTAGTACCAGCCTCAAGGCTTGGGTTGGTAGCGAAGTTAACTTGTCCCGTAGGAGAAGTTGATCCTGCACCGACTGATCGTGCTGACGGGTTAACGATGATGTTGCTGTTAGTTGCAGCACCGGCACCTGTCGCAGTTGCAGTACCGTTAACCGTTGTGCTGTTCGTTCCCGCTGGGAAGTAAGCGATCAGGCCATTAGTCTGGCCAGCATCTGTCCATGAGCCAGTGGATGCCAAGGTGCGCGTGGCACCAACGCCAGTCCAGTACGTTGTTGCGGTGTCGGGGAATGCGATACCGGCAGATGCTATGTACGAATCGTCGTTATCTATGCCATTAACGTAGTAACAGCCTTTATAAAGTGACAGCATCCCATCAGGCGTATACGCGCTGGGGTACGGAGGCTGACCCCCGCTAGCGGCCGCATCATGATAATCAACAACGGAAATAACAACACTACCCGCAGGAGCAGTCAACGTGTTAATGGCACCTGAGTTAACTACAGAAAACCCAGCAAGCGATACGCCAGATAGTTCGACGTAAGAAAGCGCAGCAGTAAAATACCCCGTTACGGCTGTGAACGTCTGATCGGCAGCGCCCACTGATACTTTCGCAAGCACCGTTGACTGGCTTGCTGTGACCGTAGTCCAACCACTTGGAGTAGGAAAACCGTAGTTCAAACTTGCAACAATGACGAGCAGATTTCCCGCCGTTGGCGGCTTCGGCAGCGAGATTGAAGTCCAATAAGTCGGACTTGGACCTTGGTCAAAGCCAACCGAATTAGACTGGACGAGTTTAACTGGAGAGGCTGGTTGTGGAAGATTAGGCCGACCGAACGGTGGTTTCAACCCAACGGGAACACCCCTAGTGGGTGTAAACGCTGGCACGGCTTATGCCAAAGTTGAAAGGTTTTCGATCAACACATGATCACATGTGATCGTTACGGGACCAGTAACCTGAGAAAGAGTCGCAGCAATGTTGATCGTCTTATTCACCGTTGTATCGACTGAGATCGCTGCGTTGGTTACAGATGGGATCGGATAGTGCGTCGTAGCGGTCAGCGATGTTCCGAGGTCAACCCACCCATGCCCATATACAGTTCCAGCCGTACCGATGCTACGAACCGTGAACAGATACTCCAAATGCCATGGAGCGTTCGTCTGGCTGATCGTCATTGCTGTGGTTGCAATGCCAGCGAGCAACAGCGACGTACCACCATAATAGACGCCAAGAGTTAGGTTGGTGGCCGTCGTACCCGTCGTGTAACGACCATAAGCGGTGACACGATACGTAGAACCAACGGTCAATGTTCCAGCAGGAATCGTGTAGACGGGAACAGGGGTGATGTCCGTGATCGTGGTTGTGGTTGCAGTAACAGCACCCGCGATGGGTGGGAAATTAACGAGTGAATCGTAACCGGGCACGGTTTAACCCCTCTTAGGTAAGTTGGAGGGTGATGCCACCCACGGCGATCTGGAACGTATTACCGTTAGCAACAAGAACGGGCTGACCATTGAAAGGTCCCCACCAAGTACGCACACCAGTGCTATCAGTCAGATCGAAAGACACGATTGACCACTGACCACCAGAACCATTCGTCCACGACAAGGCTGTCGTAGTAGGCAACGTCACGTTCGATCCGGCTGAAGAGGCCGCGCTTGCAGCGGAAAGTGACTGACCACCAGCGGTGTAACCCGCACCCGTGATCTCAGTACCAGCCGCTGACGCGGTAGACAATGTTGAGTTTAAACGCACCTTCATGGCCGCAGCAGTAAGCGCAGTCAAAGCCGTACCGGGGACACCACCAGTACCAGTAGGTGACGTAGCATTCAGGATCTTACTTACGAGAGCAGCGTCAATGGCAGCCATTGTTAGTTCCCTTCAGGGTTAATTTGTTCGACCAGTTCAGCGGTCATGTGAGCAATCGTCAAAGGTCCTGATTCCACAACGTTTCCGTCAGGATCAACGACCTGCCAACCAATTTCAGTTAAAGGTAAAGACATGTTTAAACTCCAAGAAGGGGATGGTTAGTGGGGGCCAGCAAAAGCCAGCCCCCACCATGTGATCCAAATGGATCAGCCGCCACGTACCGAAGAGGTAGAACGGATGAGCCACGATGCCTGTGGGCGGTACAAGGTCCAACCCATCAAGCCGTACCAACCGATTGGTCGGTTACGCATGAGAGCATCAACAACCGGACCCACGACAACGTGTGGTTCGATAGCGGTAGCCTCAGCAAGAGCCTGCTGGCCCACAACGTACGTGTTGTAAACACGGGTCGCGGTGAACGTGTACGAACCGGTAGCACCAGTCGTCAAGTTAGCCGACAGGGAGATCGTCGTAGAAGTAACAGCAGTGACCGTGGTGCTTGCAGGTACACCAGTACCAGTGACGGTCATACCGACACCAACACCCGTAGTGGCCGAGAAGCCGATCACGTTCGTACCCGAAGTACCAGACGATGAAGTCAGGGTAGCCGGGGTTGAACCAGTGAGACCGTTAGTCACACGCGGCGTCTCAATGAAGTATGCGCCATGAACAATACCAGTGACACCAGTGAGAATGTTCCCAACAGTGTCATCGTTGTACTTGCGGATATCTTCAAAGTTGTTCGTACCTGATTCAGCACGAAGATCGTAAGCGACCTCGGGGTGAATGTAAGCACCGAACAGCAGACCCCAACGCGGAACCGCGTTGTTGGCACGGAGACCAGTGGTTGCACGACGAACGGTTGCACCAGTCATGGTGTTAGCCGAAGTGATACCAGCAGCCGTTGCAAAACCACCAACGTTGGTAACGTTGGTGGTAATACCATCCAACTTGGTAGCCACAATCTTGTCCAGCGAATCAGCCATGTTGAACGCAATGATGTTTGCGACAGCAGGATCAACGTCAGACAGCGAAAGCGCATCCAACTGGCGAGTGGTCGAAACAACGTTGCCGTACTCAGCAAGAGAAGCAGTAACCGTCGTTGGACCCTTCAGGGTTGCAGGGGAAAGGTCAGTACCATCCGTAAGGTTGGCTGACGTAATCGCGTCGATGTCTTGATGGATGCTGAAGACTACAGACGAACCCGGTGAAGTGGGCTGTACTGGACGCTTGTCAGCGAGACCACGAAGCAGTGGCTGTGAACGCAAAGCGAACTCAACATAGCGATCGTAAGCGGGGCCGACGAGACCAGCACCACCAAGCGAACCAATCGGGAAACCCGATGTAGAGGCGGTAGTAATTGCCATAAGAGATCAACACCTCCTTTCATTTTGAGTGGGATCAAAGAGTGCTAACGGAGCATTGGCCCGTTAACATTTCCGAAGAGAAGCCTGTTCAACTCTTCAGGGCTTGTCGCTCCAAGGATTTGCTGCTCCAAGTTTTCCGCCTTAGTAGACGAAGAAGTCTGGGCTGCTTGTCCACCGCTGATACGCTGCAATGCTGCAAGGTTCGGGTCCAACGACATGCCCATGGCAGTCTCAGGGTTCTCCTGTGAACCGTTCTCATTGCTGGCGCTGACACCAAACACATCTGCAAAATCATCTAAGAAAGCATCTAGTTCCTCAGCGGGAACGTCTTTCGCTAGACGAGCGATCTTCGGGTTCAAACCCTTTTCACGAATGGCATCAGCGATCTTCCGTTCGTGTAGTTCCTTGCGCAAAGCAGTGAGTTCATCAGAAGCAGCCTTCGCTGCTTTAGCATTACTCTTTGCTGCACGTCGGGCTTCACGTAACGCATCAGAATTAGACGGACGAGTTTCTTCGTTGTCATCATCGTCATCGTCGTTGAGCCAGTTGTATTCAGCCATGATTGGCTATCTCCCTTTGTGTTGTGTTTACATAGCCCACCAAGAACCTCGGGGAAGAGAACTTGGGCTGCTACTACCGGTCTTTTGATCCCACTCTGGGCCGGTCGATCAGAGGGTGTCTAAGGGGCCTAAAGGCCAGAGGTAGTACCAAGCGACCCAGAGGCCGTCCCAGCACTACCAGAGAAACGAGCGGCTTCACGCTCAGCACGCTTCTGAGATTCAAGTTGCTTAGTCAAATCGTTGCGAAGGTTCGCGTCGATAGCGTCCTTCTGGTTGTACGACTTGCCCTCAATCGCGGAGAGACGAGTGTCCTGCTGGGACATAGCGTTCGCCTTAGCGAAAGCATCGTTGATCGCATTCGGATTGTAAGGATTGTTGAACAGTCCACTCGCGTATGGATCAGTAGCCAACGATTCGGCTTGAGCCTTATCCAACTGCATGTTGTTACGACTAGCCGCAGCACCAGCCTGAACGGAACGCATCTGCTTGTCGATCAGGGGAGCAGCAGCATTCGGGTCAAGAACATGTGCGAGTAAGTGGTCACGGTCAACACCGTAATAATTCTTAGCCGTGTTAATCAACGTAGGGTCAGCAGTATCGAGCACTTGCTGTGCTCGTCGAACACGGGAAGCGATCTCATCGGGGCTGACACTGTTTGCCATCCACTGGCCGATGTTTGCGTGTGAATCGTAGAACCCAGAGGGCAGACCTGCTGCACGCATAACATTCAGATAAGACTCTTCTTGACGCATATAATCTTGCTCGTTATGAATGCCAAGAGTCTTATCCTTCCTGTACTGATCCATCGCTGGGAAGCGAGCCTTGTACTGGGGCGTCTCGTAAACTTTCGCTAACGCTTCAGCCTGAGTAAGAGTCGTGTCTGCTGCGATCTGTAAGATCGCCGGGGCTAGATCAGCAAGACCATACGATCTAAACAAGTCAATAAGAGTTTGAGTAGCCGTGTCTGCCATTACGACATCACTCCGAACTTCTTCAAAACACTAGACCCGAAATCGGTGTACTGCTGCTTCGCATTATCAGTGCGCTGCCAGCGAGCATCCTTCATGATTTCTTGACGGTACTGCCACAACGGCTTCGTCGTCATCTGCCCAGTTTTCGGATCAACTGTTTGGAATGCTTTCCCATCTTTAAACAGTGGATCGTTCCATGTCACAGAATCAGGGTTGACCTCTAACAACTGTGCTGTCATGTCACGGTAAGGCTTAGTCAAATCACGAAGGTTCTGACCGGCACGGATCTGATCAGCGAACACTGAATACTGAGTGGCTGCATGGTCACGCAACATCTTCTCGTAATCCTGCGTCGTCTTGTTTCCGTTAGCAAGGTCGCGTTCCCAAGCGAGACGATCACCGCCAGAGATTTTCACACCGTTCTGCTCAGCCAAACCGTCAAGGTATTGGAGCGAGTTACCGATGGTTCCACCACCCGTGAACCCAACACCCTTAGTGGCAGTAGCCCTGTCCATGATCTGCTCATTACTGAGGCCATAGACGAAAGCATCACGGGAAAGTTTGGCCAGATCCTTGTCGCCAAGTTTGATACCAGCAGAAGCAAAAGCATTCTTCAGTTCAGCCTGCTTCTTAGCGACGTTCTCTTTAAACGCTCCAAGACCGTTCGCTTCCGCTGCAAGATTCTTCGTTACATCAGCACCGTGAGTTTTGAACCAGTCAGTCTGAGCAAGAATGTTCGCAGCACGCATCGGGTCTGTGATCGCAGCACCAGTACCCTTAACCTTCTTACCGTTGACGTAATAGTCTCCGCCAGTGCGGATAGCGGTGAAGGCTTCCGTGAGAGTGAACCCCTTCTTCGGATCAGTCTTATCAAGGCCCAACAGGTTCGACGTGAGACCGAACTCGGCCTGCAAGTGATCCCAAACATCTGAAGCGTCAGCAGCCTGAAAGCCTAGAGTCCCACCGCCACTAACACCACCACTTGTCGTTGACGTGGAGTTCGTTGAGTTACCTGCCACTGGGACACCTCCATCACCAACGGGGTGCGTGGCACCCCTGAGAATTGTTTTGTTGTTAATGCTTGACGACCAACCCCGGTACTTCATGTTGCCCAACCAGTGGATGACATCTTTCAAGGGGACTTCGCCGATCTTGCCCATGGTTGGAAAGTCGGTGGTGATCACGTAGGGCTGGCCATCTACATACTTAGAGACCATTGCAATGTGACCGTTCTTACCACCCGTGAACCAGACCGGAGCGCCCAACGGGGGCATCATGTCTGAGTGCATTTGATCCGGTGGAACAAACGAAATGTTTGTGTTCGGATTACCACCCATCCCGGCTGCACCCCAACAGGTACGGATGAACTGTAAACACCGGTTCGGTTGATACGACATACCAATGTAGGCGCGAGCAGCGTCTAGTGCTTTTTGAGCATCATCGGTGATCTGTAGGACGGAACCGCCACCAGCGTTAGGTGCTGTCATTACAGACCCGACAGAATCTTCATGGCCTGATCGAACACACCATTGGTCTGGTACGCCTGACCCTCAGCACTGTTGTTTGCAGTGTTAGCGATCAGAGCCTGCTCGCCCGTAGAGGATACTCCACCAGTCGTAGTCTTTGTCTGATTGCCGTTAGCGTCTTGATGGATATGGTCAATGATCGGATTGGCCCTGTCGTAAGACTGAATAGCCGACGTGTAACGCTTGACCTCATCAGGTGAAGCCTGACGGCCCAGAGCAGCCGTAAGAACGCTTTGCGTCAACGCTAGAGCCGTTGCAGGATCTTCAATCGTGTACGTCGTATTGGTTACATCCTTGACCATAGACTGTGCACTGGCCTTGGCTTGCTGAGCAGCCAATGCCCCACTCTTTCCAGCCATAAACGCAAGGATCTGCATAGGAGTCATCTTCTTGCCAGACTCACTTGCCACTCCAGAGGCCTGTCCCAACGTGTCCCAAAATTTAAACATTTTAAAACCATCAAGGGCATCTGAAGGGGTGTTACCCAAAGCGATGTACCCAGAAATCAACTTAGTGCGCCATGCAGGGTTCGCGTTCCAGTTGTCCCAAAACGCAGCCATGTGCTCCGCACCAGTCTGGAATACATCTCGGACGTTCCAGTGATGTTGTTCTTCTCGGCGGCTACGTGGAGAAAAGTTGTCAGCCCTTGAGCCGTTGTAAACGTTGTACGCAAAAGATGACTGCTGTTGTTGGCTTTGCTGCTGTTGGTCAGCGGCCTCAGTTGCCGAACTAGCCTGTCCATCGCCACCTGCCATCAGAGCACCACCGGATCGTTAGTAAAGTATCGGTCATACCATTCAGAGAACCCAAGGTTCTGGTTCTTCAACGCCACAATCTGCTGCAAGTAGTCTTGAGCCATCTGATAGTTCGACTTCGCCGTAAGGCGATTAGAACCACCATTCGCTTTGACATCGTTAAGAGCATTAGACATTTGGCTACGAAGATCCAAGAACGAGCCAATCGCTTGAATCGTCTGATCGTCCTTGTGATCACCACCGAACGCCGGGTCAGCAAGAGCCTGCTGGAAGAAATCTGCACGCTTCTCAAAGCGAGCACGATCAGATGATTTAAACTCTTCATACCAAGCAGCATTGGACTTGTCTTGGTTCAAGAACGCCACAGCACCACTAAGCATGGCCTTGTTGATTGCTGGATCAGCAGTGTTTAAACCACGGGCCTGATAGTTGGCTGTGATCTCGTCCATGGCCTGATTGAAACGAATCCAACCACGGTTAACCAGAGCGTCCTGCATGACCTCTTGTGGGTTCTTCTGTGTACGGAAGTTCGTCCCACCCGGTACAGGAGAGTGGGTCAACTGCCAGTTGTAAGAAGCCGACGAGAAGTTCTTTTGGTCGTAAGGCCCTTGCCCATAGTTAGCCAACCAACCGACCATTTTCGGATCACCAGATGCGGAAGCAATAGCAGCAAGATCACTGTACTTCTTAATGTTAGACACTGACTGCTGAGTAGCAGTAGCACCAAACTGGTTCTTCGACAACGGTTCCATGACGACAAAGTAATCAGGATTGTCCTCAAGGAACTTCTGATCCGCATCATTACCATCTGGGTACATCGTCTGATACTTGCGATACAACTGCTGGTAATAGTTGACATCATTCGTGTACTGGACAGACGTTGGAGACAACAAGTTCGTCAAAGTTTTCAACGAGTACAACTGGTTCGTCTTCTCAGTCAACTCAGATTGAGACGGCAAATCTGACCGCTTGCCCTGCTGGAACAGAATCATTTCGTGCATGGCGATACGGTTCATATCGTTCATGTACGCCTGATCCTGATTGTGCATACTCCGCAACTTGTTAATAGAAGCAGGCAGCCACGTACTCAGAGCATCGCGCGGATAGCCAGCAGGGAACGCCCAGTTAAGGACGCCCTCAGCCTCTGGCCTCTCAGCCACAATCTTTGACAACGGCAACGCAACAAACGGACCAATGCCGGGGTTCAACGGTTGACCTTGGAAGATCACATCCATAGAAGCCACTGGAATGTTCACGTTCTGACCGCCGACCTTCCATGGGAAAACCATGGACAAGTCTTGTGCAGAATCGTTGTACGGGTCTCCACGCTCGCCAGTCTTATTATTAACGAGGGTCGCATTGTTCATAAACCGTTGCTTCAACATGAGACCATACGCAATGTTTTCCGTGTTGTTTACAGCAAACGATCCCCAACGCTTCATCACGTTCTCCCACGCCGCGTAGAACGGGGAGATCAGACGGAACGATTGGCTCGCACCAGTACGACGAGTGAGTGTAAACAGTGTCTTGTTAACAATGAGGCGTGCTTCCTCGCGGGAAGACTTAGCCAACGTGTTCACTTCTTCAAGGCTTAACTTGCCACCCTTCTCCAACTCGGCCTCACGAACAGCCTTATCAAGGTCCCTGCGGAACGCAGCAACATAAAGTGGATGGCGAGCAAGAGCCGTCTCAGGTGCCGCTCCAAGAGCGTGCATGAGCCTACGAGTTGAAGCCTCAGCCGCATTGCGAATAGTCATCGCATCGCGGAACTCACGGGACTGAGGGACACGCAACCCGACAATCTCAGGAAGATCCCGTGGGTCCACTGCACGCTGCAACATGTCTGAAGTTACGGTGCCCTCAGCCCAAGCGTCACGGATTCCCTCGGGAACGTACTGGTGGAAAGCCTCATCCATTGTCGCAGCAGCATGAGGAATGTCAGCGTCTGTCCAACCCATTTCGTCGGCATAGCCACGGCCATCACCCTTCAGCCAAGCCTCAACTTCTTGTGGAGTGCTGCCCTCATGCACTAGGCGTGCCATTGGGTCAAGACCATCACGGCCAGCGACCGTTGGGTCGCGCCAGTGGAAGTTAAGAACGTTTGCCCAAGATGAGAAATACTCTGGATCATTCTTATGCACAACAACCTTGTCATAACCTGACATGTTGTTTCCGATCTGCTGACCATCGCCAACAAGACCGTTTACAAACGCAACATCACCATGTGTACGAGTCCAGTTGATCTCACCCTGCGAACCACCGAAAGCAGTAACGTGAATGACACGACCATCGTCAAGAGTGACAGGGATGCCCTTCTTGCCGAACGTGCGATCATTCGCATGAACATCAGCAATACGAGCCTCAGTTTGCTGGCGACGGAACACAGCCTCAGCATGATCTGCGCGAGCCTGCTCACGCTTCCTGACAGCATCTTTGATGGCTTGCAAACCATCATCGCTTGCCATCTGAGCAATCTTGTCCCGTGAATACTTTTTAGAGACATCCCACTCGTTAACAGTCTTTCCATAACGGCGAGCATCTGCACGAAGTTTACGGTTCGCACGACGATCAGCACTCGTAGCATCACGACCAGTGCGACGTACCACACCAGCGTAACCCTCACTAGCCGCCTCGCCCATTACGCGCTCGATCTCAGCATCAACACTGGCTAATGCTCCACGGCCACCGTAACCAGCCACATTGTTCTTAATGACCCGAACCGTCGTACCCCACTGGCTATCGGGAAGGATGATGCGACCGATGCCGTTCTCTTTCGCATACGCGGTCAGTTTCGCAGCAACCTCGGGATCATTCCACGATTCCGCTTGCACCCACTCTTTATGGCTAGGCTTGTTCTTACGCTTAGCAGCAGTCTCGCGGGGACGAGCCGAATGAATGTTCAGGATCTCTTTAAGGTCATCAGGAATGTTGGCGTGCTTAGTCAGATCAAGTTCATGCCCATACGAAACAATGTTATGCACCTTCGGTGCAGGACCATTCGGACGGACACGGAACTTACGGTTCGCATCACCACGGAGCATCGTCCGGCTGCGCTGAGCCGTCAAGTATTCTTCCGACCGTGTTTTCCAAACGCGACCAACCAACTCTTCAACTGTGTACCCGTTCATCGAATGTTCGATAGCGGCATCAAGAAGATTCTGATAACCCTCACGCAACTTCGCAGGGATCTCAGAAGGACGCTCAACAAAAACTTCCGACGATGACGGATCAGACTTGCGTGGTTTGTTGTACTGCCATGTTGTCGGATTCTTATCTACAGTGGTCTGACGAGTATGGTTCACGTTCTCAAAGTTCAACGGTTCATACGGATCATCCATACGCAACTTAGCGACCATTGAATGAGGCGTAGTGTCAATGAAATCACCCTCGATGGTGGTGAAGTCACTTGTTCCCCGGTGATACGTTTGACGAGCCGTAGTCTCGTTACGCAGACGTGCCATATCGGCAGCAATCTTCCGCAACTCCAAAGCCCGTTCGCGTTCCTTTGGCGTCAACGGCACATGGTCTGGCCGACGAGACAAAGGCAGATAGTCTGCTGCGTTCTCAGTCTGGTAACGCTCAAGAATGTCACGGTCAACAGACGAAAACTTAAAATCAGCAAGTTTAAGTTGAGCCTCCCGCAAGTTGCGGAGGTTCTTCTCTGCGACACTCAAACCCGCATATTTCAAGGCTTCTTCTCGGTAAGCCGCCGCTGCACTTAGACGTGTACCTCTGGCAACACCAATGTTCTCGATCGTATGGTTGTACGTGTTCTTCGTGAACTGGAGGAGGTTATGTTCGGCAAGAGCCGACAATACGGTGGCATGTGCCATGCCTGTAGCAGCAATAGATAAGCCAGCCTCAGCCAAGTTACGCATCGTGTAACCAAGACGAAGAAGGACCGACGTTTTCCAAATGTCGTTAACTACGTCAGCAGCGCCAGTCACCATGTCCTTGGTCTGGCCGATACCCCTGAGCATAGAATTGTCATGGCGAGCAAGAGCCTCAGCCAGTTGACCCATATCCATCAGGGGGAGGGCATCAACGTTCTCACGTTCAAGGAGAGGAAGTTTCGCGTACACACTATTATCGCCAAGGGCGTACGAGACAAAGTTCTTCGTCTTGTACTGGGCCATGGCAGCCGCACGGCGAGTGTTACCTGCTTCCCACAACGAACGGGCATGTTCAGGGTCAAGACCCCTCTTCGCCGAGATTAGTTCAAGGCCACGCTGTTCAATGAGTTGAGCAATCTGAGACTTCTCAGTGTTTGTTTCAGCGGCAAGGTACTGGTTGATCCACTCGCGGCCTTCGCCGCTGGACACCATGTGTCCACCTGTCTCACGGTTAATGTCGCTGACAAGGGCTGAGATTTCTTCAACAGAATCTGAATCGTTGAAGTTAACCCAACCACTGCCACGCTCTTTGCCCATGAAGTCCACGATTGCCATGATCGGGTGGATGCGACTGGGCTGAGAAAGAAAGACTCGCGGTTCTCTACGACCGATCTGCTCGCCAAGACGATTAGCAGTTCTGGCAGCCTTAGCGTTCTGAAAACCGACAGCATAATCAGTACCAAAGCCACGCTGAACAACCTGACGTTTCGCTGCCTCATCGAGGGTGCGTTGCCACGCACGGGACAAGGAACCGTTTTCATCAGTCAAGTGTGCAATAAAGGTAGCGTCAAGGGTTTCCTGAGAGCGGGTTCCGTTTACAGCGGCTTCAAGCCCCAGCCTGCGATCCGCAGCAACTGCTCCAGAGATTTGTTCAGCCTCAACAGAGAGACGTTCGTAAGCGGTCTCCCAGCCGGGAGTGCGGCTGAGCACATGCAGAACATCACCAGCCTGCTGAGCAGTCGTTGTCCCGCCAAGAAGGTTGGAGATGAGAGTACGGTCAGAACCTTTTTGCTTTTTCACCCATGGATGGTTCATCGCATAGGCCGCATCATTGTCTGCAAAGTTCTGAATCATCTGAGACGTGTGCGTCATATCAGTTTTTTCAGTTGCCTTGGTGACACTCTTGTCGATGAGTTCACCAAAACTTTTAGCAGTTACTTGAGTAGCACCCTGACTCAAAGAGATGGAAGCCGCTTGGGTTAGTTCTTTACCAGAGTAGGCAAACCGGGCAGCCTTACCAGCAGGACCAACTAGGAGCGTTGGATCAGCAATCATTGTGTTAGTAAAGTCGATGGACCCTGTGAAGTATTCTGCTGGCCCTGAACCGAAGGTACGGTCCCGCTCTTCTGGAGTCATCTCAGCAGCAGAATCATTGCCTTTAAACAATGTGTTGAACATGCTTTGGCCGAGAGTGAACGACTGAAACGGATCACGGTTCCCACGCTGGATAGCGCCGAAAGCACCTTCAAAGTTTGTGTCCCAGTTGGTACGCCAATCCGGTGAAGATCCTTGATCGTGAAGTTCTGCCCAACCAAATCCAGCACCAGCAGCAGTGTACGAAGCAGCAGTACCAAGGTTTTCGAGCAGGTGAGCACCAAGGTTCACAGGAGCGTGGAGAGCCGAACCAAAAGCAGAAAGGATCTGCCTGTTGGTCGAATCATCCTTCGGCTTACCTAGCGCATCAGACACGCCACTGTAAGCAACACTGAGATCATGCCACGCATCGGTAAGACCACTGAGGTCTCCAACCTTGCTGACAGTTTCTTGAGCCATATCACCAAGAGTGTCCAGAAAACTCATAGAGTTCCCCGCAAATACCGGATGGCATTACGGGTCGCAGGACTCGTTGTTGGGAGGTCAGCGAGTTTCAACAATGTTGGTAACGCGGCACGCAACTGTAAACGTGGATCATCTTGAGAAGCCGGGACTACTGAGGGGCCGGGGCCGGGACCAACAGGCGAACCCGCAGTCACTGGCTCTTCCGGCCTCTCAGTAGGTGCCCCCATAGGGGTGACGGGTGGAGCAGTCGGCGCGGTGCTTGTGGGGGTTGGCGTCGATGCAGCAGCCATCGGAGCCGAACGCTGAAGGTCCATCATTTGCTGGCCTTCACCGTAGGGCAAACCTGAAATGTATTGAGCGGGTTGACCATCAGTACGTTGTGACATTTTACCGGGACCACTCACAGGAGCAGGCTTAGAAGGCTTCCGGTAACCACCATGTTCAGCCATCCTCTTCAACTCCTTCTGTCATAGTCTCAATAGCAAGAGAAACGTCTACCGAGAACTCTTCAAGTTCTACAAGGTAGTTATTGTGTTGTTGGGTTATAACTTTGAAACCGTCTATAACCCGTGCAGCCTCACCAACAACGTTGGCAAGAGAGTGCAGGAGTAAGACGGCAAGGTCTAGCCGGGTTACACGGGATGGGGGTAACGGGTCACCCTCGTCATCAAGCCATCGAGTTCGCATAACCCGGCCTTTCCTCGTTGTGGTTAGTGCGCTCCGGGAGTCGTACCGCGTACGCCGGGGGTGTAGATAGGAGCAACGATTCCGTTTGCAATCGGGTCGGGGCCGTATCCACTGGTTGGCATCGGTTCTGCGGGGGAGGACGAAGCCTTTCCACCATTCATTACTGATTCAGCCATGATTCACCTCCTAACCTGCTGGGCGGGATCTTGATACGGAAGCCCTCAATGAGGGCGCACCTGCGGAAGTAAGACCGGCTAGAAGGTTTTGGATGTCCCCACCAGAACCTTGTGGTGGCCCACCGGGTAGACCGGGCATAGGACCGCCACCGGGGGGAGCACCAGAGGCGTCAGGCACCATCCCAGAACCCGACATGTCCATCCCCGGCTGCTCAACCCCCGGCGACATTTCACCCGCCTCAGACGTTTCCGTTGCCTCCTGTGCTGGAGGTTCAAACGCTTCCAAGACGAGGGCTTCTAGGGTTTGGCCCTTGCCACGACCGTCAATGATTTGAGCGATCTTTGTAATACCTGACGTCGGGTCCATGCCCTGTTGAACCATGGCCGGTAACGACTGTGCATAGGCTTGTATGAACTCTTTGAGCGACTCACGCAAGTCCTCAATATCTGTCTTGGCTTCTTCCTCCGTCGCATTAACGGCGAAAGGCATTTGACGACGTAGGAAGTCACGACTAATCAACTTGTCACCACGGGCTTGAAGGCCAAAGACGAGAGCACGGTTCGGGTCAAGACCTGCCATGAGACCGTATTGGACATCAACAGTGTGCTCACCCTTAATGTCCCGAGCAGCCTTGTAGGTCAATTCATACTTGACCCCATCTAGGTCGCCACGGAGTTTCTTTTCCATGTCAGGCCAGATGGCCTCATCGAGAGCGAAAGCCATCGACAGTAGGTCTGTGAACGCATCGGCGAAGAGTGCCTGTCCAGTACGAATCTGAGTATCAAACCCTGACATGAGGGCTTCCACACCACGTCCAGTAACGATGCTTCCATCGACCTGACCCGTGCGAGGACCGGGGTAACGTGAACCCTTGGCTAGATCCTGATCCATACTGGACTGTTGGGCGAACACTTCGCGTGGCACATCGAGACGTACCCGACCGATTTTCTCTGGGTTCGCTGAACGAAGTACAGCATCAGGCCCAATGTTTAGTTCGACAACATCCTGCGGAAGAGCAATCGGGGCTTCCACCGATTTCGTCGCGGCTTCAAGTGTGAGCAACGCGAACCGGGATTTAGCCACCTGCACTGCAAGCACGTCATCGAACTGTCCTCTAGGGAGGTCCGTGACACCGGGGCGCTCGATGATGCGAGCAAGACATTTACCAAGAGGATTCCGTGCGCTCTCAAGATTAAAGCCGCCTCCTTGCGGCAAGAACAAAATATCGTGATCCTTATCGTGATACCGGACCACCTCGATGCGGTGTAAACCACTCGCATAGTTCGTTTGAACGAACCGTTCAGCCTCTGGGTAGGCAGCAATCAGTTCGTCACGATCCCACATACGTGACATGAACACGCACTGGGTGATACCCCAACGGTTCTTTACGCCATACGAACCCATGGGGGAGTAGAACTGGATACGCGGCATGTTGTCATCAAGGTCTGCTTCGACCATAGCGATGACATAACCGAACGATAAGAACCAGTCTGCTGCTTTAAACATCTGGATCTGCAACTTGCTATGGCTTACATAGCCGTTAACGATCTTTGTACGCTTCTCAGCGACCTTACGTTGATTGTCTGTGGTCATCGCTGTTGAAGCACAGTTAAACGCAGGTAGGGGTGCTAATACTTCAGCGATATCACGGGCAGCCACATCAACCATGTTCGCCACAATGCCCTGCGAATAAGGGCCATCAGGGAACAAATCACGGTACACGTCACTCATACGACCATCACGGACAGCCATAACATCGTTCATTTTGGCTTGACGGACGGTGCTCTTGTCACGTAGCCGGTAGTACAGGTTACGAATATCAGGGAAATTGAAGGCAACACCACCCGGCATAATGTTCATATCCATGTGGTGCTATCCAATCTGTCGGAAAAGTTGTTGAACTTCATAATCCATAACGTTCACGCTCTGCCGACGACTGATGTCATACCGGGTAGCGAAGTTGTTCTTAATGTGTGACGAGTTGTACGAGGTCATAGCCACGATCCGGTCCCTACAGGCCAGTTCGGTGAACCAGAACGCCATCACCGTGTCAGTTTTCTGACTCTTGGGAGCGTCTGCGTGCCACGTAACTAACTGCTCGATGAACGATTTAGCCATCTCATGGTCCGTGGTACGAGGCAGTTCAACGAGTTGGTTACCGTTTTCCCACCCTTGAAACAGCATCGTGAGGCTCGTAACACCATAATCAGAGTCCCACTTGGAGGCTCCGGTGAAGTGTTCCCTGAGAACAGCACCACGACCCGCTAGATACTCTTTGACCTCACGGTCCTGAGTGAGCATGGTCTGGAAAGCGTTCTTTTCAATACGCCACTCGGTAATGTTGTACTTGTCTGTCCAATCACGGATCAGAGCACGAATATCGTCAGGGGTCATCCCTGTCTTATTCCAAATATCGAGCACGTACCGCTTCTGAGTGCGGATGTCTAGCCCAATACAGCAAGCACCAACATACCCAGCAGGACTAGCAGGGTCCAGACCAGCCATAACGAGCAAGCCATCCATGCCCTCTTCCCTGTTACCGGGCATACCACGGGGGATAAGACCGGGGCGACGAGCCATATTCATAGACGCTTGCACAGCGTCAACGGAGAACAACTCCGTACCAGACACTTGTTGCTGCTGGTACACCCTCGCCCAATGGGAGGGAGACATGCGAGCACGCTTCTTATGGAGAGCAGGCCCATCCCACTTCGGGAACAAGCCATCAGCATCAGGTTCCCTGAATGCTCCCTTAGTAATCTCAGGCATGTTCGACTTAGGCCATAAGGTTTCCCACTTCAACGGGTCATCATCAGCCTGTAAGACGGCTGGCATAGCCAGATACGTCCATGGGGATTCACCGTCAGGGTAATACTCGGCCTTGCGTAACTCGGAGTACAGGTCACGGGCTGCGAGACGAGTACCCACGACGAGTAACTTGCCACCAGCACCGATACGGGACAAGACCTCAGTCTGAATCCAGTCGATCTGCTTGGCGTACTCATGAGCGTTCGTATTGTCCACACAGTCGTCAAGGACGATCAGGTCAGCACGGGCACCATAAATGTGTCCACGTACACCCAGAGCCTCCGCTGTGGGGTCTTTCTCCCCAGAGTCACGGATATCCCCAGAAACGTAGATACGGTCCTGAGACCACGACTCAGAGTTCTTATCAAACCCACCGGGGGGACCATAAGCGATGATCAGGTCCTGATACTTGGGATGGGTGAGACGGTTCTTAATGGCGGAAAGCATTTTCCGTGCCATAGCCTGAGTCTTAGAAACGATCAAGATACGAACGTTCGGATCAGTTGCAATCCGGTAGGTCACATAGTTGATGGTGATGGAGGTGGTTTTGGAATGTTCTGGGGGCAGGTTAGCGATGATGAGGTCAGGATCAGACTTCTCATAGACAATCCCACCCGGCAGCCAAGAAGGATCTCGGCCTTCAAGGACGTCCACGATATTTCCGATATGAGGGAAGACGCGCGCACCCAGATACTTCTCGGAGAACGCGCCAAACCCGACATCCTCACCCTTCTGGTGGCCGGTCTTTCGGCCCATGCGGATACGGTCAACGGCAACTGAGAACTCGGTGTCCGTTTTCTTCCACAACTCGTACGTTTTGATGGAGCGTCCAGCGAAATCACATGCTTGCTGGTTCGTGTACCCGTCACCGATCTTCTCCAAGAAGATCCGCTTCGCTTCCACCACTGAATGTCTCTTGGCATTAGATCGCTCGAACGCCCGTGCGTCTCGCTCCTGTGCCATGTTTGAATCCAGACTGCCTATAGGCAAACGCTTCGCGTTTGCTAAGCCATGGCGTCTGTAAGTTAGCCATGGCAGATGAGTTAGGGTCGTTACCATGCACCCTTATAGGGTGCAATCATCCGGGTTTTAACCCGGTTCATTGGTTAAACCACATGTAGCAAACTTTTTAGTTTGCCTATAAGCAATCGTCTGAGACGATTGCCCAGCACCCCTCTCGGGGTGCCTATCTATTAACTATTATGGGCGGCTTAAGGCCGCCCTTTTAATGTATTTATTAGGCAATTCCTTGGGGGAATTGCTGGATAGTGTGAGGGAGCGTTCGGTCGCTTCGCTCCCTCACTTATAGGGAACTAGAGTTTAAAACATCTATCGAAGGTATCGGGCAAAAAATCATCCGAAAGGACTATGTGTAACTGGTGCAAACTAGGACATACATACCATCAACCGGGGTCAAGGAGACCGGGGTCAAACAATGGCAACAATGCAAAAAGTCGATAAAAACAATAGAATGGTAGGCCAAAAACTATCCACACTTTGGAGGTGGTAGACATACACACATATACGCGCGCAAAATTAAAATGCCCCCCGGTCAAGATTGGGTCGTTTGGGTCCAAACGTTTGGGTCCGAACGATCGGGAGAGGGCAGACTGGCCGTCAAGTCCACCAATGGAGGCCCATCTTGATCGTCTCACTATGTGAGACACCGTTCCACCATGTGGGACAGGGTGAGGGATGGCGGAGACTACACCTCACGCATAGTGTGTATACACAATGTGGCCTGTTTACACGGTGAGTGTGTATGCAGACTTGCATCCCGTTTACACGTTGTTTGGTGTCCTGTTATGTCCGTGTTTGTGCCTATGTGACGGGCTGTCAGTTTGGGAGTGTGTATACACAATTGTGTTCGGTAATGCCGAACCTAAGATGAACGGGAAGTGACTTGGCTCAAGGTTGGCTCACGATATTGGGATAAACGGCCAACACAACTAGACACATTCAGCACGGGGGCCTTACGTTCATCTCGTACGCAAGACCACCCAACACAACACACGGAAGGCGAGAACATGACACGCGAGGAATGGCTCCAACTAGCGGCGCAAGCCCTGACCGATCGGGCAATGTGCGCCCGTGTAAACACCGGAACACGTTTCAGCGTCGGCAACCCGGCGCGACCGGGCCGACGTATGGCGCGACTTTGGGACGTTGCCACGGACACCGATGGGCACCGTCAGGTGTTCATTTCACCCCTGCTAGATGACAAGACGTCAGTGCTTGCCGTGCTTGCTTTCGCTTGCACCCGTGCCCGTTGGGAGCCGACCGGCGAGCGTGTGGCCGGTGGCCGCTGGCAGGCGTTGCACGGAACGTTTGGTTTCGTTTACACGGGCACCGATTACGCGGTAGTCCCGTCGGACACGTTCACGGTTCGCCTTGCCGAACTAGCCGACACTCTGCCCGATTACCCGCATGACGCCACCACGGTACGGGCCACACGGACCCAAACTACCCGCATGATCAAACTCTCTTGCGCTTGCGGCTACGTGGTCCGTACGACCCGTACACACATTCTGACGGGCCTCCCGTACTGCCCCAACGGGCACACGCTCACTCAGTCCGTGTGACTTGCATCGGGCACCGTTTACACGGTGTCCGGTGTTGGCTAAACGGCCAGAACCAAACACAACACAAGGAAGGTAAGACCATGACACTACGCACTCTCCCGGCCCTAACTTTCGGGGTGGAAATCGAAACCGTGAACGCTAGCGAGTCCTCGCTAGTTCGCGCCCTACAGGGCGCCGGACTTATGGCTAATCAGTCCGAACGTCTAGGACGCGGCTACACGCAATGGCAAGTCAAGTACGACGGGAGCCTGACCCCAACGTCTGGCCGTGATCATCACTACAGTGCCGAAATCGTCTCTCCCGTTCTCCGGTGGGGCAACCCTGACGATATGCGCCAGATCGAACGGGCGATGAACGCCATTAACAACATCGGCGGGGGCATGGAGGCCCGTGTCAACAAGACGACCGGCCTGCACTGTCACGTAGGCATCGCGGGGTTCTCCCGTACTGAAATCCTAGGGATTGTGGATGTTTACACGGCATACCAGACCATGATCGAGCGCGAGGTCTTGGCACCGTCGCGCATTGGGGGCCGTTGGGCTAAGTCGTACGCCTCATGGGACCGGGAGACACGGGCACGCCATGACGAGAGGTTTATCGAGTCGGGCCGGGTTTCCGATCGTTACATGACCGTGAACCTCACCCGTGTAAACGACATTGGCACGGTGGAGTTCCGCCAGCGTCAGGGCACGACCAACGCCCGTAAAATCCTGACGTGGGCCGGTATGTGTGTAAACATGGTGGCGCAGGGGCGCGACGTGGCCAACGGTGGGGCAGTTCTGCTAGGGAGTGACCTAGCCTCATCCCTACGGGCACAGCGCGTCGATTCCATCCTTGAGGCCATGTTGTCCGGTGAGTTCTCCCTCGCGGGTCTACCGACTCCTACGCCTAGCCTGTCGCAATTGCTCCGCCTGCAAGGTTTGGAGGGATGAGGGGATGTCACAACACACGCCACAACATAAGCCCGTGCTATCCTTGCCCTGCTATTGGTGCAACGCTACGGCGTTCTATCAAGCCTACGTGGAACGGGAAGGGGTGACGATGCCTCACTGCCGGGACTGTTACCTAGACTCCGGCCACGACTAGCACGGCCAGCCATGCCCCGGTGGGCACCGGTGGGGTTCGACTCCCCACCATGGCACGCACATATCAACCAACGAAAGGAGCACGTCATGGAGTGTGTAAACACATGCGGGTGCGATGTCGCACCATGCGAGGGTCAGTATCACGATCAAGACCCGTGTGGGAACTGTCGGGAGTGTTGTAACTGTTTCGACGTGGCACTACTGGCCGTGATAGATCAAGCCCGTACCGGGGTGACCGGCATAACGTGGACCGATGTCCTCGCGTGCATGATCAATGCAGACTTTGACGCCAACGATATCGCGTGCCTATGGCGTGGGCAGGGCTTGCCGGGGCAGGTGTTCCACAACTACCGGCGAGGGCTGGGAGCATGTTCGGTCGGATGTTTAAACAATGAGTTCTTCCGTAGTGGTCTTGTTGTTGCCGACAACGTGGAAGACCTGCCCGAACATGTTCGCGGGTGGTATTGCGAGTGTGGCGACTACCTAGACCCGAACTATCAACCCTCTGAGGGTGAATGCCGATCATGCTGGAACGATGGGTATTACGAGGACCGGGACGCGCAACTATGCGAGGACTGTGTAAACCAACGGGACTACCCGGAGTGTGACTGTGGCGATAGCCACGCGGTGGGGGATGGGACGGCCTGTGCTACGGCTGCCGATGTCCTACCCGCCGAGTTCTGGACGCATATCTCACGTTTAAACATCCCGTGTCAGTTAGTTCTCTGGACTGAGGACGAAATTGTCGGCGTCGATCAACTCGTCTTGATCTGATTTGACATCATCACAACATGCCACTAGACTGGACCCAACACAACAAACGAAAGGACGGTGAGGCCACATGTGTGGAATCGCTGGATACATCATTGCAAGGAACGAGCGAGTCGATACGGCTAGGCTCATGCGCGAACTACATAACGGCATCGACCCTCGCGGGGGTGACGCTACCGGTGCAGCGTGGGTGACCACGGCTGGCAAGATCGAACATCACACGGTGACAGGACGGGCAAAGCAATTCCGCAGTGCCCATCCCAACGCTGGCGTGGGTGCTGTCATGGCTATCCTGCACACGCGCTATGCCACGCAAGGTAGCGCGGATAACCAACTGAATAATCACCCGATCAAGTCGGGCCGGTTCATCGGCGTGCATAACGGGCACATATCGAACGACTCCGAAATCTTTGCCACCGTACCGTTTAAACGACACGGGCAGGTTGATTCCGAGTCGATCATCGCGCTCATCCGTCACGCCCACATGAAGGGCACTCACCCGGCTAAGGAACTGGAACGGCTGGACGGTAGGGCCGCAGTCGCATGGTTCGACACGCAAGCCAAACACCCCGTCCTGCACCTAGCGCGGGGCAGTGCATCACCACTTATCGTGGCGATGACTGAGAAGGGCAGCACCGTGTTCGCCAGCACTGAGATGGCCTTGCTACAGGCTATGAAGGCCGTTGGCATGATCCCGTTCACCCTCTACACCGTGGGCGAGGGAACATATCTCAAGTTCACACGGACCCGACTAGTGGAGACGACTACGTTTACACTACCTAAGCGTGTCCACTTTGGTTATGCTCCCGATCAAGGCACGGGCAAGCGCAAGCCTGCCGTGGGCAAGTCTGTGGTCAAGGCTAAGGCCGTCAAGGTTAAGACTCCGGTCAAGGCGTATGACCCTAACGTTTACACGTCAGTGTGGGATGAGGTCGAACCTGCACCTGCATCGCTACATGATGTGAGCATGGACATGGGTCCGTATGGGAATGATCCCGATCAGTGGCCCGACTGGACGTGGGACAACGACGACATGCTGCACATGTCACTCAAGAACTCAAACCGAACCCGAGCATGGGAGTTTTAAGATGACACTATTCACTCAACCAACAGACTCTGAGACACGTATTTCTATCGAGCCGGGGGAGGTTGCCTACTTGATCGCTGACCTCGCGCTGGCGATGAGTCGGGGAGAGCAGATATATATCTCTGTCCGTACCGAGTCGTACCAGTGGCGTAATGGCGCGGCAGGTGGCTTGATCGAAGTTTACACACCGAACCACAGGTCCCCCGGTGGGGGACGTGAGGCTACGTTCATCCGACAGTCTATTGAGTTAGGCGAAGGAGTTTAAACATGGCCACACTAACGCGAGAAGAAGCCACCGCTGACGCCATGCGCCATGCCCAGAGTTGGACGCGAGTCAAGTCTGGCTCATACATCTGGCTGGACCGTGGGCTGAACGCGACGTTCAGCATTGAACGTGTTGAAACATACCCGGTCAGGCGTGTCCGTGGTCACCATGTGTGGGTGGGCTGGGATCACCGTTCAGGTGAGCCGGTCAAGGTGACGGGTGACTTTCTGCCAACGTTTGAACGCGCTCGTTACATGGTTGCCTACTACTACCTACAGTCCATCACACAGGAGGTTTAAACATGCCGAAGAATGGTTTCGATGTCATGCGTGAAGCACAACTGTCAGTGCGTGCCATTGGCGAGAACAACGGGGGAGGATGGGCTATGCAACTGTCACCCGGTGACCCCGAAGAATGGGTTCAGCGTGCCGACAAGTGTGCAGACAACCTACGCACTCTGCTAGGGCACCATATCAAGTTGACACAACTCATCACCGATGCAATGATGGACCTACACAGGGCACGACGGTGGTTAGAAATGTGCGAAGAAGAGGACGGTGCAAATTGTGACGACTGAAGATTACGTCGAATGGAAACTAGCGTTCCACGGGGGTGGCACTTACCACGGTGTCACTCCCGAACGACTACTACGCAACCTAAGCAAGCGACAGTTCGACGAAGAGGACGCGAAGAACATTAAGGCCGCGCTCGCATGGCGAGCATGGGTGTGGTCCGAAGTGTTGCTCGATGTAAACATGCCAGACCTAGAGTTCTTGATCGCTTACGCGGCCACTGGCACCGCAGACCTAAGCGCATACAGTGAAGGGAGAGACGAATGGCTGACGTTTTAACACGCGATGACCTGAACCACCTACTGAACTCATCACCTACCCCGGTGGCGTTCTTTGTGTACGGCACGTTGCGACCGGGGCAGAGCAACTCTGGCTACTGGTCAGTGGAGTCTCACGTTAAGGGTTCTGTCTATGGCTACGGCTTATACGGCAGGCCCGGTCACGCCTCATACCCGTGGATGGTGGACACCATGTACTCGGAGGTCAAGGGTGATCTGGTGTGGGTGAAACCTGATGCTCGTATGCACAGCATAGTGAGCATGGAAGAGAACGCCGGTTACAAAGCACGCATCATCCGCGTTTACACGGAGACGATGGACGAACCTATCCCAGCGATTGCGTTCATCTACCCACATGTTCCGTTGGGTACGGAACAAATCACCTCAGGTGATTGGACTATTCCTAACTAGATCCCTTGGGGGGGAGCCATATGCAAACAGCAATCTATTTCGGTTCGGTACGTCAGTTAGTTGCCATGCCAAAGTTCGATGGGTCTCAAAATTGTGCGTCGGTTGGCGGCTTCGGATATCCCGAAGAGAACATCTCGTCTGGTGGGGCAGCCACAGTTAACGCTATGTTTAAACGTGTCTGTCAGGGCTGCTCGTACATTGACGAGTGCAAAGAGTATGCGCTGGCCCATGAGTTACATGGCGTGTGGGGTGGGACGACACCACATGAACGGGATGCCATGCGCCGGAAGATGGGCATCACAGTCACGTCACCCGATGAGATCCACACCGTGTTCTATCGTCGCCTTAATCGAAACACAACACAAGCAAAGGGGGAGTCCGATGGACTCAATAGCATGGATGATCTTGTTCCTTTCGATGTTCTCTGCCATCCACTTGATAGTGACACTCCTGACTTTTACGTCGCTTAGCCAGTTCATCGAGAGGCATGAGCACAACGATGAAACATAGGCCAACTGAACTCAAAGCAGTGATCGCTCTGCTAGAGCGTGAGCATGAATCAGTGGACGATCTAGCACAAGAACTACTGGACCTACTCGTTGATATCAAGTGGAGTCGGGGCGGGTGGATCGCTATTCAGCGACACGACACAACCATCCAACCTGACTTCACAGCATGGGGTCCATACGCAACGAAAGGGGAGGCTGAACGAGATGTAGGAAAAAGGATTGTTGGTGTAAACGCACGCGAGGTGGCTTACTTTGCGCACGTTGTAAACAAGGATGTAACCGGGGTGTTGCACCCCGACTTGGAGGACGCATGATTGAACAAATTGCAGGGGCTGTGCTGGCCGTATCGTTACATGGCACAACACAACCCAACGTGGTGCCAACGTGGAAACGTGTACACAACACGTACTATGACGCACGCTACGAGAAGTTCCGTAAGTGTGTAGTCAAACGGGAGAGTGAAGGTATTCCTACGGTTGTGAACAAGCACAGCCACGCTCAGGGGCTGTATCAGTTCCTCCCTACATGGACTAAGAGTTTGTCACGCAAACTCAATGTCCGACCGACACCCATTCACACATGGCCTGCCAGTGTGCAGACAGCGGGGTTCTGGTTCGCTTTGAACCATGGACGTGGCGCTCACCACTGGTCGGGTGGCAGGTGGGATTGTTCCCGCTTGCTCCCATAGGTATAAACAAGAAGGCCCCGGCACAATCGCCGGGGCCTTTCCTATTCACCATGTAGTTTCTTGCGACAGTTCTCGGAGCAATAGTTATGCCCCTTAAAGACGATGATCTGAACGTACCGTTTACACGCATCACACATTACTGCTCCCTCAATTCTGATTGGGCTGACGCATTAGTCCTAGCCTTACGAGCACCCGGTCCACCCCACCACGGTGGCTCACCACCCAGAGCACGCACCACCTTAGACACAGTGCGTTGCACACGCTGCCGTGCAGCAGCCTCAGTCACGCCACCCAACTCCACGCCGATAGCCTCATTCGTTAAGCCCTCACGAAACTTCATGTGCAAGATGGCTACATCCTCTGGCTTCAATGACCAGAGTGCTGTTTTAACGTCGATGAGCATGGCTGCCCGGTTGTTACCCTCAGCAGGATCACCACCAGTGGACGTTGAAACGTACGCCGGGTTATCCGCAGTCAGATACCAGTCGTCATAGTCCCAACATGCTGGCAACAGTTCCTCTACCTGACCGGGAGAGTAGTAGTGCAAGTCACCATGCGCAGCACCAGTCTTACGCAATCGTTCCTCGTATGTAAACCGTTGCCCTGCACGGTATAACTCCTGCCGTAACAGTTTGCTGCCCTCGTCCACCTCTCGGAGTTCGAGCACACCATCATAGTGTTTACACATCCACTCGAAGATCGCGCCAAGGATCTCGTCTTTGTCGATGTAACCCTTGTTGTTCTTGAAGTGTGTCTCAGCCATGGACCGTGCAGTTCGGTACTCAACCTCGTTGAACTCCATCACACACCCCGTACCGTGATACCTGACTCACGGGTCACTGATCGTGACCAGCCACCACACTCAGAGCACACGAACCGTTGATACTTCCCCGTAGTGAGGAAGGAGTAGCCCCGCTTGACGAGGTTGTACGAACCACAACGGTTACAAGTGGGGATGTTCTCGTCCACCGACAGGGCATACGAAGGGTGGTTGGTGATGTACGGGAGCAGGCGTGTGTAAACCTTCTCCGTCAGGATCACGTCACCCTTGTTGTAGGACCTCATCTTGTTGGCTGCTTGCTCATCACCATCGAGGTAGCGTTTCCACAGGGAGAATCCAGCGTGAGATACCTTCGCACCGATGCCCAGATACTGAGCCACATAGTCCAGTTTGTTGGACGTTAAACGGAAGTTCTTCTTAACCACTCGCAACAGGTCTATCTCCACGATGGGTGGTAGCGGTGGCATCTCATGCTTGATGAACTCTCGCTTGATGTGGGGCATATCGAAACTGGTCCCGTTGAAATGACACACTGCCGTGGCCTCGGAGAGTAGGTCGTGTAAACGACCAAGCATCTCGTCCGTTCCATCATGGAAGTCTGATGCGAAGTGGACCTTCTTCTCGCCCACCCACTTCGCTGCCCAGCAAATCATTCGCGTGGGTTCGATGATCTGCCCAATGCTGATATCTTGTTTAAACAATCCCCATGTGTAACAAATGTTTGGACTGGTCTCGATGTCTAAAACAAGAATACGCTGTGTCATGTTTACTTTTCCCCGTTGATTCGGTCATACTCCGAATAGTCCATCGGCCACTGACGCCTTAGTACGAGCACACCAATCAGCGCATAGTTCCCAAGGTCAATGAGCGTGTCCTCAAGGGACTCATAGTTAGCCGCAGTGTTGCGGTCCATGAGGTTAGACAGCCGACTGATCTTGTCCCACATGCGTACACGTAGACCGTTTAAAGGACCACCCGGTGCCATACTGATGTTCTTCGGCCCGTAATCATGGTGCTTCCTCAACAAGATGTCTTGTGCTTCTTTAAACGTGTGAGCAACAGCCTTCTCAAACGGCTCCTCTGACTGTGGTTCGATGGCATCCTTCACATACTGAGGAAGGTACGATTCAAACGTGTTAGTTCGCTCAGACAAGAACGTATCCATGTACGCAACCAAATCTTCTTCTTCGTACAGGACCGTCAAGCCAAGAGCATTAGCCAACTCAAACTCAGCCGATGCTCCTTCTGAATCCCACCACTCGCGCATCATGTAAACATGTGTAGCGTGCGTGCAGATCCAATCCATGTTCATTGCCATGGCTTCACGCAGATCGAACTCGGGTACGTCCTCAAGTTCACCGGTCTCAGATTCCAACCAGTAACCCAAGCGTAAGTAGTCAACCCGTGATGGGTTGTAAACGATCGCATCTGGATGGGTGCGCTCCAGTTCCGCTTCTGCCTGTTTAAATGCTTCACGGTTAAAGTTACGTCGGCCACGCATTGGCCCCGCGATGTAAATCTTGATCATGCTACGTCAGCCGTTGCATACAACTGGACCTCAGAGCCACGCTGCTCAGCGCCAACCTTCGGATTGTTTGTACCGAATATCGTCAACGCTGCACTCACAAACGATTGCACTTCTTCCAACGTGGTGAACTCGTTCAAAGGGATCGACACCCGCTGCACAACTGTTACTTCGCTACTCATAGCCCAACCTTCTTTCGTAGACCCTCAGCACCGTGCATGAGGATGTAGTCGTTTACATCCATGCCATCGGGCATGGACACTGGTACTGCTGTTTCAATCTCTGATGCGATCCGCTTACCCCACTCACGACCCGGTGAGTCTCCATCACACAACAAGAACACACGGTCGTAGTCTTGAAATGCCCTGTGATAGAACGGTTTCCAAGCGTTAGCCCCCGGCACTCCCACGGATGGGAGAACCTGTGATGCGACGATGGTGTCCATCTCGCCCTCTGTGATAGCGATGATGGGGGAGTCCTCACCAAACGCTGACACGTTAAACAGGTGACCCGTTGCCCCTGTGCGTGACATGTACTTCGGGCCATCGTCCATACCCAACGTGCGGAACCTAATGTCAATGACACCAGCCGGTGTGACGTAAGGGATTGACAACCTGTTTACATACTGCTCATGCCCCAGAACCGGCTCTGCCACGTAGCCGAGGCGGAACGTAGCGGCCACCGTTACGTCGATCCCGCGACCCGCCAGATACGCCAGTGCCTCTGGTGCTTCCATGAGTGCTGTTTGATAGGTGAACGTTGCTTGCTCCAACGATTCCCTCAGCGATAGCGATAGCACGTTTAAACTCAACCCCCTCGTAGTGCATGATTACTGCTAGTGCGTCACCCTTAAACCCACATGCGAGGCAAGCGACGTAGCCTAGTGCGGAGTTCGCTCGACAGGATGCGCGTGACTCTCCATGTATGTGACAACGCACGCTCTGCCAACGCTCTAGGTCTGCTGGTAGTTGCCAGCCGTAGTGCTCCAGCACGGGCCAGAGTGGAACCGATGTCATCTTTCACCTCCGCACCAACCGGACGAACTCGTCTACCGTCATAACCACGTAAGCCTTACTGACTCGATGATTGCGACGCTTCACAATCGCTGCCCAGAAAGGAGTCTTAGCCTTGCGTGACTTCGCCCAGTTGTCGGCTTCAGCCTCAGCCTCAGTGACGTACCGTGCTAGGTCGATGGCTCTCTCGTTCTTCGCTTCGATAACAAACGAGTGACCGTCGTGTGTAAACCACAGGTCACCTTCATCGTTGGCACCGTTCAGTGCGAGCCGTTCACAATTACCGAACTCGTCACGGAATGCTTGCACTAACGTGGACTCCCATGCTGTGCCCTTCTGCTTGGCTGGGTTTGTCATACCCAACCCAATGCTTCTGGGTTTGATGGGTGGTGTTCGTCCACGTAAACTTCTTCTGGCTCAAGGATTTCCAGTTTCGTGAAAGGGTGCAGGTGTAAACGAACCTCATCGTTCGGATACCAATCATCAACATCGAGGATGATCGTTACCTGTTCGTTGACATCAGCGTTTACATCGAATGAGATGTAACCCACGGTGCCAGTGGTGACGACACCTTCATCGTTTGCATGACGTACTAGGAGACCCAGATCCATGAGACCGAAGTCACCTGCAATTTTGTTAGGCATCTCCACTGTCCTTAATTGTCATACTTGCTGGATCGAATGAGAGGTAGTGAGCGGTCGTACCGCTCTGATCTGCTGGGCCGTAACGGTTTTTGACTACAGCCACTGGCATATGTCCCGGTGTCACACCGAGCGTAAGAATCATGGCTGGGGTCTGGTTGACTTTGCCGTGGATTGCTTTACGTGGTGGGCACGGATTCATTTCTGTGCTTTCACTGGTGTGGTGCAGGGCTAAGAGCGCAGCCCCTGTATCTCTTGCATAACCTTTCAATTCCCGTAGCAGGGAACGCAGGCTCTGGTACTCGTCACCATCTATAAACGCTACGTCGATCAGGTTGTCTATGACGATGAGGTGTGGGTCATCACCCATCACTTCCCTGTAAACAGCGATCTCTTCTTCGATGTCTTGCAGGCCCGGTGATGAATCAAAGTTCCACTTAATATGGTTCGCGTAAGAGAGCGTGTCTGTCACCCACTCAGGACGTGTCTCCATCCAACGTGCAACCTCATGCTGCGGCGTCTCCGTCAGGGCCGCGAGGGTCCGTAACCTCATGGTCCGTGCGTGAGAGTCGGCGGAAAAGTACAACGTTGGACACTGCGCTCGCAGCGCCAGAGACAGGGCTAGTGCGCTCTTCCCTGCCCCCGGCGGTGCTGCAATCATCGTCACTTCCCCGCGACGAA
>Ga0209188_1000384_pt1 | contig 44382 bp, 44 predicted proteins | sample C_130625_EF_Meta_FD_187307 | JGI IMG/M metagenome (GOLD analysis project Ga0209188, IMG submission 187307) | Freshwater microbial communities from Lake Croche, Canada to study carbon cycling - C_130625_EF_MetaG (SPAdes) (version 2) | ecosystem: Environmental > Aquatic > Freshwater > Lake...
ATAATAATAAAAACTCAAAAAAAAAAAATTAGCTAAGCAGTTTGAAATTAAGCTATTGGAATGCTTTTTCAATTTCTGCGTGTACTGATGCAAAAATAAGGCATTTTCGGAATAAAACATTTATCCAAACGATTTTTTTTGGAATATATTTTAATAAAATGCCGAATAAGCCGCTTTTATCTAAAAACTAAAAAAAGAATCAATTCCCCGGCGTGTTGCAGCCAATATGTTCAGTCGTATTAAATACGAAAAACTCGTGAGACTGATTTAGTAGCAATGTAAATTTTGGAATTGATTAATTGAAAGAATAGATTTTAATTTTTAACTAAAAAACATGCACAATCTCCTTCCATATTTACATTCAATTTATTTGTAAGAGAATTAAATTCTTTCTTCATTTCATTGGTAAACATATTATCATAACCACCTTTATTGTATTCAATTAGTGAGATACCTTTTTGGTAAATTTCGCTAACAGAAATTCCAAAATCGGGTGCATCACAAAATATGTCTAATAATTCTAATTTAGCTTGTTCACACAAAATTTTAATTCCCTTTTTTGTATGTAGGAATAAATGCCTAGGGGCATCTAGGTTTGCCCAGTTTACTCCATACTTTTTATAAGCATAAGAATCAGCAACAGGAATTCTTATTAAAGCAAATCCATTTTTAACGAGTACTGTTTTTAAATGAGCAAAAACTGAAATAGGATTATCCATGTGCTCAAAAGAATGATGAAACATGATAAAATCAAACTGCTCAGAAATAGAATAAAAGTCTAACGCTTTTATCGAAAGTCCGTTATTGTTAACGGTTTCCTTTTCAATAAAAGGATCAATCCCCAATAAATTTTTAAAACCTACGGATTGCATTCTATACAATAAATGTCCTGCACCACACCCAACATCTAGTATTTTATTGCTTAAATTAAATTTAGATCCATATCTACTTATCCAAGGTTCAGGCTTACTTGATATGTAAGAAATTAGTTTTGTAACTATGCCTTTATCGCCAAATGAATGTTTTAAAGCTTGCTCGGATCTCCAATCTTTAAATGATTGCGATTGATTTTTTAAAGGTGTTTTGAAAGAATAGTAGTTTGATGGATAATAATTGGCCAAGTTTTTAGGAATATTGGTAATTTGTAAAGTGCCGCAATTGCTACATTCAAAATAAATGAATTTATCTCCCATACCATATTGCTTCTCGGTAATTTCTATTTGTACTTTCTCGCTATTATCTAAACAAACATTACAAGCTATTTCTTTCATTTCTTTAGTATACATAATTAATAATTTATTTTTCCCATACTCCCAGCTTTAAAATCTTTTTTTGCTTTTCGGAGATATTTACAATATTTAAAGAAACTACCTCCATATAAAATACATTTTTTTATATGATTATAAGTTTCATTTGACAATTTCTCAATGAGAGCAATATTTTGGCTTTTAAATTTATCTTGTAAGTAAAGGTTATTTCGTAAAATGTAATAACATCTAATTGGAGTATGTATTTCTTTATGCTTTTTTAAAATAAAAAGAGATTTAATAGATGCTTTATGAACACTATTTCCTAGCTGATGCACCATTAATATATTCTTAAATTTAATAATTCTGAATCCTAATAATTTCGCTCGTATACAATAATCGTTATCAACCGAATCAATAAATAATTTTTCATCAAAATAGCCTATCTCATTAGCTAGATTTAAATTGAGCAATGAACCGGACGTTATGAGTGTATCTATTTCTTCAAATTCGTCATATTCAATCGAAGGAACAGCTTTTCGATTATCATTAACTCCGAAAATTGCTACTGATTCAACTTTATTGAACATAGAAACATTTTTGAAATACTTTTCTATATAATTTGAACTAAAACTAGAATCTTGATCCATGGTTAATAACCATTCATACCCATCAATTAAAGCTTGTTCTAAACCTGTATTTAGACGTTCCGCAATTCCTTTATTTTCACCATCTTGAAATAAAACTATTTTATTGGATTTGATTGTAATTATATTTTTAGTTTTTTTTTCTTTTTCAGTATTATCGAAAACATAAACTTTCTCTACTAGATCTATGAAAGACGCTATATTTTCATTTACTATTTCATTTGGATGGTATAGAATAATTAAAGCTGCGATTCTCATAAAAAAATCATTTACGTTTATTTTACACTAAAGCAATTTCCCTTTTTTAAATAAAGATGATGCTAGTGTTTTGTTTTAAGAAATATTTTAAGTATTATATGTTTTTTAAATTCACCTATTTTAGCATTACAAACATTTTTATGCAAAACACCCATCTAGCAAAACTGGATTTCTTTTTATATGCAAGAATCTCATCTCGATACTTAAAAAAAGTAATCATTCGTTTCCAATTACTTTTCAATGTAAAGTTTTTATAGCTTTCATGTAAATCTTTATAAGCATTCTTGTGATATATCAAATCATTTGGACATTTTTGATATAAGATTTTCATTCTATTTCTTAATAATTCAATTTCTTGAGCTTTACTATTCTTTTTCTTAGACTTTGGAGATTTTAATACGCCAAAAACATTTGATTCATGCTGTCTATAGAATACAAGAGGTTTCTCAATGTATTTAATAGGGTGATAAAAAGTAGCTATAAATCCTAGCCACAAGTCATGAGAGACAACAGTTGGAAATGGAACCGCCTTGGATATCAAAGAAGCTTTTATAAGCATTGCATGACCTGGCCCCCAATTACCGATTGCGTACATTAAGCAACTATGATATCCTATTTGCTTTCTTATATCAGACATTTTAATTCCTAAATCTTCGCCTTTAGAATTAATTAATTGAGAATTAGAATAAATAATTTGAGCATCCCCAATTTCAGCAAAGAGAGTTTCAATTTTTTCTACTTTCCATATATCATCTTGATCACATGGGGCTATATATTCACCATTTGCTAATAAAAATCCTTTTTCAAAATTCTTAATGTAACCGGCATTATATTCATTTTCAAATACTTTAATATTACTATAATTCTTTTGGTATTCCTTTAAAATACTCAAAGTTGTATCAGATGAATTATCATCTATACATATAATCTCTAAATTTTTATAAGTTTGATTAATAACACTTTCAATCTGTTCAACAATAAATTTTTCACCATTGTAAGTAGCTATAACTACAGATATTAAAGGATTTGTTTTTTGCTTTATCATTGCGAAGTATGTCTATGACAATTATAAAATTAATATTCTATATTTATATTTTTTATGTATAAATTTTGAACAAATAAAAGGTATATAAAAAAAGTATGAGACTTTTTTTAACTTTAAGGATTTTCGATTTATATTTTCAATTAAAATAAGCAACAATCCTTTGTAAAAACAAATTAATAGATATATATAAAATCAGCTAAAAGTTAATAAATGATAGTTTGATTTATTAATTATTCAATTTAAAATTAGCATTATCAACAAACTGTAATTTTTGTTATTCAATCTATCGAATTTAAAAAAAATATTCTAAAACTTCTATTAAAATATATACGATGTCGAAACAAAAAAACATTTATTCAATTGGATTAGAGTTGGAAAGAATGAAATATCCAAACACTGGTTTATTTCATTTTTGTAGTCAATTAGGCCAGCACATCTTAACAATCAATAACAAAAACTCTTTTAATTATCAATTAACTTTTTTTATCCCGAAGACTATTCAGGAACTTTTTTTACAATTATCTTCTTTTATCGAAGTTAAATGGTATAATAAATTTTATATGCCATTCAATTCTAAATTTGACTTATGGCATTGTACTAACCAGTTTAGTGAATACTTTCCCTTTAAAACAAAAGCTAAAATTATTCTCACCATACACGATTTGAACTTTTTACACGAAAACAAGCCAACGCTAAAGGTGTTGAAATACAAAAAAAGCCTTCAGCAAAAACTAAATAGGGCCGATGCGATTGTAACCATTTCGGAATATGTGAAAGAGGAACTTATACAAAATTTAGATGTAAAGGATAAAAAAGTAGCCGTTATTTATAATGGCTGCAATATCAATTCATCTGTTATTGGCACTAAACCCAACAATATACCAAGCAACAATGGTTTTGTGTTTTCAATTGGAACCATTGTGGAAAAGAAAAATTTTCACCTGCTTCCAGCATTGTTGAAAGACAATCAATTGCATTTGATAATTGCCGGCATTTGCCAAAGTGAAGCTTATCAACAATCTATAATTGAAGCAGCCAAAAGTTTGGGTGTAGCTGAAAGGGTAACCATTTTAGGAACCGTAACTGAAGCTGAAAAATATTGGTTATTGGAAAATTGTACTGCTTTTGCGTTTCCTTCTTATGCGGAAGGCTTTGGATTGCCTGTGGTAGAAGCCATGCACTTCGGGAAGCCTATTTTTCTTTCACAATTCACTTCGCTACCAGAAATAGGAAGTGATTGTGCCTATTATTTCAATGAATTAGATGCGCAAAGCATGAGCAACACATTTAATGAAGGCTTGAAAGATTTTAATGCCAAACCACAAAAAGTAGTTTTGGTGAAAGAAAGAGCGGCTTTTTTTACTTGGGAAAAAGCCGCTAGTGAATATTTAAAGCTGTATGAAACCATTTTGAAAATACCAAGCAAATAATATATTCATACACAAGCTTACATCTTTGTAAAACATACTAGTCGCTGAGGGTTTTATGATAATTAAGCCAACCTAATAAATAAACAAACTGATAAAATGAAAAAAGTTGCGATAATAGAAATAGGGGGTTCTCACACAGAGAACATACACTCTTTGGTGTTTTTATTAAGAAAGCAACAGTGCAGCATACACCTAATTTGCAATGAATCGTTATGGAAATTATTTCCAGATGCCTCTGTTTTTGATGGGCATTTATTAGTGCCTGATAGTTTTACTGCTACCAGTCAAATCACTACTTTTTTAAAAATTAGGAGCTTTCTCAAATCCAATTTAATAGAAGCAGCCATTTTTGGCACTACTGAAATTACCATTATCAGGAACTTAATTTTTTTCCTTCCCAAGAAATGTATTTATACGGGTATTGTGCACAATGCTGAGAAGCTAGAAAGCGGCAGCACTATGAAGAATATTATTTTCAGAAGAGTGAAGAAATTTATTGTGCTGAGCAATTATTTATATGAAAATGCAAGCTGTTTATCGCAATACCAAGTAGCTAGTTTGCTGCCCATTTATTTCCCAAAACCATCAGGAAATATTGCATTGAACAATTCAAAAAATCAATTAATTATTACCATACCGGGCAGTGTAGAAAATGTAAGAAGAGATTATATACCTTTTTTTAAAGCTTTAAAGAATTATGCATTTAATGAGCATATTTTGTTTGTGCTTTTAGGAAAATTTGATAAAGAAAAGGAAGTTGCAATAGCCAATGAACTAGAAAGTGTAGGAGTTTGGAAAAATGCTTTTGTGCTTTTTAATGGCTTTTTAGATTATGATACTTTTCATAGTTATATAGCCAAATCTGCTTGCATAATGCCCTTGTTAAAGCTAGAAAACGACAGTTTTTATGGGGATTATAGGGTTTCGGGGTCAATTAATTTGGGCTTAGGATATCAGTTGCCTTTTATAATGCCTGAAAATTATCAGCACAATAAAGACTCAAATGCTTATTCTATTTATTATAAAAACTACCAAGAATTATTCGATTTACTTTTTAATAAATCGGATAGTTTGCATTCAGCATTAAACAGAATTAAATTAGGATATAAAGATGCTTGGTTTAATGATACTGAAAAGGTAAGCAAACAGCTTGCTGAATTTGTATTTAAAAGCTAAGGTTAGTTTTATTTAATAACGCTGTAATTTCTAAAATCGAAGAGTCTTATACCTGTAAGCTTTTCAAAATAATATAGCAGCTTGTTCTTTAATGAGAATTTCTTTTTAGAAACATCAATCTCAATCTTCCAGTTTTGTTGATGAATGCGTTCTAAATAAACCTTTGGGTGAGTTCCAGAAAACTTGGCAAGACTGTCATAGTTATCAAACGCGAAGTAATCGGGTGTAGCCAATAATTGAGCAACGCCTTCATCGTGTGAACTCCAAAATCGAAGAACATTTTTTTGCTTTCTATCCATTTGTTCAGGGCTTTTCACCCATCCATAATGATAAATAGTGGCATCGATGGCTTTCACAGGAATTTTGTTTTTGCCATTTATTCTAAAACCTTGTGCATCTTTATAGGATTGAATGCTTTTATTATTTCTAATGATGCGCACTTCGCGGTTATACCATTTCCTGCTATCGCCCACATAATCATAGGTTCCATAAAAATGCAAATATTTAAAGAGCAATCCCTGTACTTTTTTGTCGTCTTTGTATTTTAAACAAGCTTCTTTTATTGCGGAAAAATCTTTTTCGTGTATGGCTTCATCTGCTTGAATGTAAAAAGCCCAAGTGCTTTCAGGGTCTATTAAATCAAAAGCTTTGTTTGTTTCAACAGCCAAAACAGTTCCGCCTGTGCGCAGGGTTTTGTCCCAAACGGAATGGTGTATTTTTATCTTAGGGCTTTGGATGCTTTTAATTAAATCTTCTGTTGCATCTTCACTATCACCAATTAAAACAATCATTTCATCAACCACAGGCAATATTGAATTGATGGCTTCAATAATAGGATAGCTATTGATTATGGCATTTTTAATAATGGTAAAACCAGATATCTTCATCTTTTTACATTAATTATGTTGTTGCAAATGTGCATGTATAAATAATTAATGCTCTTTAAATTTTGGTGAAAAATCTTTTATAAGTTTTTACACACCGCTTAAATTCGCCGTTTATCAATAAACTTTGTTAATGGTTTTCCATTTTAATTTAAAACATATCCTATTCAGCCTATATTTGAACTTTGTCGCTATATGCAAAAATTATTAAACTTTATGATGCGTAAAAAAGGGTGGGTATTATTTACCGTGTTGCTATTTGCAGGTGCTTTTATTGCTTTTAAAAAAATCAATAACCAATCTGATCCTGGAACTCAAAAAGAAAAACTGTTGGTTGCCGTTGGGAAATTACTAAAAGATGAACATTATAGTCCAAAGCCATTAGACGATGCTTTTTCTAAATTGGTATTTAAAAAGTATTTAGATGAATTAGACAATGACAAAACATTGTTTCTACAATCAGATATTGCCGAATTAAAGAAATTTGAAACAACCATTGATGATGAAATAAAAGGAGATATGGATATTGCATTTACCCCTGCGGTAAATGCCATTTATGCCAAAAGAATTCCTGAAGTAGTTGCCATTTATAAAGACATTCTTTCCAAACCTTTTGATTTTACTGTAAATGAAACATTGGTAACAGATGTAGAAAAACAAAACTATGCAACTACTTTAGAGGAGAGAAAAGAGAAATGGCGCAAACGTTTAAAATATATTTCTCTTGAAAGATATGTTGAGCTTTTAGACCAAAGAGAAAAAAGCAAGGTAGATAGTATTTCTAAGAAAACTGATACTGAATTAGAAGTAGAAGCAAGATCAAAAGTGCTAAAAGGCACAGATAGAATGTATGATCGCATTCGTTTGAAACTTACCGAAGACGAACGTTTTAATATGTTTATCAATACCATTACCAACTTAATGGATCCGCATACAGATTATTTTCCTCCTGTGGAAAAAAGAGCTTTTGATGAGCAAATGAGTGGTCGTTTTTATGGTATTGGTGCACAATTGCAAGAACAAGATGGTATAATAAAAATTACCAGTTTAATTCCCGGTGGCCCTGCATGGAAAAGTGGCGAATTGATGGTGAATGATATAATTGTAAAAGTGGGTCAAGGTGGTAAAGATGAAATGGTAGATATTACTGGTTTTGATGTAACAGATGCAGTAAAATTAATTCGTGGTAATAAAGGAACAGAAGTAAAACTTACCATAAAGAAAAGTGATGGCACTACCAAAACCATTACACTTCAAAGAGATGAAATAGTACAGGATGAAACCTTTGCAAGAAGTGTGGTTGTAAAAAAAGGTGATAAAAAGATTGGGGTTATTTCATTGCCAGATTTCTATGCAGATTTTGAGCGTCCAAACGGTGCAAGATGCAGTGAAGATGTTGCCAAAGAAATCATCAAACTAAAAGAAGCCAAAGTAGATGGTATCATCATGGATTTGCGCTTTAATGGCGGTGGTTCATTGTATGAAGTAATACAAATGGTGGGTCTGTTTATTAAAAAAGGACCTGTAGTTCAAGTGAAAAGCAGAAACGGTCAAGTAATTCCAATGGATGACAAAGATGCTACACAGTTGTATGATGGTCCATTAGCTGTTATGGTAAATGAAACAAGTGCTAGTGCTAGTGAAATATTTGCTGCGGCAATTCAAGATTATAAAAGAGGGATTATTGTAGGTAGTACTTCTACTTATGGAAAAGGAACCGTTCAAAAGAATGTTCCTTTAGGCAAACCACTAGATTTCTTTTCAGGAAGAACAGAGTTTGGCGCTGTGAAATTAACGTTCCAAAAGTTTTATAGAGTAAATGGTGGTTCTACACAATTGAGAGGTGTAAGTTCAGATATTGTACTTCCTGATCCTTATGATTATATCAAGATTCGTGAAAAAGACAATGCAAGTGCGCTTCCTTGGGATGATATTAAGAAAGCAGATGCTGAATTGTACAACGGTTATGATGATTTGATTAAAGAAGAAAATGCCAAAGTGAAAAACAATCCTGCTTTGAGCATTATTAAGCAAAATACAGATTGGTTGGCTAAAAACATTGATGCACCAGTAAATCTTCAATTAGTAAAATATAAAGAAGAACAAAAAAAACTGCGCAATACCGTAAACCAAAATACGGCTTTAGGCAAGTTGAGTGCTGAAATGGATATGGATGTATTAAAACCAGATTATGATAAGTTTTATAACAATCCTGATAAACAAAAAGGAGAAAGATATAAAGCTTGGCTAAAAAGCCTTAAATCAGATTTGTACATTGATGAAACAGCAAAGATTGTAACTGATATGGTTGCAAAACAACTGCAAGTTGCATCAGTAAAATAGAAGACATTAATTATTAATAGATAAAAAGATAGCATCAATTAAATGGTGCTATCTTTTTTTATGTCTATCCAAAAATCAATAACCAATACTTCAAATTATTCTGTATTCACTATTTACTATTCCCTATGACCAGCTTAGTTCTGTTATATTTGCCATTATGCATTATGTTTCGGTAGAAGGATTAACCAAAAGCTACGGGATTAATCCCTTGTTTAATAATATTACTTTCCATATAAATGAAGGAGAAAAGATTGCACTTATAGCCAGAAATGGTGTAGGAAAATCTACATTATTAAGAATTCTTGCTGGAAAAGAAGTTCAAGACAAAGGCAAAGTATTCATAAACAAAGATGTAAAAGTGGCGCTGTTTGAGCAAGACCCACAGTTTGATGAAGCCAAAACCGTTTTAGAAAATATATTTAGTAGCAATCATCCTGTAATGAGTGTGATGCGCCAATATGAAGCTGCTTTAGAAGCAGATGATGCTGAAGCCATTACAGATTGTATTGGAAAAATAGATGAATTAGGTGCTTGGGATTATGAAGCAAAGGTTCATCAGATAATGGGGAAACTAAATATTCATCATCTTCAAAATAAAGTTAGCAGTTTAAGTGGTGGTCAAAGAAAAAGAGTAGCACTTGCCAAAACATTGATAGATATTGGATTTGAAAACCAACATACTTTATTGATGATGGATGAGCCTACCAATCATTTGGATGTGGCAATGATTGAGTGGCTAGAACATTATCTTTCCCAAGAAAGTATTACCCTATTATTAGTAACGCATGATAGGTATTTCTTAGATGCTGTATGTACTGAAATATGGGAACTTGAACGAGAAAATATGTACACTTATGTAGGTGATTATGAAAACTACATAGAAAAGAAAGCTGCTAGAATTGAAAGCGATTTAGCTAGTATAGATAAAGCCAAAAACGAATTTAGGAAAGAGCTAGAATGGATGCGCAAGCAACCAAAAGCTAGAACAACGAAAAGCAAAAGCAGACAAGATAATTTTTACGAAGTAGAAGCAAGAGCCAAGCAAAAGATTGAAGACAATCAGGTGCAGTTGCAAGTAAAAATGAGTCGTATTGGGGGCAAAGTACTTGAAGTAAAAAAAGTGTACAAGAGCTATGGCGAACTTCCCATTCTAAAAGGATTTGATTATACATTTAGTAAGGGAGAGCGCATTGGTGTAATAGGTAAAAATGGTGTTGGTAAATCAACTTTTTTAAATATTTTACAAGGTTTAGAAAAACCTGATAGTGGTAAAATAAATGTAGGGGATACAATCATATTTGGCAATTTCTCCCAACAAGGATTGGTGATAAAAGAGAATGTACGTGTAATAGAATATGTGAAATCTTTTGCGGAAAATTTCCCTCTTGCAAATGGTGGTTCTTTGAGTGCAGCGCAGTTCTTAGAATTGTTTTTATTTACTCCTGATAAGCAATATACTTACTTAAACTCTCTAAGTGGTGGAGAAAAAAAGCGTTTACAATTATTAATCATCCTATTTAAAAATCCAAATTTCCTCATACTAGATGAACCTACCAACGATTTGGATTTGCCTACATTGGCTGTATTAGAAAACTTCTTAAACGATTACCAAGGTTGTGTGCTAATAGTAAGTCACGACAGGTATTTTATGGATAGATTAGTAGATCATTTATTTGTATTTGAAGGCAATGGCGAAGTGAGAGATTTTCCCGGAAACTATACCCAATACAGATTAGAAGAAAAGGAAAAAGAAAAGAGAGGCAGTTCTTTAAATGCAGCACCTATTGCGCCAAAACAAGTGGAAGTAGCGAAAGAAGCATCCACCCAAACGACTCAAAAGAAATTGTCTTTTAAGGAAAAGCAAGAACTAGAAAAGATTGAAAAGGAAATTGCAGATTTAGAAGCTGAAAAAAATACCATTGCACTTGAAATGAGTAATGGAAATCTTGCATTTGATGCTCTTAAAAAGCTCAGCGACAGATTAATTGCTATCAATCAATTATTGGAAGAAAAAGAAACGCGTTGGTTGGAATTGAGTTAAGATATACTTACTTTAATGAATACAAAGCTCCATCGGGATGTTTGGGATTATAAGATAGTTTGTTCTCAGATGGAATAATTACTAAATCCATTAGTTCCATTGGTACAGCACCAATTAGCGGTTCTTCATTATTGGGTAGTACAAATGCATCGGTAATACACTCTCTATCCATAAACTTCAATTTAATTGGACCAACTACATCCAATGTTCTTTTTGTACCATCTGCTAATGAAACATTTAACTGCTGACGAACCCTTAAACCCAATTACTGCTTAATATTTTCATTAATTGATAAACGAATAGCACCAGAATCTGCTAGTGCGTTTACCTGCAATTTTCTAATATTTTCCATTGGCAAATACCCTTCTTCAAATAATGTTTCATCAGCATAATTGATGATTTCTATTGTTGCATAAACCAATCCCATTATTTTAAATTTTCTCAAATATAAACAATGCGTTGCTTTTAATTTTTTATTAAAATTTAATGTGAAGTCATTTGAAAAATCAAACCGTATTAAGACAAGCGTAATGGTTTCTTTGGGAATATCTAATCGTATAAAATATTTTTTAATTCTCATTGATTTTAAACTTTAAGAGAATCAAGAACTTATATTTTTCAATGAATTATGCAAATAATTAAAACGCTTGCATAATGCAATAGAAGTAGCTTATTATCAACTTCGCATCATACTGTTTTTGCATAAATCAATAGCTATTGAAGTGCATAAAAGACTGGTAATTCTTTATGATATTCTCTTCTAAAAGGCATAAGCCATTTACCAATTACCAAATAATATTCTTTTGTTTTCTTTTTTCTTTTAGTATTTATTGCAGCCCCAAAAAAAACAAAACCTTTAAAAGAGATACATCTATCAATGCCCAATCATCGTACAACAATGTGTTTCTTGATAGCCAACACGTAGAGAACTTTATTCTTGGAGAAGATTCTTTAGTAAAATACCATGATGAATTGGTTGATTTTTATACCCAAAGAAATTTTGAATATGCTTGGTTTGATGCCAATGGATTAACTGAACAAGCACACAACTTTTATAATCTCCAAGATAATTTAATCAATAGCCTTGAGGATAGCACGCTTTACAACCCCGAATTGCAGAAAAAATATGAATGGTTACTAGATAATACTGACACCAAAAGCAAGGGTTATGATAGCATTATTAGTCGTGCTGAAATGATAATGACTGGACAGTTTTTTAAATATGCTGCCAAAGTGTATCATGGAAGCAATATCAATACAAAAGATTTGGGTTGGTTTATCCCAAGAAAAAAAATAAATATTGGTGAGTTACTTGATTCTTTGGTTGATGGAAAGAAGAAACCACAAAATGAATATGAACCTCTGAATAAGCAGTATCGGCTATTGGAAAAAAGCGTTGCTAAATATTATCTTTTAAAGAAAAAAGATACTTGGTTACCAATAACTGCCCCTTTGGTTTGGAAGATTGGTGAAAACAATGCTACAATACCTGCCATTAAAAACCGATTGTATTTATTGGGCGATTATCCAAAACTAGATACCATTTCTACAATAGACAATACATTGGAAGTGGCTATAAAGCAATTTCAAAGAAGATTTGGACTTAATGAAAATGGAAAAATAGATGCAAAAACATTGCAAGCCTTAAATATTCCTATTGATGTATTAATCCAAAAAATATTGGTAAATATGGAACGGGCAAGATGGATGCCTACCGATACCTCTCATATTGATAGAGTAATTGTAAACATTCCAGAATACAAGCTACGAGTATTTGATAAAGGGAAATTGAGTTTTACAATGCCCGTTGTTGTTGGTACTGCTGCGCACAATACGGTAATATTTAATGGGAAGATTCAATACATAGTATTTAGTCCTTATTGGAATGTGCCTACAAGCATTACCAAAAACGAAGTGATGCCTGCTATGGAGCGAAACCACAATTATTTACGCAACAACAATATGGAAATAGTGCAAACCAATGGGGGGATTCCCGAAGTGAGGCAAAAGCCTGGGCCTAATAATTCCTTGGGAAAAGTGAAGTTTTTATTTCCCAATAAATACAATATCTATTTGCACGATACGCCTAATAAAGATGCTTTTTTAGATGCCAAAAGAGGGTTTAGTCATGGATGTATTCGTATAGGAAATCCAAAAGGATTGGCTATGTTTTTATTAAGAAATCAACAGAATTATACAACAGATTCTGTTCAGCGATTGATGGATAAAGCACAGGAGAAATGGGTAACAATTAAGCCGCTAGTTCCAGTAACTATTAAATATTTTACTGCTTGGGTAGATGAAGATGGGCTATTGTATTTTAGGGAAGATATTTATGGGCATGATAAAAAGATGGTACAGAAGCTTTTTTATGAATAGAGTTGTTAGTAGTTAGTTATTAGTGGTTAGTCCCTCAATAGGCGCACCGATGCTTAGCTAAGAAGAACTAGTATAATTTTTAGGTGCTTTGAAACGCTCGGTACTGAAAGTCCGACCGAAAACAGGCATCACCCCACTCTCATTTTTGGTCTGACTTTCAGTACCGACCAAATATACCAAAAGATTAGTTATATAAGAGTTATTTGTTTTCATGTAACTAATAAAAGAATCGTTCTAAAAATAATAAGCTAGGTTGCAATAAATAGTTGCTGCAATATAAATTGGCTTTTAAAGTTGATGGATACTAAAAATGAATCATGAAATTATTTATAAAATATATGGTGAGTATCCGTTGCAAGATGATTGTAAAGCAGCAGCTTGAAAAATTTGGCATTGAATACACAACAATTGATTTGGGGGAAGTACAAGTAGATGATGCTACTACTACATTGCAAAAAATAGATTTTGGAAAGTCCTTACTTTATTATGGATTAGAGCTTTTAGAAGATAAAAACGCAGCATTAATTGATAAGGTAAAAAAAGTGGTAGTTGAAATGATTCACTTTGCTGATGAACTACCTAAACAATCTAAATCTGCTTATATCAGTGAAAAAATGAATTGCAACTATCAAAAGCTTGCTTTGCTTTTTATGGAAGCTACTGGTATTTCTCTAGAGCGATATATTATTAGGCATAAAATAGAAAAAGTAAAAGAGTTGATTTTGTATGATGATTTAAACCTAACTGATATTGCTTTCAAGTTGAATTACTCTAGTGTAGCTCATTTGTGTACACAGTTTAAAAGAGAAACTGGTGTTACTCCCCAATTCTTTAAGAGCATGAAAATAAAAAAAGACAATATTACAGAGTAAAGTTGGTTATTCAATGGTCCAATCTTCTAGCTTAATTCCACTGATACGATTAAAATGGTTTATGTTATTTGTAACCATAATCAACTTATGTGTTACAGAAGTTACCCCTATTAAAAGGTCAAAATCATCTATTGGTGTACCTATTTTTTGTAGTCTTGCTTTTTCTTTAGCATATAAGTCTAAAGAATGAAAAATAGGTAGTATTTGTACACCAGTTAAGAAGTTGTCTAATGCTTTTTTATTCTTTTCGGGTTTCTCGCTTTTGGCAACGCCGAATTTGAGTTCTGCCAAAGTCATCTCAGAAATAAAGCAATCGTCAGGAGCCGCTTTGTCAAACTTAGTTTCAAGATTAAACTTGCCTTTCATATAAAAAATGGCAATATTGGTGTCAATGAGGTATTTTTTCAAAACGATTCAATTTGTCTGGTTGAAACTCTGCTATTACGGATTTCCTCTATAATATCTTCGGCAGTTTTCTTTGATTCAAAGGCTCCAAAGGATTTTTTAAATGATGATTTCTTATTTGTCAAGTCAGATTTAACTGAATCTGTTAATTTAGAAATAAGATCAAGCTTATCATTAGTGCTTAAATTATCTAATAAACCAACGTAACCATCAACAATTATTGTATTTATCTCCGCTGTTCTCATAAGTTCAAAAGTAATAGATAGAACTGAAATCAATCAAATCATTTAATAAATACTTTCTCTCAAAGAGCAAGTGAATGCCGTCGGAACTTCCGACAGCCACTTTCAAGTGCTGGGAAGCTTTCGGACTTCCCGACGGACTGCCAGCGATTAAAAACACGCTGTCGGACTTCCCGACGGGCTGCTTTCAATTAAAAACACGCTGTCGGAACTTCCGACAGGCTGCCGGCAACTAAAAACAAGCCGTCGGACTTCCCGAAACCTTCCCCGCAGTTGCTGGCAGCCCGTCGGGAAATATTTTGGGTAGTAAATCATTTAGTTAATAAGAAAAATTATGGCGTTGCTTTTTTAATCTATTAAATCTACTCAGTTGTTTTGAAGCTTGAACAAAACAAATATTTTGATTTCAATTATCCTCAATTCAAATGCAAACTTCCATCCACTATAAACCTACTAGTTACTACTCACCACATAAATTATTGACCACATAGTCACATAGACACATAGAAAATCAGAGATAATGTATTATAAAAAAGTAAGAAAGAACACATAGAAATACACTTTTAGAAATTAATTCTATATTGTTTATTAATAAAACACATAATTAAGGTTATTACATAAGAGAACAGATAACTATGTGTCTATGTGCCTATGTGGTGAGTAGTAACAACTCCTTTTCCAATACCCAAAATCTTATAATACTACCCATTAATTGTATAATGAACACACCTACCCTTTAAACCAACTTTGTATAAATTAAAGCAGCTGATATTGTTGATTATTCGGTTGAATTAATTGTATAAAATCCTTTTGCATTACCTGTAAAACTAAAGGTGAAAAGCAAAGGGATTCATTAAAATAAAGTGTATGAAAAAGAGTTTTTTACTAGTTAGTATGATGTTTATGTTATGTAAGTTTGGATACACACAAGGCACAGTTCCATTGGGGCAAGCACAGCTAAACATTGGTGTAGGACTTTCAGAATATGGCACACCCGTTTACTTAGGAATAGATTACGGCGCATTGAAAAACCTAACCATTGGCGGTGAATTGTCTTTTCGTTCTTATGATGAAAGTTGGGATAGATACACTTACAGAAGAAACATAACAGGTTTATCAGCAAACGGAAATTATCATTTCAACAGTGTTCTAGCACTACCTCCTAAGTTCGATTTCTATGCTGGTCTTAATTTGGGCTTTTACTATTGGTCATCACCTGATGCTAACTACCATGGCGATCACAATTCTGGCTTGGGATTAGGTGCTCAAATAGGTGGTAGATATTTCTTCACAAGAAAACTAGGAATGAATTTAGAATTTGGTGGGGGTAATGCTTTCTCGGGAGGAAAGATTGGTTTAACATTTAAATTATAGTTGTAAAATATTACTCAAAAAATAAAAAAATAGTTATGAAAAATAATGAAACATTACAGAAAGATGTGCAAGATGCCATTAAATGGGAGCCGCTTTTAAATGCTGCCGAGATTGGGGTAACATGTAAAGATGGTGTAGTAACCCTTACAGGAACAGTAAACAATTACGAGAGAAAACTACAAGCTGAAAATGCAGCAAAAGGGGTGGCTGGTGTAAAAGCCGTAGTGGAGAAAATATTTGTTGATTTTGGTGAATCTGAAGAAGTAAACGATAATAAAATTGCCGACGAAGTACTAAGTGCTTTTAAATGGAATTGGGATATCCCTAACCATACTTTGAAAGTAAAAGTAGAAGAAGGCTGGGTGTCGTTAGAGGGAGAGTTAGAATGGAATTACCAAAAACAGGCTGCTTACAGTTCTGCAAGTAGACAAACTGGGGTAAAGGGTGTGATTAATAATATTACGGTAAAATCTATTTCTGAAGATGAAGTAGAGCGCAAAGATATTGAAAAAGCCTTAGCAAGAAATTGGTCATTAAGTACGCAAAATGTATTTGTAAACGTAGTGGGCAATAGAGTAACCCTTACTGGTACTGTTGCATCGCTTTTTCAGAAAGATGAAGCTGCTAGAATTGCTTGGAATGCACCTGGCGTTTGGAATGTTCAAAACGATTTGGAAATAGAATACGATAGATTGAAGTTTTAGTTTTACTTCACCACATAGGCACATTGACACATAGAAAATTTAATATATTGAAAGATAGAAAACATAGAAAAATTTAAATATTAACTCTATATTGTTTATCAATAAAACAAATAACTATGTGTCTATATGGTGAGTAGTAACCTCTATTTTCTATGTGCCTATGTGTCTATGTGGTTAGAAATATTTGGTGAATTGCAAAAACAAATTTTTAATATGAAAAAGCTATTTTTTCTTTTAGGTCTTTTTATAATGGTTATCAGTTTTAGCGGTTGTTTAGAAGGGGCTTATGTATCGGATCAACCCTCTTATATTGAAATAGAACATCCGCCTCGCCCTAGCCCACAGCATATTTGGATAGAAGGTGATTGGCAATGGAATAGACAAAGCCACAATTACTATCATAGAAATGGTAATTGGATAGTACCACAAAGAAACAGAACGTATTCTCCTGGGTTTTGGCAACACTCCCCTCGTGGCAATCATTGGAGATCTGGAAGATGGCATTGATCGTTTTGTTACTACTCACCACATAGGCACATAGACACATAGTTATCTGTTCTTTTTCTATAATTATCTGATTTGTTAATAAACAATATAGAATAAAATTTAAAGTTGCATTTCTATGTGTTCTATTTTGCCTTTTGATAATACACTATTTCTGATTTTCTATGTGCCTATGTGGTCAATAATTTATGTGGTGAGTAGTAACGATCTTTTTTTATATAGGGTTCTCTTTTTTCAAAGCATTACTCACCATTTATGGATATAATCAATCAATTGCTTTGGCTTTTTGTTTTGCCCATTCCCATAGCTTGTATTTGCTGGACAGTTACACACGAAGAAGTGTTTAGAGAGCCTAGGGATTATTGCATAAAGAAATCGCATGACTGTAAAAGCATTTATCAACGAAAGTTTTTTTATCTATTCACATGTGAGTATTGTTTCAGCCATTATATCACGCTGTTTTTTCTTTTCTTTACACAATATACCCTATTAACTACCAATTGGATTGGCTATGTAATTGCAGAATTTGCGTTGGTTTGGATTGCAAATGTGTATATGAGTTTGTTTGCCCTCATTCGCCAAGATATTAAAAGAGAAATGTCTGAAATAGAGCGAATAAATAGGAAAACTACATTGTAATCATTCTTTTTTCATAAAACCTTTATAGGGTTTCAAACCCTATAAAGGTTACCACTCGAAACTTCACAGCAAAACAATACATCAGGATATACTTACCCATCTTACTAGAATTAATTTTTCATTTACTCATAAAAATTTAAGCATGAATAAGGAAACAAAATGGTCAATAGATCAATCGCATAGTTCAATAGAATTTAAAGTAAAACACTTGATGATTGCCAATGTAAAAGGCAATTTCAAAGTATTTGATGGTAGTATTTATACTTCTGAAAAAGATTTTACTACTGTAGAAATTGATATATGGATAGATGTGGCATCTATATCTACAGGTGATGAAAAACGGGATGAACATTTAAAAAGTGCTGACTTTTTTGATGTGGTAAACCACAAGCAAATTACTTTTCTTGCTAGCACCATGATTTCACCAAAAGAAAATGACGAATATGAAATTTGGGGTGAAATGATGATAAAAGGAATTACACAAAATATAAAACTAGATGCTGTGTTTGGCGGAATTATTACAGATTCTATGGGTAATGAAAAAGCAGGTTTTGCCCTTTCGGGTAAACTAAATCGTTCAGATTTTGGATTAGTTTGGAATGCCACAATGGAAACTGGTGGATTTATGGTAAGCGATGAAGTACAATTAACTTGTGATATAGAATTAACCAATCTTACCAAACAAAGCGACAATATGGTATTGGATTCTGTGGCTCAATTGGAATTGATTTAGTAGTAAAAAAACAAACCAGACATATTTTAAAAATCTGTTTGGTTTAATTAAAAAAACAATATGCAAAATATTCACAGAATACTTATTGCCATTGATAATGAACCTACCGCAGAGGTAGTTGCTTCCGCCGCATTGCAATTGGTAGAGCAATTACATACCAAAGTAGCATTGATAAGTGTAGTCCAATTGCCTGCAATGGTACCTAGCAGTTACGATGGTATGGGCTTGGGAGAGAATATGAATGAAAACGTAGAAGCCGAATTAGCTATTGAAGATAGTTGGCAATCGGACTACGAGCATATTCATAAACGTATTTTAGAAAATGTATTTTTCAACCACCAAGTGGAAACATTTATAGTAAGAGGTATTCCTTCAGATGAAATATTAGTTGCAGCTGAAAAATGGCGTGCAGATTTAATAGTTGTAGGCACACATGGAAGAGTAGGTTTAGACCACCTATTGATTGGTAGTATTGCAGAAAAAGTTATCCGACACTCCACATTACCTGTATTTGTAGTACCTACCAAGAAATGATAGAAAGATTACTCCCATTTACCCATCGTGCAAAAGAAATAAACGAACGCTCTATTGTAAAAACAATTAGCTATCGGTTATTAATTATTGTAATAGACTTTTTATTTATCTATTGTTTTACCAAACAGATAAAAGTGGCTCTTGCTTTTTTAATTGTAAGCAATGTATATACTACAGTAGCCTATTACATACACGAACGATTTTGGGATAATATAAAATGGGGAAAATCTATTTACAAGAAAACAATAGTGAATACATCAAACAAAAAACAACTTAGCCAGCCAACCATTATTCGTAAGCTTGCTTAAAAGGGGTTAGGTAGTAAGTTGTAAGTGATAAGTAATAAGTAATAGGTGATAAGTAATAGGTGATAAGTGATAAGTTGTAAGTTGTAAGTAGGAAAAACTTTCTACATAAAACCTAAAACCTAAAACTTACAACTTAAAACCTACAACCTTTTAAATTTCTTCTGCAATTGGCCAATCAATTTCTAAATGAGTAAGATTGTGGATATAGTTGCTAATTGTTTTATCGCCAACAACAATTACCACATCAATCAAATTAGCTTCGGTATATCCTGCTGCAAAAAAAGCTTCTTTGCTTGCTTCTGTAGCTCTACCACGATTTTCTACAATAGATGAAGTGAACTTTACCAATGCATCTAATTTACTATCAAAAGGAGCAGAACCTTTACGAATTTCCAATACTTCTTCTTCTGAAAAACCATTCATTTTGCCAAAAACGGTATGAGCCGATTGGCAATAACGACATCCATTTATTTGGCTAGTAACCAAATTAATTACTTCTCTTTCCTTTCCCTTTAAAGTGCTTTTGCGATTTTGCAATGCAAGATAATCTGCTAATGCCGTATCATTTTTTGCATAATACGCATACAAGTTTGGCACAAACCCAATCATCTTGTGTAGGTTATCAAAAATTGCTTGATTACCTTCTGAAACTTCTGCTTTTGTAGGAACTGTAAAAGTCCTGTTTTCTACATTTGTCATTTTTACTTTTTTTAAAATTTACTTTGTCTTTATTGACACTGCAAAAGTGCATCGACTGCAAAAGGTAGAAAATGAACTAGTTTAGGAAATTTGGTTGATGTAGTTCAACCCAGATTATGCAATAGAAATTTTATTACGAATCTAAAAGGCTGCATAGCTAAGCACTTGAGAACATTTTTTGAATTTATAATATTCCAATATTATTTCATCCAAAAAACAACCTCAAATACTTATCTAAATTCCCTTTGAGGTTCTCACTACAAACCCTATTGCATAATCTGGGTTCAACCTTTTTTATGCGTCTTTTTATTTCTAATTCTTGATAAGAATTCCGTAGTCATTCCCAAATAAGATGCTAGTGCATATTGAGGTACTTTCTGAACTATTGAAGGGTATTTATCTACATAATTTTCATAGCGTTCTTCGGCAGTTTGCGTAAGATTGGAAATGATTCTTTGTTGCATAAAAGCAGCGGTTCTTTCTGCCCGTATTCTAAAAAAAGTTTCAAACTTGTGATTGGCTTGTTTTAGTTGTTGCTCTTTTTCATAAGATATTTCTAGAATCACGCTGTCTTCAAGCGCTACAACAAACATGGTTGCAGGTTTTTGTAAAATATAACCATTGTAGTCAGTTATCCACCAATCTTCAATAGCAAATGCAATGGTATGATCTTGCCCTTTATCATCCACTACATAAGCCCTAAATGAACCACTTAAAACATAATTTCTATTTTTTGCAGTAAAATTTGGTTGAACTATAAACTGTCGTTTTTTTATTTTCACCTCCCTAAATGCAGCACTAAAAACATCCGCTTCCTCGTCAGTTACATTTACAATCTTTCTTATGTATTCAACTATTTTGTCTTCGAAAAGCATATTTTATGTATGACAAGTTATTAATTCAAATTAGCTACTCTGTTAAGATTCCTTAAAGCCCTTTCTGAAATCGTAACTTATTTAATGAACCTTTATTTACTAATGTATTATTCAAGTAGAGACGTTGCATGCAACGTCTCTACATCATTGCAATTTAAATATTTCTACTAATTATATTTAATTCGTGGCAAGAGCAGATGCTCATATTTTTTTATACTATTACCTTCTGCACGTGCAGAAACCCATTTCTTTTTTATACTTTGATAATCTGCAAATGCAGATGCTCATATTTTTTTATACTTTGACTATCTGCACGTGCACAAGCCCATATTTTTTTATACTTTGATCTTCTGCACGTGCAGATGCCCATATTTTTTTGTACTATGACTTTCTGCACTTGCAGATGCTCATATTTTTTTATACTTTGACTATCTGCACGTGCAGATGCTCATATTTTTTTATACAATGGTCTCAAACACTTGTAGATTAAACTATTTGATGGAAATGATTTTAGTTTTGGAGGAAAAGATGAGCTAATAAATATTTAACTATTCCAAATTTCCCAATTGGCTTCTGCTTGAAGAATTAGCATATCATAACCATTTTTAATTGTTGCGCCTTGTTCTTTTCCCAATTGTAAAAAAGTGGTTTCAGCAGGATTGTACACCAAATCAAACAAATAATGCTTTGCAGTAATGCTTTCATAAGGTATTGGTGCAGCTTCTTCCACTTTTGGGAATGTGCCTAAGGGAGTTGTATTAATAATGACTGAATATTGTTGCATGATACTTTCATTCAAATCATTATAAGTAATTACCCCTTCTTCATTATTCGCATTGTATCTAGACACAGTTAGAAAAGTAATACCTAGTTTGGTTAATATAAACTTTACCGCTGCAGCTGCTCCCCCACTTCCTAAAATCAAAGCCTGAGTATGATGGGGTTGCAATAGTGGTTTAAATGATAATTCAAACCCCAATACATCTGTGTTATATCCTTTTAGTTTACCATCTTTTATTTGAACACAATTGCAAGCGCCCATTGCTTTCACTTCCTCTGTGCTATCATCCAAATAGTCCAATATAGATTTCTTGTGGGGAATGGTTATTGCGAACCCTTTTAGGTTGGGATTTTCTTGCAAAATATCTTTAATAGATACTACATTTTCAATAGGAAAAGTCGTAAAGCTAGTATAACTGATGTTCTCATTTTGAAACTTATCAGTAAAATATTTTTGTGAAAATGAATGTGCCAAAGGATATCCTATTATCCCGAAGAGCCTGCTTTGCGCGATTTCATTTTCACCCATACTAGTTTTTTTATCTTATTTGTTTAAATATAAATGGAAGGTATCTCCACGAAGTCCAATACGCATTGCTTCTAAAGGAATCACTTCATTAGGAGCAATATTGCCTAGGTTTACATTGCAACCTATCAATTCTAAGAAATACAATTGTTGTGCTTTTTGAGGTGCTTCCCAAAGAATTTTTTCCTCAGGAATTTGCGTAAGTATTTCTTGCACCAATCCTTCTCTTACTTCGCCACTACCTCTATAAATGCCTACGTTACCTGCTTCTCTTGCTTCTGCAATTACATAAGATGACCCAGCTTCTAATTCTGCTCTCATTAATTCTATCCATTTATATGGAGGAATAATATGTGCAGCATCTTTACTTCCTACTTCACTTAAAACAGTAAAATGCTTGGTTAATTTTTCAATATAACCACATTTTTCAGCATGAGGAATGGTTATAGAACCATCGCTTACTTCTACATGAGTAAGCCCGTAATCTTTACAAAGGGCAATATAATCTGCAATTTGATTTCTGATTAAAAAGGCTTCAAACAAAGTTCCTCCAAAGTAAACTGGCACATTGTAACTTTGGTATGCCTGAATTTTCTCTCTAAGGTTTGGTGTAACGAAGGACGTACCAAAACCAAGTTTTATAATATCGGAATGCGGTCCTCCTACACTCATAAAATCATGAACCTCACGAATACTAAGCCCTTTATCCATAATCATGGTGAGACCACTATTTCTAGGTTGACTTGTACGAAGGGGTATTTGTGATAAGTTAAAATTCATAATAAAAACATTTTAGGTGGTAGCAAAAATAGGGGTAAGCATTGCTAGTGTTAATTACTAGAATAAATTAGAGAAATTTTAACAGCATAATAACGTTTAAATCAAACGTTTAAAATAGCTTAAATCATTCCTTATCCAGCGTTTGTTCTAAACTCCCCTTTTCTAAATAATAGCATTTCTGTAATTAGTATCAATACCAAACTTACGGCAGTTGTAGCCATGGTTTTCCCTAGAAAATAAAGGAAATCTCCCTTTTGTAACCATTCAATCAATACCAAATAAGCATTGTGGATGACGCTCAACAAAGCTACATAAAGGGCATATAAGGTAAAACCCATGCTCTTAAAACTTGGCGCAGCATAGCTGATTTCATTTGTTTCTTGTCTAATAATAAAACTCAAAACAAATGGTCTAACATAAGCTATTAACACACAAGGTGCTGCATGCAAACCCAAAGTACCAGTGAAATAATCGAGGCTTAATCCAAAAACAAAAGCAATTAATAAAAGTAAAACCCTGTTAATTGAAAAAGGCAACCAAAGAATAAAAATAAAATATAAATAGGGAACTATAAATTGATGAAGTGGTGGCACCCTATTGAGAATAAATACTTGAATAAGTATAAGAAATAGAAAATTGATGATAATCTTGATAATACTACTCATTTGCCTTTAGTTCTTTTTGTTCTAATATTTTCTGCTCTTCAAAATAGGTGTTCTTAACCACATACACATATTGAAGACTTGAAAAATTAGTAGAAGCTTTTACTTTAAGTGTATAAAAATTACTAGCAGGGTCAGCACTTTTTTCTTGCACAGTTCCTATCATAATATGAGATGGGAAATTGGCAGAATAAGAACTTGTAATTACAGTATCACCAATATATACTTTAGCCCCTTTGGTAATATTTTTTAATGTAAGAATTGTAGGATTTTCACCAGACCATTCCACACTTCCTGCGTTTTTATCTTTTTTAAGCATGGCACTTATTCTACTGTTTCTATTAAGCACACTCATTACAATTGAATAATTGTTGCTCACAAACAATACCACCCCCACTACACCTTGTGGGGATATTACGCTCATTCCTACTTGCACACCTTGCAAAGAACCACGCTCAAGTGTTATAAAATTATTCTGTAAAGTAATGGTATTGCCTACAACCCTTGCCGGCAAGTAAGTATATTTTCTATATCTATTAGAGGTATCTCTTATACTAGAATCAGCTATATTTTTAACAGTACTATCAGGTGCTATTTTATTAGTTGCCAACTCAAACCTCAATCTACTGTTTTCAGCTGCCAACTGTTGATTTACTTCTCTTAAATGAAAGTATTCAAAGAGATTGCTTTGCGTTTTATCTATCGAACCTACAACTTCGTTATTATACAATGCAAAGAACGCCTCATGTGTTTTGCTACTTTTACTCAACAATAGCATACAAATTATTTGCAAAATGAAAAAGCAAATAAACGTAAAGTAATTGCGTATAAAAAGTATTATATTCTTCATGCGAATGCAAAATAGAAAGCTACACTTTGGATTAAAAACTGAAGCAAATAAACCCTAAACAATGAATAAAAACAGATAAATATTTAGCGATTACTTCATAATAAAAGGATACCGTTGGTAATTCTTTAACCCTAAACCAGTACCCCTTACTACGCTTTTAAGAGGATCATCAGCAATATGCACAGGAAGTTTGATTTTAGCAGCCAACCTTTTATCTAAGCCTCTCAACAAAGCACCACCACCTGTTAAATACAGGCCACGTTTGTAAATATCTGATGCCAACTCAGGAGGAGTAGCTTCTAATGCTTTTAAGATAGCTTCTTCTATTTTGAAGATACTTTTATCTAGTGCTTCTGCAATTTCTTGGTAGCTTACCATTATTTGTTTTGGAATACCCGTTACCAAATCTCTACCGTTTACTGGCAAATCATCAGGAGGATTATCCAAGTCTTTCATGGCAGCACCTATTTGAATTTTAATTTGTTCAGCTGTTCTTTCTCCAATTAATAAACTATGGTATCTTCTCAAAGCTTCCATAATATCTGCGGTAAATTCATCACCAGCAATACGGATACTTTGGTCGCAAACTATCCCTGCAAGGGCAATAACCGTAATACCAGTAGTTCCACCTCCGATATCAATAATCATGTTACCAACAGGCTCTTCCACATCTACGCCAATACCTAAAGCTGCTGCCATAGGTTCGTGTATCATGTAAACTTCTTTCGCTCCTGCTTGCTCTGCACTATCTCTTACCGCACGTTTTTCTACCTCTGTAATGGAAGAAGGAATACAAATGAGCATTCTCCAACTTGGTGGAAACAAAGGCTTTTTAGGATATACAAGCTTGATTAATTCGCGAATCATTAATTCTGCAGCATTAAAGTCTGCAATCACCCCATCTTTTAACGGACGAACTGTTCTAATGCTCTCATGCGTTTTTTCATGCATCAATAGTGCTCTCTTTCCCACAGCCAAAACCTCTTTAGGATTGTTTCTGTTTAGTGCAATGATGGATGGTTCATTCACCACAATTTCATCGTTGTGTATGATGAGTGTATTAGCAGTGCCAAGGTCTATGGCTATTTCTTGAGTAAAAAAATTGAATAATCCCATTATAAATATATCTCTTTAAATCGTTGTAAAAGTAGCTGCAAATGTTACAGAATAATATGGAATAAAAAACCCAATTATTTTTTACTGATTTAACTTTTATTAAAACCCCCAGTTTAAAGGTGTAAAAGGCAAATTAAAATGTATGAAGATGCTAATAAATTAAAAATCAAAAGTGCGTCTTTGCATGTTTAATCTGATGCCAACTGAATACCATTTTGTATTGAAATCTGCTGCACTTTGTTTTTGGTAATCTCTTATAACAGCACTACCATCTACATATAAGTTAGGCAATATCTCATAAGAAGCAGTAAATGAAAACAGCATACATTTTGCCAACAAGCCACTTCCAATAGAAAACCCATCCACTCTTTGTGCACTGTTTGTAGCACTAACTGGTGGACGACCTGTAGAATAATACCTAAATATATTACTACCGAAATTGTTTCCTCCGGAATCTAACCCTTGTTTGTAATAGATTAATTTGGCTTCTAATTGTAATTTGCCGATTGGTTGGTATTTAATTATTCCAATAAACTCTTTAAAATTTGCTCCTAATGGATGTGCCAAAGGTTGGTTGTAATGAGAATAAGATCCAACAGTATCATAATGTGAATACACAAATGGACGAACAATATTCATTTCACCTTGGATATCTAAATTTTTAACCCCTAAGAAGTCATTCAACTTTGCCCCCAATTGCAGCGCTTGCTTATTGGTATAATTTCCTTTACTATATCTCTTAATATTGTCAATAGCAAACTCATTAATAACTATTTGGCTATAAACCTGTGCATTCTTAAATACGTTTGCTTTAATATTCAAACCTAAAGTTACTTTATCTGGGCTTCCATTTTGTCTTTCCACAGCTCTATAGAATATGATTGGATTCAAATACGACAAATCAAAACCATTCTCTCTGCCAAACATAACGCTTTCAAAAGCACCAATATTCAACCATTTTGTTGCTTGAAAATCCAATTGATGAAACGCCATGTATTTTTTAGGATACAAATAATTTCCGGAATTGATAGCTGTAGGTGAATACAATTCTCTTGTACTATTCAACTGCGCATACAACATGTGGTAATTTAATTTCCAAACGCGGGTATTCAATTTTAAGAATAAAAAGTTATTACTGAAATCACTTAATATCAAACTTCTATATCCATCCCCAATAAACACTTTATCGTATGCAAATTGAACATCGGTGTTTTTAGTGGCTTTAAACATGATACCACCTCTTGCATTAAACACATCGTAACCATCATTTTTAAAAGTATTATAAAATCCTTCTCCTGGAACAGCATTGTAAGCCTTTACAAACTGGCGAACATATAAAGGGTCTGCCTCTTGGTGTTCAAACAAATAAGAATAATAACCCAAATTCTTGGTTAGGTTTCCACGGATAGACAAGGCTCTTACGTTATTGAAAAGTTTGTAAGACACATTGTCATCTTTCCCCCTTGTATAATCGATATGCCATGTGGAATAAATAGAAAAATCGCCCCTTTTCACTCCTATATATGCAGGATGTGTTAATGCCTTTTTAGAGAATACATCACTCAGTTTTAATGTTGTATCTCTTTCATCAAAACCTTTAGTGTATTCAAAATTCTCTTTGAGTAATAGGTCAATATTGTATTTATCTACTTTAGACAATTGCACTTTGCCTTCTGCTGCCAACTGGTTAATGTATTCCACTCGCTCAACTACAGATTTACGTGTGAAGGGCTTGATATCAGAAAAATTCAATACCGAATCGTTCTTAAGTTTCAATTGCAACCTATCTATAATATTGTACTCCCTTGAACCCACCATAATATATCCTGATTGGGCAATTGAATACATAGTTACCAAACAGGATGAAAGCAATAATGCAACACGTAAACTCTTCATATACTTTAATTGATATTCTTAAAAGGGGCTCATGCAAAAAAGCAAACTGGAATTAATTTCCAAAACGTACTCTCAGTTCCTTTATTTTGCCAAAAATAGGGCTTAGATGAAAACTTACTTAATTAAAAATGCTTGCATTGTTTCTGACAACAAGAAAACTTTCAGTGATTTACTTATTAAAAACGAAAGAATCAAACGAATTGATAGCAGTATTAGTACGAAAGAACGTGTAATTGAAATTGACGCTACCGACCAATTCTTATTACCCGGCTGTATTGACGACCAAGTGCATTTTCGCGAACCAGGCCTTACTCACAAAGCCAATATTTATACCGAAGCTAAAGCGGCTGTTGCTGGTGGTGTGACTAGTTTTATGGAAATGCCCAACACCAATCCGCCGACATTTACCCATCAATTATTAGAAGAAAAATATGCTATTGCAAAGGAAACTTCGCTCGCCAATTATTCTTTTTACATGGGCACTAGCAATGAAAACCTAGAAGAAGTATTGCGCACCAATGAAAAGAAAAACTCGGTTTGTGGCGTGAAGATTTTTATGGGCAGTTCTACAGGAAATTTATTGGTGGAAAATCCGATACTGCTTAGTCGCATTTTTGAAGGTAGCGAGCTATTAATTGCTACGCATTGCGAAGAAGAAGCACTAATCAAATCCAATCTTGCTGCAATAAAGTCATCAAAAGCAGTATTAGAACCATCAGACCATCCGATTATTCGCAATGACGAGGTTTGTTTTGAATCTTCCTTTAAAGCAATTCAACTTGCTTCAAAATACAATGCACGATTGCATGTACTCCATATAACCACTGCCAAAGAAATTCCTTTGTTTGGCAATATGCTTCCGTTGAAGGACAAAAGAATAACCTCGGAAGTGTGTGTGCATCACCTACATTTTACGAGTGATGATTATGACAGATTGGGCAATCAAATAAAATGCAACCCTGCCATTAAAGCGCCTTTTAATAGAACTGCTTTGTGGGAGGCATTATTGGATGACAAATTAGATGTAATAGCCACAGACCATGCCCCACATACTTGGGCGGAAAAACTAGAACCATATGAGAAAGCACATGCGGGCTTGCCCTTGGTGCAGCATAGTCTTCAACTGATGCTACACTATGTAAAAGAAGGCAAAATTTCTATTGAAAAAGTGGTGGAAAAGATGAGTCACAATGTGGCGGTATGCTTTAATATAGCAAACCGTGGATTTATTAGAGAAGGCTATTTTGCTGATTTGGTGCTTATAAATAACCATCCATCTGATATTGTTTCTAAACAAAACATATTGTATAAATGCGGTTGGAGCCCATTGGAAGGAATGCAATTTCCGGCAACCATTACCCACACATTTGTAAATGGGCATTTGGCTTATTGCAATAATGTATTCGACGAATCGATAAAAGGTAAGAGAATTTTGTTTGATAGGGATTAAGTGTTGTTTGGTAATTCTTTTAATAAGATTCGTGCCTTTAAGGCGACTGCATGTCATGCTCCATTGACTGCATGTCATGCTCCATTGACTGCATGTCATGCTTCCTTGACTGCATGTCATGATTTCTTGACTGCATGTCATGCTTTATTGTCTGCATGTCATGATTTCTTGACTGCATGTCATGATTTCTTGACTGCATGTCATGCTTCATTGACTGCATGTCATGCGAAAGAGGCTGCAAAGCACCTGAATTGGTCTGCACAAGACTTGAATTGGTCTGCACAAGACTTGAATGTGTTTGCAAAGCACGTGAAATGGTCTTCACAAAACTTGAAAAGGGCTGCACGTTATGTAAACTGTTCTGCAATTCTATCGAATAATGCCTCAATTATTATTAATAATGAAGGAGGTAAATAGATTAACTAGGTAATAGACTATTCAACATTTGGATGTTATCCAAGTACAAAAAATATTACTCTTCACTACATATATTTTAGTACTTTCTAGCTTTATAAAAGAGCGACTTTACTTACGACTGGTATAAATTATTGCGATACAATTGGTAGCGAACACAGACTTTACTATAATTGGTCTAATAAAAATTTCACAGAGAAACACAGAAAAGGCACAGAGTTACACAGAAAGAAAAATCTTTGTGAACCTCTGTGGTACTCAGTGTGGCTGAATGTTACTTTTGTTTACAACTTGTATTACTTGTGCGAAAAAACCACACCGCCCTTTGGGCACCCCTCGTGAGGGGAATTAAACCCCGACTATTTTGAATTTGCCTTTTGATAAATTTTTTAATAGTCACTTTGTGTGTAATTTCCATTAATTACCTGTATTAAATAGATAGCAGTAAGTCCCTCAATAGGCGCACCGATGTTTAGCTAAGAAGAACTAGCATATTTTAGGGGTCTTTGAAGTGGTCGGTACTGAAAGTCCGACCGAATAACAGGCACCATCCCACTCACGCTTTTGGTCTGACTTTCAGTACCGACCAAATTAGTTCTATAGGAGTGATTGTTTGAAATAAAAAAAGCGTATAAATTTAGCTTGTTGTGCGTAACAAAATAGAACCTCACCCCAACCACTCTCCAAAGGCGAGAGAAAAAACAAAATCCTTTTATACTCCCATTTATTCTGCAAACTATTGATGTCAATTGGCCAATTAATTCGTATAATTTAGTAACTTTTCTTAATTTATTTTAGTTAAATAAAGCATTCTGCAATTAATGATACATTTTAGTTAAAAATATTTTTCTATTGGATTAGAATCTACTAATATTGCAATCGAAACAATTTGTAATTAATAAGAAATAAAACTCCTTTTTATGAAGCAGACATCGCAAAATATTCAATCTGCCTTAAATACAACGCTTAATTTCTCACAAAGTACTGAAGGTGCTGATGTGATGAAAGTAGCAGACATTTCTGTTGAAATAAACAAAATACCCGATTTGCAACTCAGGTATCTTAAAGCTGGGGTAGCACAAAACCAAAGCTCTCTTCCAACTTCTGCCGAAGTGAAGACATTTAAATTAGATTTTTCTGAGTCAATCATTACATTCTGTACTGGTTTGAGAAATATTGCGGAAGATTCTAAAGACGAAAAACTAATTGCATTAGTGAATCATCCTATCTCCTATTTTTTCAGAGCTGCCAAAAACGAATTTGGCGCTCGAGGTGAACAAGTTATTGCCGGAATAGAGGAGTATATTAAAACTACTTTAGCTACGAAAGTTACTGCTGCTAATATTAAAACCTTGAGAGATAAGCTAGACCTTTTTGTAAAAAATAAGGACAACGCTACCCTAATTAAAAACAATAAAAAAGTGCTTGGCACTACTAAATTAGCTAAGATTGACAAAGATGCCACAAATCTTATTCAACGTATAACCAATTCTTCTATTAGTTCATTGCCTAAAAATTCAGATTTACAAAATGGTCTAATTAAGGCATTGGTGATTCCTAAAGACGGTACTCAGCACAATGCGGCTGAGCTTACGCTGCAAAATGAAGATGGTAGTTTGTTTGAAGGACAAGCTTCTGCAACCGATGTAAATGCGAAAGAACCTACCATTTATGTAGTAAATAATAAGAGACAAATTCTAATACCTAGCCATATACTTGGTAAATATCCAATTAATATTACTGCAATTGGTAAAGTAAGCCAAACAATAACCGTTGCTTTTAAGAAAGGAGTTGTGGTGAAATTGGTGGTGGTGTTGGTGGAGGAGGTGAAGGGGTAAACGCTTGTACTATTTAGTGTAACGACCCAAAAAGCGTATTTGACTAACGACTACTATGGAAATAGAATAAAATTTAACTGTAATATATAATTTAAGGTATAAGCTAATAGCATAAATATTTGCGTTAGCAGCAATTTTCACAGACACTACTATGCTACAATTACAAAATATTTCTGACGCTAAGACAAAGTTGAAAAACTATGACCCCACAACTTTTTCAAGTGTAGGTAATAGCTATAAATTTTTTTTAAATAAAATTAAGATTAACGATTTCAGACACATAACAAATTTAGAAATTTCATTTGACCATCCAGTAACAGTTATTACTGGAACAAATAAAATAGGAAAAACTAGTTTGTTACTTTTGATTGCTTGCAGTCATTATAACTTCAAAAAGTATGACTCAACAAAACCCGATACTGTTTTAAGAAGGCATACATGGAGAGACGTCCTGACATTTACAACTTATGAGACCACGACAAGAAACTACTCTTACGAATTATTTTGGAGAGTTGGAACTGACAATAGAACTGGAGAAGGGAAAAGGCTGTCAACTAGTCAAGCTTGGACAGGATTAGGCAAGCACAGTTCTAGAACTAGAGTAAATTCACAAATTAAAGACAGAGAAGTAAGACTTATAGATTTAGAAAGATTATTACCTACTCGAAATTTTTCAAATAGTCTTATAAGAAAAATTACAGGTACAGGTGGCACTCGAGTGTCGGCAGATATCGAACAAGCTTTCGCATATATTTTGGATATTCCAACTCTCGTAGAGATAACAAAAATTGGCTCACACATAAACAAAATAGCATATTTAATATCATATTCAGCAGAACCATATTCAAGTTATAATGCGGCAACGGGCGAAGAATCTTTAATCAATATTTTAATAGACATAATCGAAACACCATTTGACTCATTGATACTAATTGATGAAATTGAAGCGGGATTTCATCCATCGATTCAAAGAAAATTAGCAGAAATTATTCAGTATATTTCTTGGCTGCACAAAAAGCAATTTATAATTACTACACATTCTCCTTCTACTTTAGCAGCTTTTCCAAGTAAGTCTCGAAAATTTATTGACAAGAAGTTAGAAGGCACTTATGAAACTATTAGCAAGATTTCAGTAAATGCTGCCTTTTCTAAAATGGATTCAGTTGCTTTTCCACTATTACATCTATACTGTGAAGACACAGAAGCCGAATATATAATTCGTAATTTGCTAATAATACTGAATACGGACTATAAACATTTTGATAGACTAATAAACATAATCAAATCTGGCCCAATTAATCAAGTCAAAAATGATTACGAAACTCATAAAAGAAACTTTTCCCAAATGCGGTTAAAAATGGGGTATGCTTGTGTGTATGATGGAGATTACAGGTCTGATGCAGCGTATTCCCATTATCATAATAATCCAAATGAGTTTTCATTTTTTTTATACCCTTACGTAGCACCCGAAAAGTTTTTAGTTCAGTATTTTCTAAACGCTAACCCACAGCACACACAGTTAGCAACTGCCTTAATAAATACTGACCATCATTCCTTGTTTCAAGAGATGGCAAATTTAGGTATCGCTGCTGACAAATACCAAGCTAGACAAAACTGTTGGGATGCATTTTCTTTAACTGCTGAATATACAACCTTGTTTAATGATTTTAAAGCATTTATTCAAAATGCAACTGCACATTTTTCAGCACTTAGCGACTAAAACTGTTGGTAACATTAGGTTTGGCATTATTGGGGCATGACGAATATTACCTCAGCATTTGTTCATTATTGTGCTTCATTTCGGGCTTGAGGTTATGAATTTGGCTTAAGAATAAAACATCAGCAATATTGCAATTATTGGACTTCGCTTATGGGCTGACGTAATACTAATTTCCCAACAACGCCAAGCTTTTTTCGTTAGCTGCTAACTTTCGGACACAACGTAATATTTTGACAAATGGTTTTGGACAATTTGTAGGCATTCTTTTTTTCCACCAAAAGAAAGTTTATCAGAAACTAAATAAGACATTTCACCATCAGTCAAATTTTCGGCTAAATAATCATATTCATCGTCTGTTATTCTGTAAACTTCTTTAATTGCTTTATCAAACAAATCAAACAAATCAAACATTCCACCATTTGATTTTATTTTTGAATCTTCGTATGTTCGAAACTTTCTTTTGCAACGACTGACAAAGGCAGTAGCTAATATTAGGTTTGGCATTAATGGGGACGTTATAAATTTGGCTTATGAATAAAAAATCAGCAGTGTTGCAATTGTTGGACTTCTTTTATGGGCTGATGGAATACTAATTCCCAAGATAGAGCAAGCTTTTATCTTGTTCCTATCCACTAACTTCGTTGAAATAGAAGATATAAGAATTTAAAGCTTTATTTTCGTTTCAATAAATTAAAATATGAATCAATAAACCTTTTGGTTTTTTCATGCAATTTGAAATTTCTATTCAAAATAATCTGTATAACAATTGTAATCGAAAATACAATCCAAAAAATAATACCTTCTTCTAAGGGGTGAAAAATTTTATAAATATTCTTATAAAAAAAAGAAATAAGTATTACAAACCAATAACTGCTAAATATTTCTTTCCAGTTAATGTTTAACAATTCTTTCCAGTTAATTTTATCTAATAAAGATTCTTCTCGAGTAGGAGGATCATTACTAATTTTTCCTATAAAATTATTTTTTTTATCGTACAAATACTGATCCGGCATAAATAAATTCACTTTTTTGTATTTAAAATATTAATTCATTTATGTCAAAAATAAAACAAATAATAATAAAAAGAACATCATAAAACATTCAATACCCAGCTGGCGTATGCTCGTAGCCTGTTACCATCGAATAGATCTTCACGATTAAGGTTATAAATTGTAAATTCGAAATATCATCAAAACACTCAATAGTGCTAATCTCTGACCAGTACCAAAACTTTACATGACTGTTAACTAAGAGAATTTATAATTAAATAACACAATCAAACTGGGCAATGACCAGCTTATATTAGTACAGCACATTTTGTTAAACCTTTCAATTTCTAATATTAATTTTACTTTAATATTTTTTAACGAATTAATAAAAAAATCTTTATAGAAGTCCATTAAAAGTGTTTTAGTACATATAGACTTTGTATTATTACATAGTTAATTTATTTTCGCAACGTGTTTAAGGAATTAAAACAAAAAAGAATATTTTAAAACTAAAAATACATCTTGATAAAATATTATGAAAAAAGATGAAGAAATAATATCAAAAATTATTAATATAGTTTTGAAGCTATCGCCTTTAATATTATTCATAGTTGGTATTTTAGGAAAATCAGATGATAAAATTAAGATTATGGATTTACTAATTGGTGCTTTTTGTGCCCCCTCCATAATATATTACTTATATCATACATCATATGAATCACAAGAGAAAACAGGCCGTTCTTTTAAATCTAAAAGTGGAATTGATATAAATGAATACAAAACAGTCTATAATGAAGGTAAGCCAATGAAAAAAAATCAAAAATCAATTATGAAACTATATTTTATAATTGGAATTTTTCTTTATTTCATTGCCTATTTATTTAAATTATAACATTAGTGCTGCCCAGCAAGTCCACGTCACTCACTAAAATCTATATTGGCTAGCGCACGCGTTTCCCAGCAAGCGCGAACTTTTAGTTACTCAAAGGTTAGCATTCTAGATGTTCTTATCATCTTCAGATGTTCCCCAAGTTTAGTAAGCTCTTCTTTGTTTCTGAGTTTATTCATTCTATTACAAGAGTGAACTTTTATAGGAAATATCTCAAACGCATGTATGATTGTAATTAGAAATTAAATACATTTGTTAATTATTAAAATTGGATGTTCAAAAAGCACCTTACAAAAAATTATTTAAAGTGAATAAAGCGATTAGTTTTCTAGCAGTTATAGCGATTTCTATAACATTCCTCTCTTGTTCTAAAAGTGGCGGTGGTAGTAGCTCTACAAGTGGTAATTTTACATTGAAGTATGAGATTAAAACATCTTCACCAATTAAAAATCCAGTATCAATTTCATATATGAATGGCACAGCACAACTAGAAACTGACAATAGTTTCACTAGTGGTACAACTTGGTCTAAAACAATTACAGTTACAACAACCAACAGGCCTTTTCAAGCTGTTTTGCCTGCAACAAGCATTGACTTTAATACTCCTGGAAATGTGATAGGAAATATTTACATAAATGGAAATCAGGTTGCACATGTAGAAAATCCAACCACTTCATCTTCAGGAACGATTTATGGAATAGTTCAGTTATTCTATTTAGTTCAATAGATAGATAGTTAATTCTTACACTAATTTGCAATTCCCAGCTAGTCCACGTCACTGGCTAAAATCTACCATGGCTATCGCACGCGTTTCGCGTTTGCATTCGCTAAGATAAAACCATTGCATAACTATCAACTGATGATACAAGTGGTAATAGTAATTTAGAAATTGATTTGGTATAAGGAAGTAAACTTAATTTAGCAAAAGAACTTAGAGAAGCCAAGAGCTAAAAGCAAGCGGCATATAGCGAGTAAAGTTTCATTAAATTTGCCTTGTGAAACAAAGAATATATATCGATACATCAGTTTTCGGTGGTCGCTTTGACGTTGAGTTTGCAGAACATACAATTCCCTTATTTGATAGGCTTCAGAATGGAGAGTTCATATTATTGTTTTCTACAGTAACAGAAGACGAATTAGAGAATGCGCCATAAAAAGTTAGAACTCTTGTAAAAAATATTAAGACTAGTGATACTGAGTTTATAGACCTTACTGACGAAGCAGTTGATCTTGCGACTGAATATATAACTGAAAAAGTAGTTGGACAGACAAGCTATGCGGATTGTTTACATATAGCTTTAGCTACAATAAATAGGGCAGACTTTTTAGTTAGTTGGAATTTTAAGCATATTGTAAATGTCCAAAGAATACGTGGTTACAATTCTATTAATATTAAAAATGGTTATAAACAATTAGAAATTCGTTCACCAAGAGAATTTGCAAAATATGAAGACGAGTAATAAAGAGTTTGATGTTGTAAAATTTATGCGTGAACAAAGAGAGAAATTAAGTGAGAAATTGACTAAAATGTCAAAGGAAGAAATTGTAGCCTATTTCAAACAAGTTAAATTAAATAAATCGATTAAGCCAACTGCATTATAGATTGGTATTGTTCAAATAGTCAGTTGACGCGAGTTTTCATTTAATCTTTTCACTCGTGACTAATAATTAAGCCAATTTGAAACTGGTATTCTTAAAGATAAAACCATTGCATAGCTTTCAACAGAAGATAAAAGAGGCAAAAGCATTTTATAAATAGATTTGGTATAAGGAAGTAAACTCTTTATAGCATAAGAACTTAGCGAAGCCATGAGCTGCAAGCTTGCGGTAGCAGGGCGAGTTTTCAGCGAAACTGGTCACTCGTGCCTAATAAATAAGCCAATTCTTAACTGTCATTGGCTAAGATAAAAACCATTGCATAGCTTTCAACAGATGATACAAGTGGTCTAGGTATTATAGATATTGATTTAATAAAAGTAATTGAACCAAGCTGAAAGTTTTAACTAGTATATGAGCTCAGCAAAGCAAAAAAGCTTGCGGTAGCGTGTTGGGGATTTTGGAGATATGCAGCGCAATTCTATATTATATCCAATATAAGAAGTAAGTAATTTATAAAAAGAGACTTTATAATCAATTATTATATATTTACTAAGCAATGCAAGAATGAGATGGTATTTTTTATAAATAACTTAGCACAAAACATGTATTCATTTAGATGTAAGCTGATATTTTGTATTACAATAATGATTTATTAACAAATTTAATACATGAATACAAAAGTATTATTAGTAGATGATGATATAGATGATATAGAAAGTTTAACTGATATTATCCTAGAGATTTCACCTGATATAAAACTTTCTGTTGCAAAAAACGGCAACGAGATGATAAGTCTTCTTGAAGGCGAAACGCAACTTCCCGATTTTATTTTCCTAGATTTAAACATGCCTATTAAAACAGGCTTTGAATGTTTGAAAGAAATTAGGAGTAGCGAAAAGTGGAAAGCTATAAAAATTGTTATTCTTACTACCACATCACATCGGGAGCAAATAAACGATGTGTATAAAATGGGAGCAGATCTTTATATAAGAAAGCCAAACAGCTACACAGCGTTTAAAGATATTTTATCTAAGTGTTTACAAATGGATTGGGGCTTTGAAAAAAAAGTAAATGCCCTTGAAAATAAAGACAATCCTATAAACTTTTTCGATTCAAGGCTCGTGTATAATGATATTGTAGAAAATATTGCATTAGGTATTGTAGTAATTAATTTTTTTCAAGATGGTAGTTTCTTTATTTCCTACACCAACAAAGAATTTCATGAAATAGCACCTATTGATAGCAATAGAATATACAATGAAACTAACAACCACCTGTTTGAAAGTACCCACCCTGATGATTTAGCGTTTGTTCAAGCTGCTATAGGGCAGTTATTTGAATTGAAGGAATTTGATATTGAATTCAGGATGGTATATGCAGGGAAAACCAAAAACATACGATCGCAGGGAAAACCTATTTACAATAAATCGGGCAATTGCATAACAGCCTATATTTATTTTAATGACATTACAGAACAAGTAAAAAACCAAGAATTACTAAAAGTATCTGAAGAAAAATATAAGTACATGTTTGAGAATGCTCCGCACCCAATGATTATGTGGGAGTTTGGAACATTGAATATATTAGATGTAAATAAGAAGGCAACGGAAATATATGGCTACTCAAAAGAAGAATTTACAAAACTAAATATTAGGCAAATACGCCCTGTGGAAGATATTCCTTTGATTGAGGCTGCCACAAAAAACTTAGAGAGTTATGGTGTTGAACATCAAAAAGTATGGAGACACCTAAAGAAAAATGGTGAGTTGATTTACGTAGAAGTGAATGCGCATGTTTTTGAACTAAATGGCAAACTTGTTTCTATCAATAACAACCAAGATGTAACCGAAAAGATAAAGGCAGAAGAAAGGCTAAAACTATCAGACCATGTTATTCAGAAAGCCACAACAGCCATTTATATTTTAAAATCGGATGGTTCAATTTATAATTTTAATGAAGCCGCATATACCATGCTTGGTTATACCAAAGAGGAATTTGCAATGCTTCATCAAATGGATATAGACCCTCAGGTAAATCTAGCTATTATAGCAAAAGGGTTTGATGTATTAAGAATAGAAGGTAAAGTAAGTTTTGAAGCTACGATTGTTAAAAAGGGGGGAGCTTTAATAGATGTGGAAATAACCTCTACCTATATTGTTTATGATGGATTGGAATTAAAATGCTCATTTGTAACCGAAATAACAGACAAGAAAAAAGCTGCATCAGAAATTTATTCAATAAATGAATTGTTGCAACGCCAAACTAACCGTTTGCTTTTGGCAACAAAAAGCGCACAATTAGGAATTTGGGATTGGGACTTAGAAAATGATTCTATTTTTTGGGATGAAAAAATGTATGAATTATACGGAATAGTTGCAAATGAATTTAAAACAGTTAAGGAAGCATGGATTACAAGATTGCATGATGAAGATAGAACAGAAATAGATAATGAGATTCAGTTAGCAATTACAAACAAGAAAGAATACAATACCGAATTCAGAATTGTATGGAGTGATGCTTCAATCCATTATATAAGAGCTACTGGGCTTGTTGAAAGGGTAGATGGTAAGCCAAAACGCATGATTGGAGTTAGTTGGGATGTAACAAACGAAAAGGAAGCTGCATTAGAAAAGGAAACGTTATTAAAAGAATTGGTTGCAAACAACCTTGAGTTGAAACAGTTTAGTTACATAACCACGCACAACCTTAGGGCTCCCCTAACAAACCTAATTTTAATTTGCAAATTAATAAACCTAAAGAATATAGATGACCCATTAACATTAAAATTGATAGAGGGCTTTAAAACATCCACCTATCAATTGAATGAAACATTAAATGACCTGATAAATGTGCTCATCATAAAAGATAATACAGACATTAAATTAGAGGAATTGTCTTTTAAAGAAATAGTCGATAAGGTTAAAGAATCTATTTCCGAAACATTGAGCGAAAGCAAGGTAATAATTGAGACTGATTTTTCTGATGCGCCTACGGTAAACTTTACAAAAGTTTATCTTGAAAGTAATTTTTTGAATCTAATTACGAATTCAATAAAATATCGCCATCCAGAAAGGAATCCCATTGTTAAGATAAAAACCATCAAAGATGCAATTGGTAGAACCAAACTTACTTTTTCAGACAATGGAATTGGGATGGACATGTCTCGTGTAAAGCACAAGATATTTGGTTTTCAACAACGTTTCCATAAAAATACTGATAGTAAAGGCGTAGGATTGTTCCTTATCAAATCTCAAATAAATGCGTTGGGAGGCCAAATAGAAGTGGATAGTGAAGTGAATATAGGCACCATTTTTACAATAACATTTAAATAACCTATAAAATGGTAAAAACAGTTTTACTAATTGATGATGATTTTATAACAATGTATTTGTATAGAAAGGTATTAGAAATTGCAAGTTTCTGCAACAACATTGTAGAGGCAACCAGTGGGGATGAAGCATTATCATACTTAGAAAATATAAGAAAAGGAGATAACCCATTGGATAATTTGCCCGAAGTGATACTTTTAGATTTGAATATGCCAGTAATGGATGGATGGGAGTTCTTTGAAACATTTGTGCATAAGTTTCCTGAATTTGTAAAGAAAACAAATATTTTTGTCTTTTCTTCAAGCATAAACCCAGAGGACAAAGAAAGGGCATTAAAAGACCCAAACATTGCAGCCTTTTTTTCGAAGCCCCTAAATGAAGATGAACACTTTCATATAATTAAATCCTTTTTGAATAAACAATAGAGAAAAGATTCGATTAAAATGATAAGAACAATTACACCGATTAGCGCAAAAATCTAACTATCTATCCCACTAGTCTACAAAGTGCCGAAGGGTGTGTCAACAAAATAGATAAAAGGGATTTCATAATTTCACTAGTCAGTTAAAATAGGAATTACAAAAATAATCTGGCATTTGTATGATAGTAGTTACAATTGCTTTAGGAGTATAAAATGATTGCTTGAATTGAGTGAATTGTAGTTAAAGAGAAATGGGATTAGAATCTGGCTCGCTTCTATTTATTGGGGGCTAAGAATAAAGCTTAATTAATCTAAACAAAAAGAATCTAGCATAAACGATACCTTACCTGCCGCTAATTATGGTCTTCCCAAGTTAGCTGATATTTTAAGCTCTAATTTAGAACATATAACACACAAAAGAAATGAGTACAAAACTATTTTTAGGCGAGGATGATATTGATGATGTAGCGTTTTTTGCTGATATTATTTTAGAGATTTCACCAGCTACAAAAATTACTGTAGCCAAAAACGGAAACGAGCTGATGAGTCTTCTAGAAATAGAAAAGGAACTTCCGGATTTTATTTTCCTTGATTTAAATATGCCTAAAAAATCAGGCTTTGAATGTTTGAAAGAAATTAGGGATAACGAAAAGTGGAAAGCTATAAAAATTGTTGTTCTCTCTACTTCATCAGATCAAGAGCAAATAAACGAAGTGTATAAAATGGGAGCAGACCTTTATTTGCAAAAGGCAACCAGCTACAGTGGTTATAAAAATAATCTATTTAAGTGTTTACAAATGGATTGGGATTCTCTAAAACAATTTTAATGCTGTAAAAAATGTTTATACAAAATTTAAGAGCCTCAACGGCTGACTGCCATAAGCAGCTTGAACTGAATAATTTGTCGCAGGCATTACTAAGCAATAACGTTAATGAAACTATTTACTGTATTTACCTAACCCAATTGTATAGCTTTGTAAAGGGTTTTGAGCAATATGTTTTCCCCGAATTAGGCCAGCATTTTTTAAACATTAATGATAGAAAAAAAGCCCATTTTATTGAAGACGATTTAAAAGCACATGATATTACTATTGATCTACAGACACTGCTTGAAGATGTGTTTTTTAGCGCTACCTATCCTAATGTTTATTTAGCCGCGGGTGCATTATATGTATTGGAAGGCTCAACGCTTGGAGGGCAAATAATTCTAAAACACTTGCGAAAAGCGATGCCTTCAGGGTTTGTAAATACTGCCTATTTTTTGGGCTACCAACAACTAACAGGCACCATGTGGAAAGAGTTTTTACAACAGCTTACTGCTCTACCAAAATCAACGCTAGAGGAGGAGCAAATAATAAATGGTGCCATTTCTACTTTTAAAATCATAGATGGCTTACTTAGTAACAATAACGAAAAAATATAACAAATGAAAATTAAAAGTATTGTAAATGATTCTACAGCAAACATATTAAATTGTGAAAGTGAAGCTATTCATATTCCTGGCACTATACAACCGCACGGTTTTTTACTTGCCGTAAAAGAGAGCGATTATACCGTGGCTTACTGTAGTGAAAACTGTTTGGAATTTTTGAGCAAAACCCATATTGAATTGCTTGGCAAAAAATTGGATACCATTTTTAGTCCGGCTGATATTCAAAATATTGAACAACAGTTTAAAGAATTTTCGACTGATTTATTGCGGCCTTTTATCATTAACTATAATCAAGACGCTTTTCATGTAACTGCCCACAAAAGCGATGAAGTAATTATTCTTGAATTTGAGCCATTTGTTGAAGCCAAATTGGATTTGCCAGATTTCTTAATTCATATGAAAAGATTTTCATATCACACCGAAAGAGCTGATAATCTTCAAAGTCTTTGCCAAGAAGTTGCAGAAGAAACTAGAAGTATCACAGGCTACGACAGGGTAATGATTTATCGTTTTGATAAGGAGTATAACGGTCAAGTATATGCGGAAAGTAAAAACGAAGACTTGGAGTCTTTTTTACATTTGCATTATCCACATACCGATATTCCTGTGCAGGCACGAGAGCTTTATTTGCGTAATTTGGTAAGGATGTTAGTAGATGTTAGGTACACGCCTGTGCCAATATATGCCCTTAGTGACGAAACAAATAAAAACAATAACCTTGATTTAAGCCTTTCAAATTTAAGGAGTGTGTCGCCATTGCATCTTCAATATCTAAAGAATATGGAAGTAGGTGCCACATTTGTAATTTCTTTAATTCATAATAAAAAATTATGGGGCTTAATTTCTTGCCATCACTACAGTACCAAACATATTCCATACTATACAAGACTTGCAGCCCATTTACAGGGCTTGATTCTTTCATCGCAAATAGATGTGCGACAAGTAGCCGATGAGTTTGAACTTACAAAAGAAACGGCGAAAAAAGTAGTTGAATTTCAAAATCTATTACATGACAACCATCAAACACTTACTCAAAAAAGTTCCCTCACAAAACTTAAAGATTTAATAAATGCAGATGGAGTAATACTGCATTATAATGAACTAAATTTCATAGAGGGTAATTTACCGAGCAGTAAGGAAATTGATGATTTAATTAAATGGCTAAAATCAGAAAAAGGGTCTCAAAGTTTCAATACTTATCAATTGTACCAACATTATGCGGGTGCTACACAAATTGCAAATAGCATTGCGGGTGTTTTGTATCTGCCGCTAAGTGACAACAATAAAAGTTGCATTGTATGGACGAGACGAGAAGTAGAAAAGAATATTGATTGGGCAGGCGACCCGTCTAAAGCAGTACAAAAGAATGAGGAAAATTTGATGCTTTCGCCCCGAAAGTCATTTGAAATTTGGAAACAAGCGCTAAAACTTACCAGTAAAGAATGGAAAACCCCAGAAATTAAAGAAGCTGAGGCAACTACAGCAACTATACAACGACAACTCCATTTAGCCGATTTAAGAACAGAAGAAGAAAAATATTTAACTCTAAATCAAAAATTGCAAAAAGCAAATGATGAGCTAGCAAATATGAATTGGATTAGTACGCACGACCTAAAGGAACCGCTGCGAAAAATTCAATATTATGGTTCTATTATTCTTGAAAGAAATGGAGCAAACATACCTGATTCCGTAAAAGAAAATATTTTACGAATGCAAAAATCTGCCAATAAAATGCAGGTACTAATTGATGATTTGCTTACCTATTCCAAAGTAATAAATGAAGAAAATGTGCTCGACCCCGTAGACTTAAATGAAATTATTGAAGGCATTTTGATAGATTTTAAGGAAAATATTGAAGAAAAAAATATTGCCATTCAGCTTCAAAATTTACCTACAGTTTTTGGTATCCAGTTTCAACTCAGGCAACTTTTTTTAAACCTTATTAGTAATTCCATAAAATTTATCAGGTCAGAAGTAACCCCATTTATAAGTATTTCTTGTGAAAATGTGACTAGTGAAAAAAATAATTTTGCATCTCAGCATTTTTTTAAAATTATTGTAAAAGACAATGGAATAGGGTTTGATGCGTCCTATGAAGAAAAAGTATTCAAAATATTTCAACGCTTGCATAGTCAAACAGAGTTTATGGGTACTGGCATCGGGTTATCCATCTGCAAAAAAATAGCTGAACTTCATGGCGGTTACATAGAGGCCCAAGGAAAAGAGGGAGAGGGCGCAATTTTTTCTGTTTACTTACCTGTAGACAATTTAGCGCAAAAAAATAAAACAACAAATAACATTAAGAAGAATAGTTGAAAGCCCATATTGGGGTAGTATTCTAAAAAGGAATGT
>Ga0209188_1000385_pt1 | contig 44328 bp, 38 predicted proteins | sample C_130625_EF_Meta_FD_187307 | JGI IMG/M metagenome (GOLD analysis project Ga0209188, IMG submission 187307) | Freshwater microbial communities from Lake Croche, Canada to study carbon cycling - C_130625_EF_MetaG (SPAdes) (version 2) | ecosystem: Environmental > Aquatic > Freshwater > Lake...
AGAGGGCGAGGCTTTTTTGGCAAAGTACACTCCCACAGAAATTGCAGCCGCCTTGCACCGTGTAGAGCACCACGATGGGAAACGAGAACCCAAGAAGGGATCCAAGAAGGCACCCAAAAAAGGCGGCAGGAAAACTCGTCGCCGCCACCGCTCCACTCGTCGCCGTTAGATGTTTTTGTGCGTCAAAGATAAATGGATCCCGACCGCGAGAAGCAGCTGACGGAGTACACGGATGAGCTCAGGGAACTCAATAGAAAGGCGCTTGAGGACTTTGATAAGGCTCGCGATAAGTATGACGACGCTATGTTGAAGTACGAGCAGGGCGTTGGACCTAAGCCCAAGGGCAAGGCGCCCAAATACAAAGAACCCAAAGTACCCAAAGTCCGGACACGATTTCCCCTTCTGAAGCACGTCGGTGGTCGCACCCGCCGTCGCCACCGCAAGTCCCGCTCCACACGTCGCCGCTAGATGTCTACCCATATGGTAAATGCACACCTGGGCAGTTCTTTTGGGTCTGTTAATCATTGTTGGATCGCACGTTCAGATGCTCTTGTCCTCGAAGGACGCGAGTAAGAATACCCACGCGTACGTCATGCTTTCGACGGCCGCTTTGATCGCGTACGGCGCCTTTTCTTGATCATTCGACGCCGTGTCTTTCTGCGCCGACCGCCAATTACGCCGATCTCTATGGGGTATATCTTGCTGTCTCCCACAATGATATCCTCCGTATACCCCGGACTAGGGTCAACACGCCATTTCTCACCCGGCTGACGAGAATACTCGCGTTTAAGGAGGCGGTTTTTCATTTCCCTGCCGAACTCCGTAGTTACATCGTTTTGGGGTTCAAATCTCCCGACGACTGCGCCAATGTCAGTGCCTCCCATAGATCGTATAACCATGTACACCTTCTTATCATCCAGGTTCCAGAGAGGACTTCTACCAGGCGGATCAGCAGAACTCGCCTGTACCTGCGAAGGGGAAGACTCACGGCTCTTCTCAAATTTCGCAAGGGAGTCTGGATCCATTATACAGTTGTCGTGATAAGTTCATGCGGCATCTCCATGTACAAGACCGTGCTGAAAAAGGGCGACAACCGCTCGTCCAGCACCAATGCACGTTGCTTGTCATTCTCAACCAGTGTCTTCGTTAACCGACGAAGAACTTGGGCGCGGTCAACCGACGAGTCGACCTTGATCTTACATTTTCCTGCCTTCCACCCACACAAGGATGACGTATTACACGCGTCCTTTTGTTGGAACTGCCCACAGGGTGTCCGCACTTTGTTCACGAATGCGCGTGGACCTTGTGTGGCGTCCCAGTGGGCTTCCTTTTTGAGCCAGGAGTCGAGCTGCTTGTAGAGTGTCTTTCCACGAGAGGCCACGCCTTCGCGGAGATCTGCGTACTCCTCCTTCTGGATGTCCTTGGACAATGAGAACATGAGAAAGTCAAACACCTCAGCGGCATAGGAGATCGAGTCCGCCTGGCGTATGTCTTGGGCATTTGGTTCGCCTTCTGTCAGCTCCCGCTCAGCGTGGCGCTGCATAGTGGACAGAACCTCCTTCGGTGTCACAGGAGATGCATCTTCCGGTTGGAACGGTGCGCGGAACTCGGAGGACAGGAGCGACTCGACGAACCTGCCGTGCACGTCCTGCAGATCCTCGACCCATTTGAATCCCTTGTGGGAGGTCTGGTCAAGGAACGTCCGTTCAGCTTGGCGTGTCGGGAGATCCTCGGGTTTGATGTCCGCGTATCCAGTGTAGGCGTGAGTTCCGGGCAGAGGTTCGTACGGCTCGGGTTGAACAGGCAGAATCACTACCCTCGGCACAAACACGGCTTGAACACGGTCGAATGGATCCAGAATGACCTGGAAGGTCTGTCCCTTGCTACGAAGCTCTTGAAGCGCATCGGACATGCGTGGCCGATCAGAGGCACATGCCCGGGTGTGTAGCGTGGTGACCGTCGTCAACATCTTCTTCGGAAACAGGGGGTCGCGAATATTCACCGTGTACTTGTACTTTGCAAATCCCTTGGCCTTGTCCGTGCCTCGGGCAACGTGGGCCAGAATATCATCGTCAAGCAGTATGATGGTGCGTTCACGAGGGCTGAGTGTTTCTGTCCAGAATCCACACTTGACGCTCGAGGTTGCAGTGTCTATGCGGATGACATTGCAGCGAACAACAGAAGTCACATACTCTAGTTCATCGAGGATCGTGAGGCGGCCTTCGGAGTAGGCGCGTTGAATCCCTGCAACGATACGCTCGATCTGCGTCACGCCTTCACCCATATCCGTCCAAGACCTCGCGAAGGAACAGAGCATGACACTCTTCGGTACATCCTTCGGTTCCGGCACAACCTCCTTCGAATTCATGAAGTGGGGAATGGTCTTGGAAGGACGACCGAGGCCAACGCGAAAGAAATCAGACTTTCCTGTATCGAGACGGCTCTTCTTAACGGACTTGTCGTAGGCGATTGGAATACCGAGGGATGCAGCCAACCCTTCAGGCAGGTACCCCATACGCAGCGCCGGTGTCTTGGCTGAACTGAGAATGTACGAATCATCACTCTTCTCGGATCCCGGAGCCATGACCTTCTTGAACGGCTGTTCCACCTTGTAGCAGCAGGGGATCTGCTTGTCCTTCAGTGTTCCGATGTAGTTCGGAAACACAGATGTCTGATCACGCTTCATCACGGAGAATTCGGTAATGTCCTCGTCCTTGCCCGTGCGGACCTTGCCCTTGCATACCGGACACGCGCCGTCGACCAGCTGATCTTCGCGCAACGGAAGTTCGTCCTTGATGCACCAATACTGCGGACATGTGGCAATGCCTTCGCGGTTCGTGAGGGGAATCACGTGCACATTGTAGTCGTCAATGCCATCCTGATCTTTGTTCGCCTCCTTCACCTTGGTCTGCTTTTCGGTCTCGGGGTAGTTGCGGGGATTGTATTCTGCGGGAATACGTGCCTCGTCTTCGGGAGTCAGAACCACAACCTGCTTGTTCTTGTCGCACTTGCTAGGGTAGACTGTGCTGTCAAACGTCTCTGGATCAAACTCTTGGAGGCGCTTATTGAAGTAGTTGTATGTCGACTTGTTCTTGTCTGCCAGACGTACGCGCTTCTTCGGTGGTTCAGCCGGTGCGGCTTCGGGGGCGGCTTCGGGTTCAGCTGCCGGTGCACCCAACCCAAGGTCGGCCAGAAAATCATCATCTACATCGAACTCCCCCACGTGAACCGCCACCGGTTGAGGCGCAGCAGCCGTGGCCTCCACGGCCTCCACGCGACGAGGACAGACTGCGTTGACTTCAGCATCGTCTTCGGGTGCAGTGAGTACGTGACGCAGGATACTTGCATACTTCAGTGCGCGTTCCACGGTGGTGACAGCAGACAGAATCACTTCCTTGTTCGAGAAGCGGAGCGTGGGGAATCCCTTGAGAACACGCTCAAGATCGAGGTCATCTCCAAGGTTCAGGAAGGTGCGGAACATGGACTCTGCGTCTTCTGGTGAGATGCCGATCTCTGTCAGTGTTTGCGCAGATGGAACGTCGGCCTCCTGCAACGCCTGAAACGCTTGGACTTGAAGAGGTGTAAAGTTCTCCGCCAATCGATCGGCGCGAAGAAGACGGAACGTCTCGTCCTGGTAACTGAAGAGCGTTTGAAGACATGGGAATCGCCGCATGTCAAACTCCGTCACCTCCTTGGGATAGGCGCCCAGTACGCTCATATCCTGCAGCTCCCAGCGGGGTTCATCCAGGTCGCGCAGTTCAACGAAGGGTGTCACACCGTCCAGGGTCTTGAACCATTCATACAGATCCGTGCGGATCGCGTCGAGACTCTTCTTCGAGTCCTTCCCCCGTACGATTGTGAACTGGATATCGCGAGGTGTGATGGCAATGCGGTCAAACGACGTGCGAGACGAACCACGGTAGAGCAGGAGCGTAGGGAGACGCCGCTGTGGAAGGGTTGTGGATGTCCATGCCTTCCACATTGCGACATCCAGCGATGGAACCTTATTTGTCGGGTCCTTGACGTAGAACTTGTGACGCGTCTTCTCCTGCTTGGATGTGAAGAATCCAACATACGGTGTCTCCTTGGACAATGTGAGTCCATAAAACATCTGCTCGAACCTCGCACGGGGTGCTGTGAAGGAGGTCTCGACCAGTGGCAGGTACCACTTTGCACGAAGAATGGCGGGATGTTTGGGTTCAGGAACGGACAGGGCCAGTAGCTTCGTCAGCTGCTCGGCGTTGGTACGCAGTGACCGAACTGCTGAGTCCGTGAGTCGATTCGAAGTGTCTTCGCGGAACAGGGGAAAGTACACGCGCTTCACAGCAGGGGTCATTTCAGGGGTAACCTCGGTAGCCCTGAACTCACCCACATCGGAGTAGACAGACTCAAACAGCAGCTGCATGTTTCCGACGGGAATCCGAGTGGATGCAAACGCCAACTCCTTGGGTGGACGAGGAAGGACGATCGACCGCTCACCCGCTACACCAAACACCCGCCACTCCGAGAACCCGGCGCCGGGCTTATACAAGGCCTCGAGAGCAGCCGGGCGCCCATTCCAGTCTTCGCGAGAATACCTGGTCTCTTTGATTCCTGTTCCGGTGTGGATATGCTCCAGATAGTACTTGAAGAGCTCTTGATCAAGACGCTGACCATCGACAGACATTCGCATGAACAATGCATCCCAGTTCCTCGGGTCTTCGTAGTGCTGTTCGGGCAGCTGGACATGGACTTCGATGAAAAGACGATCGGGGTGGCTATTCACGGCCACAGCGATGTGTTGACGCACAGTTTCCAGCGAGTCGTCCTCAAAGAACGTCACGCTCGATCCTGTTCCCGCGACGGGTACAGTCTTCGACATTATACTTGAGTTAGGTTTTCTCACAATGGACTGTCCGTAATCGTCATCCCGCAATACGGCGTGGGTTGACGCGAGTAATTCACAGGTGTGTAGATTCCAACCTTGACGGCATCGTGCAGGATACGCTTGAAGTTTCCCCAGAACTCCGGTGTGTGTCCAATGCTTTCCGTCATCAAATGCGCCATCTCGTGAAGCATCACAAACATGATCGTGTTCATATCGACCAGTGGATACTCCGGACGCTTGGTCTTATCGCGCAGACAAACGACGATCCGTTGCCCCTTGTTCTCTGAATACGACGTGTCTTCCGAACTCATTGAGTTCTCAGAGAAGACGTCGGGTTGATACCGAGCAACAAACCGAGCGACGGGTGGATCGTTCATGAGCGCGGGTTCCTCTGCATACGAGTCGCGCAGCTTCGTGAGGTTGCCTCGAATCTTCGCCATCAACTTCACAGCTTCTTCTTTGTTTGGAAGGTCTTGCATGTCATATTCGTTTCCATCGGGCCCTGTCATGCGCACACCGTTTGCGGACCCTACGAGCTGGGCGACAACGGCGACTCCGATCACAGCGGCGGCGACCGACAACATTGTCTATCACTGCGAAGTTTAACCACAGAGACCATCCAGGGCCCGGTTGGCACGGAAAGGGTCCGGGTCAATCGTCGTCTGCAGGAACGGGCCGACCTTCGACTGCGGGTTCGGCGTCTCCGAGCGGATATCGTACGTCGGGTTGCGGTTGTTCTGCGAGATGCCGATGATGTTGATGTTGGCGTGGTACCCGGCCTGGAGGAAGTTCTGGCCGTCCATGTCCTTCGAGCCGACCGGGTTCACGGCGGCCCACGAGGCACCGACCTCACCCTTGGGGAGCAGCTCACTCGCCGAGAGGACGTTCTGGGTGTACGTCTGCTGCGACGACGGGGTACGACCCTGCATGTCGCCGACATCATAGGCATTGCCGCCCACAGACGAGGTGCCGATGGAAAAGCCACCCTGGCCGCTGAGGGGAGCCATGGAGCCCGAACCACCCAGCTCGACGCTCAGCTTCTCGGGGACAGCGGACTTACCGGTGGAGTAGGAGGAAAAGAGTGAATAGACAACCACGACGCCAACCAGCACGACTCCAAGACGAACAACCTTTTGGGAGGAGAGCTTCATACTTTATTCATGTGGTCAGACAAATTCTCAGAGGGGAAGAGTAGCTCGACCAACTGTTCACGGCGAAGGGTCCAGAATCCACGAACTCCCTTCCTCTTTGCCTCTTCCCGAAGTTCGGAGATGGTCATCTTCTCAATGATAAAGGACTTGGGAAGCTCAGTCATACTCAGGAGTTGGATCAACTGAGCACGTTTGAGGATATAGTACTGCTTGATACGGCGCTGCTTGGCAAGTTGCTTGAGCTCGACGAGGGAGAGAGAATCCATTGCACCCACTCCATCTGCTTGACACGGAATCCGTTTTTTTCCGGGCATCAAGTAATGCTGCGTACCCCGGTGATCCTTGCTTTTTTCCTTGCAGCTGCCCTCGTAGGCCTTGCGATGCGAGTAACAGACATGAGCGGAGGTCAGGAGACCTTCAAGTTACCCAGTGATAAGATGGCACCGCTCGACGTGGAGACTGTTCCGGGCGTGAATGGGTGGGTCGAGACGTCCCCGATCCTCGGAAGCCAGGCGAAGCCGATTCCCGAGCGGCCGTACGACGTCGCGGACGATAACGCCCTTGCTCAATTCATGGGCAACAAGCTCGGACCCGAGTGCTGCCCGTCTCCCTTCTCGTCAAGCGGTGGTTGCATCTGCCTGACTCCTTCTGACATCAAGGGATTCGCGTCCCGCTTTGGGAATAAGACTCCCATGTAATAATAATGGATCATCTTCGCGCCCTCATCAAGTGTTTGAGGGATGCACACCCTGAACTTACATTTCCCCGTGCGTCTGATGAGGTGTACACCCATCTGACGGACGCGTTAACCCCCCATGGCATGAAGATCATGCAGCGCGATAATTCACTGTTCAAGGCCGCAGATGCCCCCCAGCCCCTGCCGGGTATCGACATCCGTATTGCGTGGGATGGAAGCGAGGAGACCTGGAAGGCCCTGCACATGACCATGATCTTCTCATTCCTTCGCGGTGACCCGAAGGAGAAGGTTGCACAGGTGATGGAGGCCATGAAGCACGTGCTTCCAGAGACACACCGCGATACCGATCAGATCCTCAAGGAGCTCGGTAGCGACGAGATGAGCTCGTCAATGACGGAGATGTTCGAGCTTCTCATGAAGACCAAGTTGGCCTCGATTGTGGGTGAAATCGCGGCGTCGATCAAGTTGGACGATATCGGCATCGACTTCGAGCGTCCCGAGGAGATCCTGGAGTCTCTGCAGCACCCGGAGCGTAGCCCGGCGGTTCGCCACATCATGGAGCAGGTGAAGACACTCCTTGAGGACCGTATCAAGACGGGAAAGATCAACCAGCAGGAACTGATTCGCGAGATCGAGACTCTCAAGGCGAAGTTTCAGTCGAGCTTTGGAAAGTACATGAACGAGATGGTCGGTGTAGCCCGTGAGGGACCGGCCACAGGAAACACGGCTGCGCAAATCATGTCCAACTCTCCCGAGGCACGACGTGCGCGTATGCATGCCCGACTCCAGCGTAAACTCCACGAAAAAGGTCGCAAGTGAAGATAAGAGTGATGTTCTGGTTTTCCGACCCAAGTATTCTATTTCGTTCAGACACGTGGTATGCATTTGTGCCGACCGCGGGTATGAAAGTGGACGATGCATTGAATTCCGTGGTGCGCTTCACGGTGTACCTGAGCATTCTGTTGTTCCTCTGCTCGATGGAGGTCAAGTACTTTGTGTATGTGCCGGTGGTGATGGCCATCACGGTTGCCCTGCATGAACTTTACCCGAACACCAAGAAGATTACCGAGCAGTTCCGTATGGGCACGGCAGTGAGCGGGTACACGGGGAACGATGTAACACTACCGACCCAGGACAATCCGTTCATGAACCCTACTCTGGTCGACATCAATGAGAACCCGAACAAGCCCCGTGCTGCTGACCCGACGGACATCAAGGTGCGTGACCAGGTCAATAAGCAGTTTGCGCAGACGTCGAACGTCTATCTCGACACCACGGACATCTTTCAGATGATGACAGCCCAGCGCAATTTTTACACGGTTCCGGCGGACGACCACGAGGGTCTGCTCCAGTTCCTCGGCAAGGGTGCGGCGTCAGGGAAGATCCTGAACGAGGGATATGTGGTTGCAAAGGGATCAATGTCAGAGACGCCGACGACTGACACGACGACTCAGCCGTCGGGAACGACGCCGGGTGAGACTGCGAACCAGTCCGAACTTCCTCTCGATCTCACCCGCTGATTCCTGCTGACCTGAGATCACACGCTCCCGACCACGCTTCGGTTTGAACTTCATTGTAGGAAACCCAGTCACACGCTCACTCCGAGGTACATTCGCCGACTCAATCTCCTCTACGGGGATGTGAATGTGCTTCTTCTTGAACTCGTCCCACATCGGCTTGTTGGCCTCGCAATGGGAGCAGCCATTCATGTAGAACAAGACCAGCAGGGGGCGACGCTTGAGGGTCTTTTCGACACCGCCTCCGAGTTCTTGCGGCTCTCGATTTCCAAGCCGACGAGTGTCTCCTTCCGGGAATTCTCCTCCCTTCATATTTATATCAACACCTAGAAAATGGCGTGTCTCGATGAGCTGAACCAATCGGTTGACAAACAGACGTGGATCGGAATCTCCCGCACTTCAGGGGATATGAAGAAGTTCCAGAGCATCTCGCAGTTCCAGGACTATCAACAGGCACTGGGATGTCCTCCTGTTCGCCCGTCGCCCTATGTGGAGTCAAACGCAGGGAAGAATACGACTCCAACAGGGTTCCTCGAGTTCAAGCCTCGTGATGCCGAGACACAGGCGAGGTTCGATGCAACGTCCTCTCAGTGGGAGGGTGTGAAGGCGTCCGACGAGGCAGTGAAGCAGGGGATGTTCATTGAAGACTCGGCACAACCTGCGGCGTCACGTGAACGGAAGCCGCAACAATCTGTGGTACCACCGCCCCCTCCTGCGCCGACAAACGATGTTTGCTCAATACAATGAGGTGGGTTGCACTCGCCGCCGCGGGACTCGTTCTGTTCCTGGTCTATGTGATTCTAAACACCGAGCACTTCACGGATACGGAATTCACAACTGTGACACAGCCATGTTTCTGCCCCACAGGATCTGACATGTCAGTCCAGGCCAGGAGTTATTCATGTGACCCCTCGTGTGCGGCGTGGTACAGCAAGGTCGAAGCAGTTGCCCCTAGGGGGTCGGAAACTCGGGATTATGTTACAGTACTCCGAGCCTTCTACGATGGGGTGTACAAACCGTCTCCTGAAAAGCCAACAGAATCGAAAGTTGACACCTTTCTGGCTTCGTCGGCTGGTACAGTTGCCGGTGTCGATGTTCCGTCTGTGAAGCGGATTCTTATGGCCGGGTTTCATATCGAGTCTTCGGGCACAGCTGCACAGAACGAAGATGCGAGTCAGAAGTTTAAGCCATCGGATGCCAACCTCGCACCCAGAATGGGACGAGATGAACTGCGAACCCGAGAAGAGGGTGGATACACTGGCGCCAACCCCAGTTCGTCGACAGTCTTCTCAGAGGGTAACTATGCCCCACCCCCACAGACACAGCCGAACAAGCCAGGAGAATGGGACGACGGAACCATGTTGTGGAAAGGTCCTCGACCGGCATCTGTCTGCCCGTGTGCCGAAAATATCATGTAGACACAATGAAGAAGTGGATTCTGTTTGGCCTACTAGGTCTCTTTCTATTGTACATCTTCACTCGTCGCGAAGGATTCCTTGACACTGCCAATATCAAGGGTGTCTATAACCTCGACGGTCCGGATGTCAGGAATCCGGCACTGGGATCGTCAGCCGAGCATGTGATCGGTCTTATGCCTCGCACTCTGATCAAAGCCCTACAGAACACGAAGCCCAAGACGCAGTGTACCGAGGGTGGACGGTGTGACTGTGGATCGGGTGCATCGAAGGACACAACGAAGCAGTGTCCTGTGGATCCAACGACCGCAGAAGGCATGATGATGCTCTTGAGTGGTGACATTAACAATGTCATGACATCGTTCTATAGCCGCGTGTATCAGACCTCAAATGCCCCACTGACCTCAACAGACGTGGATACGTTCTTGAGAAGCTTCTCCATGACACCGTTTCTGACCGCGCATAGGGAGGATGTGAAGGCGTTACTCGTCGCATACTTTGTGACACAGGCACATGGACCCGCGAACACGGGAACCAATGTGAGATCGTTAGTCAATGATGTAGCACCGGACTCGAGTGCAAGTGCCGCACTCCAGGCTCGATACAATAACCCCAGTGGTTGGTCGGACAAGTCAGCGATGGAGAGGTCAGCGGCCTATGCACAGAACTCTGGGTACAGGGGTCAAATAGATCTCGAAGGCGTTCAGGATGCCGACAATGGTGCACTCCCGACTGCAATTGACGAGCGATCCGGGAACACAGACTTTGGGGCTACTCGTCCGACGAGCGGTACAGTCTTTGGAGCCAACGGCCCCTTCTCAGGAACGGCGGGTACAGGGCAAGGAACAGGTATGAATGCCGCCGCCGCTCTTACAGGCAGCTCCTACGCCCATCCTCCTCCCACACAGGCACGTCTCGATCCCTATGATTTGTGGCCTGGCTCTGGATCGCAGATGGGTGGGCCACAGGCGGCACCCGCCGGAGCCACATTGCCAGTCAATGGTCCCTCGTCGGGGGGCATGGGCGTGTCGACATTTTCCGGATCCACAACGTCCTCCTCGCAACCGGGTCCGGCACTCTACGGTCCTTCGCTCAGCTCGGGGGGTTCGCAGTTGAACAGTCGGAACACGAGCGCGATGCCCGATTATCGTACGACAGGATCAGATCCTTCGAATCGGTTTGCTGTAACCTCCCGTGTACCTGGTGATCAAGATATGTTTGGATCGATGTACATCCAGGCCAACACAGACTCCATCGCCAACCAACCAATGAAAACGGATCCCGTTCCATTCTTAACAGATTTCTCTGCGTTCCAGAATTAAGATGTCAACCTCCTTCGGACTTCGTAATCAGCGTGGCTCCTGCTGGGTCAACGCAACTCTTCAAGCTATCTTCCGTATCCCTGATGTCCAGACGCGCTACACCGCAGAAGCGGCTCTGGACACACCCATCGACGCATCCCTCCAAGAAATCTGGTGCAGCAAGGGCGATGAGGGTCTGAAGGCCTTCTACGACTGTGTCCGCACTGCTGTTATGCCTGCCGGTGAAGGCATTGGTGACTCGCATGAGCTGTTCGAGTACCTGTGTGACAAGTTGCCCTTCCTGGACAAGCTCTGTCGCTTCAAAGTCGGTAACGTGGTCAAGTGTAACTCATGTGCCTACAGGGATGTTCGCACAGACTCAATGATCGAGTTCTCCGTGTCACCCACGGCTCGTAAGCAGTCCCTGTCTGACTGTGTCATTCAGTCCGTGACTCCCGTTGCGATTCCCGACTGGACGTGCGAGAAGTGCAACAACAAGGGCTGCACCAAGCAGCTTCTGATGTCGTCGTTTCCCCAGATCTTCGTGTTCCACGTAACCTCACTGAACACATCGGTCTCCTACTCGACGCAGCTGGTCATGAACGGACAGAAGTATGCTCTCCTTGCCGTGGTCTGCTTTAACGGTGGACACTGGTGGACGTACGGTCGCGACATGCCACCGGGAAAGGACTGGATCGAGTACGATGACCAGTCTATTCGCGTTCGTGGACCCCAACACTTCCCGTTGTCCGACAACATGCGTCTTCTCTTCTATTATCGTATCAATGAATAAGCAAGGATGGGAGACTGGACTTGGCCTCTGAACACACAACAATGGAACCAGAGCACGGTTCCTTCAGGAACAACAAAACCCAAACCTACCTCCACAACAGAGCCGGTCTCAATGGTTGTGCCGGGACTCATCGCGGCGGTGTTGATTCTTACATTTTTCGTTCTCATCACGACCGGATCCCTCATCGCGATTGGAGTTCTCTGGGTCCTGATGGCGATCTTCACCTTCGTACTCTACACGTACGGGTTCATTAGTTCGGCCATGTTGACAGTCGACACAGTAACTCAGCCTGTCGCTCAAGCTGCGAATACAACTCTGAACGTAGTGGGTAGCGAGGTCTTCCACATCTCGGACAACAAATTCACCTACGACGATGCGGCAGCTGTCTGTGCGGCCTACGACTCCCAGTTAGCGACGCTCGAGCAGATCCTCGATGCCTACAATCACGGTGCCGAGTGGTGTGGATATGGCTGGTCTGCGGGTGGCATGGCTCTCTACCCCACACAGAAGGGTACATGGGATGCCCTCCAGCGCGAGGCCGATCAGGGGAAGCGCACAGCATGTGGTCGTCCGGGTGTGAACGGCGGATACTTTGACCCGTCCTCCAAATTCGGTGTCAACTGCTTCGGTATCAAGCCCCAGGGCAATGTGAGTTTGCCCACGCCCCTGCCGGGAACCGATCCGTCTGCATTCAACAGCGCGGTTGCACAATTCAGGGCGGTCATGAAGTCATTCACACTTGACCCGTATTCTCGCACGACGTGGTCCGGATCTGTCGCAGGACCCGGGCAGCAGTTACTGGGTAGTTTGGCCAAGGAGCATTTTTCCATGCCCGGGATTCCTGATTACGAAGTGATGCCCGGCGACACACTGGCGAACGTAGGACTTCCGCTCGGGTCTCCATATGGGTTACGCGGTCAGCAGGGGGATCCGGGAGCGACTGGACCGGCTGGACCCGCGGGGGCTGCGAGTACTGTGCCTGGTCCCGCGGGTGGTCTCGGACCTACGGGCGCCGCAGGTGCTGCCGGGGGCAAGGGTGACACGGGCCCGTCTGGACCCACGGGACCGGTTGGTCTTCTGAGTTCGGCCGCGACAGATCGTATAACCGCCGCCGAGGCTGTTGCGAATACAGCGAAGAACAATGCCGATGCGGCCAAGACTGCAGCTAATGCCGCTGTGACATCTGATCAGCTCGGAGCGGTGAGTGCAAAAGCTGATGATGCCAAAACTGCTGCCACTGCAGCAGCGGCGACGGCGGCGAGTAAGACAGACTCGATCGTCGACGCCCCGTCTGTTCAGGGTGCTAAATATCACCCGGCAGTTGTCAGTTACAACGATGGCACCAACCGCGGAACGCTCTTTAAGGCCGACGGTGATAAGCCAGGTGGATTTATTGGATTCATGTTCGATAAGAATAACAACCCCTGGGTGTGGATCAATGGTCCCAACAACGGTTACAATGGTACGCTACACCGCGACGGTTGGTGATTAATACGGGTACTTGCCAAAGAACCTGAAAAAGGGTGGCACCATACCGGCACCGCGGTCATAGGACAGATCACCACCCTTGTAGCATAAGTACGGCATTCCCGGCACGTGTTCGGGGTAATCTGCAGGGCATTGCTTGTAGCACATTCCGTCAATCTTCTCGGTGTGCTTGTCGGTGCCAACTTTTTCGATATCCGCACAGGTCTTGTGGTTCGCAGCAACTGCCTGGGCTACTGTTTCCATTTGATGGGTGAGTGGATCCGTCGTGGGTTCACCCTTCGCCGCCGCCTTGAGCCAATCCTTAATCTCATTGTCGTAATCCCCAAAATCTTGAGGGCCTGGACAGATGCCACCATGGTCCAGGCGCCCAACCGATTGCGGACACCCAGTCCACCAGTGTCCAATGAGATCCGTCCCCCAGTACAAGCATTTGCTCTTCCAACGGGTACAGATGAGCCCCAAGTTCACCCAATGTGTTCCATCACTGTCATCATCCGGACACGGCTCCAATCCAAGCACAGTTCCTGCACCGATTCCAAATGTATCCGCATAGCAGCGCACACCGAGACCGTGGTACCCAGGTTTACAGTTCTCGTAACACAATCCACCCTCTGAGGATCCATGGGTCCCCGTACATGTATTCGGAGACGTTGTCAAGACTTCAACTCCGAAGAGCTTCAGCGGAGACAGTGACCATGCGATCAACAGAAATATCAAGAGGAGAATGACGACAATCCAAAAGATTACCCAGGGATTCCAGGCACCGGGAACGTCCTTCGTTGTGTCGGCGTAGAGTAGCCCCAGGTAGGCAAAGAACAGGATTGTTCCAAATGCAAAGGCCACGGAGAAACTCGTCGAGAGGAACTCACCGATCGGCGTCCATATATCCGGTGGAAACAGAAACGTCACTATGTCAGACCAATCCGTTGGCTCTGCAGACATCCAATTGTTTCTTAGGAAGAAAACAATGGACTCGATTCGGCCTACGCTTACACAGTTTTCAAGAACCGGTGCTCAACAGCAGATGACTGTGGTCCCTACGTCGGGACAGGCGGTCAATCGGTTTGAATGGCTCTTGTATCGCCCTCAAGCCCACGCCATCCGTCCATTTGAATCCTTTACGTCGGGTCGCCAGGACAAGATCGTGAACACGGATCCAAATAAAGTCCCCGGAAATACGTAAATGGACGTCGTCCTACTTATGGGACTCGCAGCGCTTGGATATGCGATGGCTGTACCCCGTCGTCGCAAGGGTGAAGCTGTTTCGGACGAAGCAGTGGGTAAGGAACTCTACACTCCACTCAACGATATGGAAATGGCAGTTGTCCAAGCTGCGACCGGACACAACAACATGGTCCCGTTCTTCGGTGCCAACCGCACCCAGACAGCCTACTCGGATGGCCATGAGAGTATCCTCGACAAGTACACAGGTATGGGCAAGAACACCTTCTTCCGTAAGGAGGAGGCGGCGGCCTTCTTCGAGCCGGAGGCGGGTCGTGGCAACCCCTGGAAGGCTCAGATCGAGACGGATTTCGAGCAATCGCGCCAGGTGACGAGTCTCGCAATGAAGAACGTAGCTCCGATTGAGCGGGTCATTGTAGGCCGTGGTGTGAATGATGGCTACACGAACCTGCCATCTGGCGGTCTCAACCAGGGTATTGAGTCACGCGAGTTCCAGCTTCCGAAGACCACAGACGAGCGTCGTATCGCCACCAAGCCGAAGCTCACCTACACGTCCAACCCGACACCGGGTAAGCAGCGCTACGGTCTCCAGCCGGGTCTCCAGGCACCTGTCAAGAAGAACAAGCCTGATCGTTTCCAGGTTCTGCAGGGTGAGGATGGTTCGCTGCCGCACTTGAACACCACAATTGGGCGTGAGAAGGCGTCGGCGATCTACCCTGATTTCGTGATGAAGGATCAGAATCGCGTCGGTACATCTACGCAGTTCATGGGTCCGATTGGTAAGGGTGTGCGCAACAACGAGTCGTATATCCGCTCCTTCACGGAGCCGTTCCAGCAGTTCATGAAGCTGACCACCGAGGGACGCCCGGCTCCAGGTGGACCCGTGGTGGGAATGCAGTCGGTCAATGCGGGTCCTGAGGCCTACAGCGCAATGACCCATCGCGACGAGTCGACTCACGTCAACTACCGCAGCTTCGAGGTGCCGCTCTTCGGACGTGGTGGACAGACCCCGACAGCGGCCCTGCGCGGATCCGTCAAGTACTCCGAGCCGGTTGGACAGAATGTGCAGCTGGATCGCGTTGAAGTGCCTGGTCTGCTGGATGCATTCAAGAGTAATCCGTATACACAGAGCTTACAGTCTTCAGCGTAATGGACTCGTCACTTCTTCGATACACCACAACTCAAGACGTTTGCTTAGGACAGTCATCTCGTCGTGAGATTCATGATGTCATTCGATCGGTCGCCGTGCATCCCCAACGGATTCGCGTCTGTCGTTGTGTCGCCGATTTCTGGGTACGGTCTGCCCTGTCGTTTCTTCACGTTGTTTGGATTCCTCCCGGTGAACAATGCAAACTCTTGCAGATATCGGCCGAGTCGAATCCGTCCTCCTCGCTCGTCGTTCCGAACTTGTTCAGTCAACGTCCCTCGTCTTCAGTCTAGTTGTATTGGTCGTAGTACTGGGTGGATTTGCATGGTTCCTTCGCGTACAGTATGAATTGACCAAGGATGCACCACAAGAAAAGCGCATACCCTTTGAACCTACGGTTTGGTACTCGGCTACACGAAACGTTCGCAGTGAAGAGTATGCAGGACAACTCCAACCTTTTGAGATTGAAACTCGACATGGTCTATCGGGACCTTCCGACGGAGACGGCCCAGCAGAAATTTACAGAACTGACGGCGCCTCCTCCTCTGCCACCCCCGAGTGAACCGGTGGCTGCTGCGCCGAAGCCTAAACGAAAGAAGTTAGTGAAGGGTAAGTAAGAGGGGCATGTCGTTTACGGTCGGGCCCAATACGGGCGGCACATACCCAGCCGCCCTAACCAACAACGCAACGTTTTATAAATACGAGCCTTTCAGCTTCACGCTCACGGGTACGGCGGCGCTGACAGTCTCGGGGACGCTTGTGTCCTATTGTACCGGTTCGACTACGACGTCAGTTGTGTTTGCATCCGCTACAGGGTTCCTTACAACGGGTTCGTCTGGCGGTGAGACGTTGACCATCACGCCAACGGGCGGTACAGCGGTCACCTATACCCTGTTTATCAACGCAGGACGATTCATCATAACACCTGCTGTCCAGGGGATCATGCTGTATCAGAATGAGCCGATCTCGAACACATTGTCCATTCTAGGATATAGCTCGACGAACGTGGCTTTTCAGGCACAGACACTGTTGTGCAATATCTACACGGTTCCGACGTTACCGTCGTCGACCTTGACACTGACTGGACCGGTTAACGCTGTATCTACATCCACATTCACATTGGGAGGTATTCCTGGGATCATCTCGGCGAGTAGTAACTATTACGTCGTGGGGTCGAACTCCTCAAACGGATATGTCGCAACAACACTGTTTGCTATTCAAGTTTCGAAGGAGCGCATGTGGATCAAGTCTTCCGCTGCAATGACGAACTCGGGATCAGCCTTCACACTGACATCGCCTATCCTTCTAACCATCGGTACATCTCTAACAGCTCCCCCAACGTTCACTGTGTTGACTCCAATTAGCGTCACCACTACCACGTTCACGTCGAATAATTTCCCTCCAGGGATCAGCTTCACGAACGGGTTACTGGGTGGAACCCCGACGACGACCTCGGTGACCTCGTATGTCTCTACCATAACGGCGGCGGCATTCGGTCTCAGTAGTCTTAGCGCCACGATCACCCTCACGTTCAACTATGCACCTATCATCAAATTCACTCCACCTGCACTGAGTGTGTATTCGAATGTGCCGAGTTCAAATCAGTTATCGGCAAGTGTTTTCCCCTCGAACGCCATTGTTACGTTCAGCTCAACGAGTGTTCCAGCGGGGTTTACACTGACATCAAACGGTCTGCTCACTGGGACAACGTCTGTGTCCACTCCGACGTTTCCAGTTACGGTCGCATCGGCGGGTCTCACGTCTGTGACATCGAACGTACCGATCACAGCCATCCCGGTACCTATCACAATTACAGCGTCACCTTCCTCGTTCTCAGGGTACTATGTTGGCCAGACCCCGCCCACGATGACTCTTACCTTTTCCTCTGCGGCGTATACGACCAACAATTGGATTAGTAGCGTCACAATCACGGGACTCCCGTCTGGTTTCGTGTCTGTGTGGACATCCCCAAATCTTACAGCGACAGTTGTAGGCACCGTGACTTCAGCGGTAGTGGGGACGTTTTCTGTAACAGTGAATTCAATTGATGGTGGATCGGGATCAACTACCATCCCATACTCGTTTCTGGCTGACTCGGGTCCGATCACCACTACAACTGCATCGCCGTTTGCATTCTCACAAAACGTTGCTATTACCCCGATTCAGTTTTCAGGGACACCTGTGAGTGGGCTACCGATCGCCTACTACTACGGTACGACTATCCCCCCTGGGTTAGCTGTGACGCCCGGGGGTCTATTGTATGGCACCCCTACCACGTCAACGACCACTTCACAAACTTTTACTGGTCTCCTTGGTACGACGGGGGGCAACTATTCGACATTTTCAGTTTCGAGTGGCTATACGTATACAGTCGCATCGGATACAGCTCAAATTGTTTCGTCGCCGCCGACAACCGCAGTGACACCTGGAGCATCCGTTTCGATCCCACTCACTGCACAGACATCAAGTGGCGTGACTCCGACAGGTACAATGGTGACGTCGACCTATCCGTATGGTCTTGTCGTGACACCGTCATCCATCTCGGGGACGCTCAGTTCGTGTGTATATCCGGGAATCGTGCTTCCGTCGTCCGTTGCAGTGTACGGAACATTCAGCCCGAATTCGATCCCGGCTGTTATCGGCCTGTCAAATGCAAACCCACAAGTCATCAACCGTTTCATTCTCGGAGTCAGATCTAGTGGTGTGTACTCCGTGTACTGTGACAATGGTACGATGAGTAATTTCACATCCGTGTATACGAATACATCACCTTCTCCGCCGGGGCCTCATAGCTTTCAGATCATTTCCAACGCGGCGTCTTCATTGACAGGGTGGCTCGGACCCCTCGTAATTACAGATGGTACGGCACGTATGATTACATCGGGTAGCCTACCTTATTTTACGAACATCTCCGATAAAACAGGTGGAGCTACGATTATGTACTGTATCTACTACTCATGGCTGTCTTTTTCATCATGGATCGCATATACAACAGCAAATACGCTGCTCTTCTCGACGTCGCCGCAAACCCCGTGGGTCTCGCGCGGCGCCCTGACGAACAATAAGTCACCTAGCCAAAATCTCAGTGTAGTAGGCGACGCGATTTCTGGGTATGTCCTCGGAGGATTTAACGGATATCTGCTATTAGGCGGTGCTGCAAATGGTGGGAACAATGCTCTCGTTTATGCGACGATGATTGGGATTCCAAACCCGGGCTTCTTATTTAACAATACAACATCCACCTTCACAAATGTCTATAGCATTTCGGCAAGTTCAACCACGGCTGTTGCCGGGGGTGCTCTCGCGAGTGGCATCGGTCTTCAATATTCGACAGATGGTATTACATGGTCATCGGTGACCACCTCGGGGACAGCGACATTCACAACCGTGACTGACGTCGTATATGGCGGATCCGGAGTCAATACATGGATGGCACTCGGGCAAACCGGTGTAGCGTGGTCAGCAGACGGAAAAGCATGGACATATATTCCGTTTACTGGATTAGGTAATCAATTAGGCCCACTCCAGTTTGACGGAACCTACTGGTGCTTCTTCTCGACGACGGGAACCGTGTTTACTCTGTATTATCACGATGCACTTTCATCGACAATGTCTACGGTTTCGTCATGGACTCCGATGACTGTTTCAATTCCAGGTGCATCTGCAGTGTACACGTTTCCAACTCCTATTTATACGTCGGTTGGGTCCCCCCAGGTAACTGTATACACGGGCACGACTCCATCTGGGCCTGTCTTTACGTCCATACCTACGACGTACTCGATTTACCAGTACATGCCCATAACCCCGATCGTGTTTTCTGCATCCCAATCCCCTGCGTATTTCTTAGGTTCGACGCTTCCGCCGGGAATGTCGTGGAATGGCACGACGATCTCGGGACTGAGTGTTAAGTTGGGAACCTTCGCAGTCACCGTCTACGCACAATCTACATCGGGATCGACGTCCCAGACAATTACATTCATTGTACAACGGGCACCGATCGCGCCTCGTATTACGAGTCCGGCTGGATATACATCCTTTCTACGTGAAAAGGTGACAGCAGATGCGGCCACATCGTCGATTAACAATCACGCGACACCATTTGAGGTCGGACCCTTTTTGCTCGAACGGCCACCTGCGGTGACAACTGCACCTGAGATTTGCTGTGAAGTGACGCAGTCAGTGAAAAGAATAATTAATTGAGTGAACGTAGCCTTCTCTTTAGTCCAGTTCGGGCATGAGCATGTCCGAGAACTCATTCAGGCCAAGTACGCCCACGAACACGTGGACGCCCTTGCGCAGCTCATACACGCGGTGGGTCTTAACACCCACGTCGTAGGTCCGAAGGTGGTAACTCACCTCGGCCAGGTCCTCATCCTCGTCCTCCTCGGGAACAGCGGGGCGCGGCGCGGCCGCGGCGGCTCCGGCATTCGAAGGCTTTGGGTTCACAAAGCCCTCCATGTGCTCGAAGAGCGAGAGGGACTTGAAATGCTCGGGTGGCATCTGGTTGGCGTGGGCAAGGAAGCGCTTGTGAAGTTGGCGCTCATCCTCGTCAGGCATCATCTGCTCGAGACGCTGGGCCTGTTGACGGTTGAGCTTCTCGATGTTGAGAGTGGTGTCGGGTTGCGGGAGCGGCGGCGTCGATGGGCGCCACAGGTAGGCGATCGTCTGATCGCAGAGGGTGGAGGGAAGGTCGAGCTGCTTGAAGGCATTCTTGAGGGCGAGGTTGATAGTCGACTGCATTTTGGCCGGGGGGCTTTCGGTCTAACTGTGACCCCAAGGAATCCGTTTTCGGAAAACGGATGACCTTCCCGTCAACGGATATAAAGTCCCCAACTGACAAGATGCCTCGTAACATGACTGGAGGCTCCGGCCACCGCTCTCAACGCAACTCCGAGTCCAACAAGACCAAGCAGAACAACAAGATCGGCGACAAGATGCTCGATGACCTCATGGACAATCCTGAGGGTGTCAAGCTAGATGGTGCTTTCATCGGCCGCGTGATGCGTCGACTGGGTGACGGGCGCATGGAGATCTTCTACATGGTGAAGGAGACGATTGGCGGCAAGGAACGCGACGTGGACAAGTTGATCCAGGCACCGATTCGCGGCGGGATGCGCGGTCGCGGCAAGAAGGATGTCTGGGTGGATGTCGGCAGCTTGGTTCTGTGTGAAGAGACAGGGCTAGGTGGCATGGCTCCGTATCGGATCATGTCGGTGTTCACACCGGCTCAAGTCGCACGATATAGGTCAATTGTGACGGACGCAGATCCGCGTCTCTTCCTCAAGACAGGAACGACTGAGGAGGAACCGACCGACGGCATCGAGTTTGCCGAAGGCGAGGAGGATGTCAATGTGGATGACATTTGAAGAGGGTATGCGAACAACCCCACAATCTTTTTACATTTCGGTTACAATAATAGGGATGGCGTTATCGACGTATGTTCCGGGCAAGGGTCTGATTACATGTGCCCCGAACATTGCACAGGGACCACAGGGACCACAGGGGTTTCAAGGCCCCCCGGGCCCAACAGGTCCCACGGGTTGGACGGGTTGGACGGGTCTCGGAGGCACTGCATTTAACACCGGCCCCACTGGATTTACTGGACCGTCTGGGTACACTGGGTTCACTGGAAATACGGGTGTCACGGGTCCGTCTGGATCAACAGGACCGACAGGAACAACCGGGCCTACGGGTCCATCCTTCACGGGAAATACGGGACCCACTGGACCAACAGGGCCCACCGGACCAACAGGACCTACTGGGTATACTGGACTACCTGGAACCGCAGCAAATACCGGACCCACAGGCCCCACAGGACCTACCGGTTTCACTGGCTTTACAGGAAATACCGGACCTACGGGTCCGACAGGCCCGACAGGGTCAGCAGGAAATACTGGACCCACGGGTTCGACAGGTCCAACAGGGACAACTGGACCCACGGGTCCGACAGGTTCCTCCTTTACCGGATTCACAGGGACTACGGGTCCCACCGGACCTACGGGACCTACGGGTGCAACGGGACCTTATGGGCCACCTGGGCAGATAGGTGACCGTGGTGCAACAGGGTGTACGGGACCAAACACTGGTCCAACAGGTCCAACTGGATCCTTCGCAACCGGAACAACGGGTCCAACTGGAACAACGGGTCCAACGGGTGTACTTGGTAACCAGGGGTGGAGTGGTAATACTGGATACACTGGGTTCACTGGAAATACTGGAGTCACGGGAAATACTGGAGTCACGGGAAATACCGGACCAACTGGCGTGACTGGACCAACAGGTACCACGGGACCAACAGGGCCTTCCGGATACACTGGCTTCACGGGGAATACCGGTCCAACGGGAGCGACGGGACCGACGGGTCCGACGGGACCGACTGGCCAAACGGGTGTGGTGGGAACTACTGGAGTATCTGGTCCTATTGGACCGACAGGGCCGACTGGATACACTGGATATCAGGGCTGGGTTGGGTTGGTTGGAGGTCTAGGATCGACCGGACCCACTGGGTACACAGGCTACCAGGGTGTCCAGGGTCCACAGGGTCCTTCAGGCCGAACTGGAACGACGGGTTGGACTGGTCCCACTGGTCCCAGTAAGTTTATTGGACCACCCGGCGCACCGATTACGTCTGCAACCGTTGGCGTCACAAGCTCAAGTAACTTCGTATCTGGGGCGAATATTGTATTGTGCAACACAGGCATCGCAAACACCTCGTATATCATCACACAGGGATGGATAATCGGGGGTAGCACACCACAGTATCTGAATCTCGTGAGTCTGACATGGTCAAACAGTGGATCGACATGGTACCTCAATGCTAATATATTTGGAACACCAGGTGTTGGTGCTGCAACATTTACAGTATATTATTACTATCAGTAAGTAATGTCCTATAGCGCCCCTCCTCCGGGGGTAAACCCATACGTTATTCCACTTCCGGCTAGTGTCCGACAAGTACCGGGACCACAGGGAGCAACGGGTCCAGTAGGCATCACAACCGCTTTAAAGGGACCCACGGGACCCACTGGTCCTACTGGACAGGACACACCGAAAGGTGCGACGGGAATCACTGGACCTTTTGGTCAGTCGGGTCTCACTGGAACGACGGGATACACGGGTCCAACCGGCATAAGTCCGACTGGTGTTCTTGGAGTCACGGGTCCATCGGGTCCGTCGGGTACAACAGGAACGACCGGATACACTGGTCCGACTGGAACCAGGGGACCGGTTGGACGAAGTGGATCCACTGGGACCTATACAGACACAGGAGGCACAGGAACCACCGGACTTCCTGGGTACTCAGGAACGGGACCGACTGCGACCACTGGATTCACTGGACGTAGTTCAACGGGTCCGACTGGAAACACAATACCAACTGGCTGGGTTGGGTTAACAGGGGTGGTAGGAACTACCGGTCCTACTGGATCGAGTTTCCAGACCGGTCCTACGGGCACAACAGGTACTACGGGTGCTAACGGCATAGTAGGTGTACGAGGTCCCCAAGGACAGAAGGGGCAACAAGGAGCGAACACCGGACCCACCGGACCGACGGCAGTTTTTGGACCCCCGGGTCCTTTCGATCCTAACGTACTATGGAATACGTTCGGAGTCACAGGCTATACCGGGCGAACCGGCCCCACTGGGCCTAGGGGTCTCGGGCAACAGGGGAACACGGGAGATACGGGGTACACTGGATTGACAGGCACTACTGGGTACACGGGGTACACGGGGTACACGGGACGAACAGGTCCAACCGGTTCAGCCCTCTCGACAGGCCCCACGGGTACACCCGGACCCTACGGACGCTCAGGTTCAACCGGGACGACTGGGTTTACAGGTTTCACGGGAAACACGGGGTTCGTTTCCGCAACAGTCGCTAGTTACATCACTACACTCCTCAGCGGCGGCGTACTCGGTGCGCCCACTGCTCCACCGTCGTCATCTTCTGCTGCCGCGTGGAACGGCTCCATATGGGCTGCAGCTGGAAATGACTCGATTTCATACTCCTATAACGGCCAAACGTGGATCGCGGCAGTTTCAGGCACCACCTCGTTATCATGTGTAGCCTGGGGCGGTGGAAAGTGGGTAGCTGCGGGTAGTAGCTCACTGTACACATCTCCAAATGGTATAAGTTGGACTGGACCTATTGCATCTCAGCCGTCTCTGAGTGCTATCGCCTGGAATGGATCACGTTGGGTAGGAGTGGGCTCAGGTGGTATCTATACGACAACGGACGGAGGGTCGTGGTCGCTAACTCCAGCCGTTTCAGGTTTCTCGGCAACAGCCGTTGCGTGGAACGGACTCTCATGGCTCGTGGGCGCCGGGTCGACATTGTATTGGAGTACCGATCCACTTGCTCAGACATGGGGAGCCGTGCCCTTCCCCTACGGAACTATAAACTCAATTGGATGGAATGGAAAGTCATGGCTGATCGCCTGTACTGGTACACCCAGCTTAGTCCTTCTTCCCGTGGGACTTTCGGCTTTCATTCCGGGCACGGGGTCGACACCTTCGAGTGGATATAGCGTTACATGGACAGGTGCAACATGGGTCGCATCAGGAAATAATAACAATCTTTACTTCAGCCAGGACGGACTCACATGGACACAGACAGTGGTCGGTCCACCAGCAGTATACGCTCCTGTCGCTCAGACCGTCTTGCCGTTTATCTTTGGACCCTACGGCCGAACAGGTCCAACAGGACCAACTGGATTTACGGGACCATCAGGATTCACGGGTTCACTCGGAACAAGCGGTCCAACGGGGTTCACAGGAGATACGGGGCCGACTGGATTTGTTGGACCTAGGGGTCCGACTGGGTTTACTGGAAACACTGGAACGACCGGGTGGCAGATAGCTGGGCCCACGGGTACTACGGGTATACTCGGATCATCGTTCGATCTGACACAGGTGTCCGGGTCAACTCCACTTGTGAATGTGAACGTGTCGGTGCTGTCAGGAGTGTATTCATATGACACAGGGGTTCCGCTGTCTAATTTCATAGGTCTCAACGAGTTCACTGGAACGGTGGGTGGGAACCCATGTGCCTATAAATCACAGTACTTTACAAGCAATGCCACAGGTACTTGGTGGTACAATTTTCAGCTTCTACCGTTGAACGTCAACGTGAGTAATACGATTGACGCGCCACCAAAGTTTAACGTCTTTAGATAATGGACGAGTGGGTAACAGCCGTGCGTGACTTGAAGGACTCGGCTCCCGACGCCTATGAGGTCGAGGTGATCTGCCGCGACATTCTGCGATATGTTCGCACCAAGCGTGTCCGTGACACGGGGAAGTTCATTCAGCATCTGGGGCCTGAATACGAAGCCTTCATTGCGTCTCTGGGTCAGCACGACCCAAAGATGGTTGAACAGATCGTTCATGAAGATGCATTCTGGGGAGCTACACTCGCTTTCCTGCCTAAAACGAATACTTTACACAGAACAGTATAAGAGGTAAAATGGGCGACACAATCACCGGAGTTCAGTTCGGCATCGCAAACCCCGACGACATCCTCAAGCGGAGTGTCGTGGAGGTTACCACCGACAAGACCTATCAGTCTGGCCAACCCGTTCCGAACGGCGTCTTCGACTCGCGCTTCGGTGTCATTGAGAATGGCAAGGTCTGTCCGACCTGCAAACACACCAACCAGTTCTGTCCGGGTCACTTTGGTCACATCACTCTGGCCAGGCCGGTGTACCTCTACCAGTTCTTCGACTGGATTGAGAAGCTGAGCAACATCATCTGCCTGAACTGTTCGAACATCATCCTGGCTGACGCCATCACGCAGATCGCTAAGATCACCTCGAAGGGTGTTGATCGCTTCAAGGAGGTTCGTGAGATTGTGGCGAAGGTGCGTGGGCAAGGTATCGATAAGCCAACGGAGTGCAACACGTGCGATACGCCCTTCTTTCGTAAGATCGCCCGTGTGGCCGGAAAGGCTGCAACCCTGGAGGGATTCCCGATCAGTGACGCTGATGAGCCTCCGCCCCCTGTCCCGATTCAGGTGGAGCTAATCCTCCGTGCCTTCCAGCGCATGACAAACGAGACATGTGACCAGCTAGGGTTCAACCACACGTTCTCTCGTCCCGAGTGGATGATCTGCACGGTTCTCGCTGTGCCTCCGCTGACGGTTCGCCCCTCGGTTGTCATGGACGATAACCAACGCATGGAGGACGATCTCACACACAAGCTCATCGATGTTCTTCGTAACAACCAGCGGCTGCGCGACAAGATCGACAAGGGTGAGTCAGAGGAGATGATCGACAAGTATACGGCCATGGTGCAGTATGATGTGGCGACATATGTGGACAATGACATCAAGGGTCTGGCTCCCGCTGCCCAGCGGTCTGGGCGTCCACTGCGTACCCTCAAGTCTCGCTTTGGTGCCAAGACAGGACGTGTTCGCGGTAACCTGATGGGGAAGCGCGTGGACTTCTCGGCTCGTTCTGTCATTACGCCGGATGCGAACATCGAGCTGGACGAACTGGGTGTGCCGGAGGAGATCGCTGTGAACCTCACCTTCCCTGAGATCGTGAATGCCTTCAATCGGGATCGTCTCATCAACTACGTCCGCAATGGACCGGATAAGCACCCCGGCGCTAAGTCCGTGTTCCTCAAGCAGGACAACCGCGTAGTCAATCTTCGCTTCGTCAGCCCCGACACCATTGATCTCCGCGAAGGCGACGTGGTGCACCGCCACCTCATTGACGGCGATGCAGTGTTGTTCAACCGTCAGCCTTCTCTTCACAAGGCTTCGATGATGTCTCACCGTGTCCGCGTTCTGCCGTACTCGACGTTCCGTCTGAACGTTTCGGCTACCCGCCCTTACAATGCAGACTTTGACGGTGACGAGATGAATATGCACGTCCCCCAGAGCATTGCGTCAGCCACAGAGCTGCGGTACTTGGCGTCTCTCCTGCGCAACATCATCAGCCCCCGTACCAACAGCCCGATCATTCAGCTGTTCCAGGATACGATGACCGGTATCTTCCGCATCAGTCAGCCGGGCGTCGAGGTGCCTGAGGTGATCGCCATGAACATCTTGGCAAGGCTGAAGCGTACGATCTCACGGAAGGGGCGTGACTGGACTGGCGCTGAGCTGATCTCCACTGCCTTCCCAATGATCTCGCTCAAGGGTGCGGTTACTATTGAGAACGGGCAGCTGACCTCGGGTATCCTGAAGAAGTCGGCCTGTAGCAACCTGATTCACGTGGTCTACAATGACTTCAGCCCCGAGCGCTGCGGACAGCTGATCAACGACATCCAGTCTGTGGTTACGCAGTTCAATCTGTTTACTGGTTTCTCGGTCGGCACAGCAGACCTCATCGCCAACATGGAGACTCAGCGCTTCGTGTCCGACAAGCTGAACGAGGGACGTACGGCCGTATCCAAGATCCTGTCTGATGTGCACGGTGGTATGTTTGCGAACATCTCAGGCATGTCCGACGGTGAGGAGCTGGAGGACCGTATCTCCTCTGCATTGAAGGCCGTTGCCGCCAATATCAACGATGAGGTGATCAAGAGTCTGCCCAAGGACAATGCGATCGTACAGATGGTCGATTCGGGATCCAAGGGAGGCCCTCAGAACATCACACAGATGGTGGCTCTGCTCGGGCAGCAGCTGATTGAGGGGAAGCGTGTCCAGTATACGCTCCAGGACCGCACCCTTCCCCACTTCGCACGATACGACGATGGCGTGGAGTCTCGTGGCTTTGTTCAGAACTCCTTCATGAATGGTCTCCTTCCCGCGGAGTTCTTCTTCCACGCCCAGGCTGGACGTGAGGGCCTGATTGATACGGCTGTTAAGACCTCCGACACCGGATACATTCAGCGCCGCCTCATGAAGACGATGGAGGATCAGCACGTGGAGCACGATGGGACGGTGCGTAATGTGACGGGGTCGATTGTGCAGTTCAGCTACGGCGAGGACGGCATTGACTCCATCGCCGTCGAGGCACAGACCTGTGACCTTGGCACCATGACACTGGAGGATGTCTATCGCAACTATGCCATGAGCCCCGCAGACGTGAACCCGTTCTTGACGGCCGAGGTCGCCGAGGCTCCGGACATGATTGACGAGATTCTGGAGGATCGTGAGATGCTGGTGCGGAATGTGTTCCGTTTCAAGAAGAATGACCAGGTTCTGGCTCCGGTGAACCTCAAGCGTCTGATCACTGGATACGCCAACAAGTATGCCACCAAGACGGATCTGACGCCCCAGCAGGTGGTGGCGAGTATCGGTGCATTTGTGGCCAAGTTCCCACAGAACAAGGTGTTCCACGCCCTGCTTCGCTACAATCTCGCACCGAAAAAGGCGATTCTTGTTCACCGCCTGACGGAGGCTCTGTTCAATGAGCTGATGTCCGACGTCGAATATCGCTACACAAAGGCTCAGGTTCACGCAGGTGAGATGGTGGGTGCGTTGTCTGCACAGTCGATTGGTGAGCCGACGACGCAGCTGACACTCAACACCTTCCACTCTGCAGGTACGTCCAAGGCCAACGCCACGTCAGGGGTGCCGCGCATTGAGGAGTTGCTGTCTGCATCTCCGAATCCGAAGCGCCCAGGCAACACAGCCTACTTCGCAGGGGATGTTTCGGGCAACGATGCCATTGCGATGATGAAGCGTGTTCAGCGGACGACGCTGCGCCACATCACCAAGTCAGTGCGCGTGTACTATGATCCTTACCCTCTGAACTCGTCCGTGGAGGATGACCACGACACACTCGAGCTGTACCGCCAGTTCAGTCTGGAGCACGAGTCTGAGGCTGGGTCTCCGTGGATCATGCGTCTCGAGCTGAACGACGTGGAGATGTATGCGCGTAATGTGCGCGACCTCACGGAGATCCAGGCGAAGCTCTCGAACAACAGTCAGCTCAAGATCTTGAAGTGTATGACGACAGACACGTCGGCCAAGAAGCTGATCATGCGCATCGTGTTTGACCAGTCAGTGGTCAAGACGCCGACATACCTCCGCTTCCTCGAGGACAAGATCCTGGACACGGTGCTGACGGGCGTGGATGGCGTGGGTCGCGTCTTCCTCCGCAAGATCAAGAGTGAACAGGTGTTCGACGACACGGTGGGCGGATACGTGACCAAGGATCAGTATGTGCTGGACACGGAGGGCACGAACCTCCACGATCTCCTGGTGTTCCCGGGACTGGACGGGACTCGCACCTTCTCGAACGACATCCACGAGGTGAACGATGTGTTCGGTATTGAAGCCGCGCGGACGTGTTTGCTGGACGAGTTCAACGAGGTCTTCAGCACAGAGAAGGTGAACTACCACCACCTCAGCGTCCTCATCGACACCATGACCTATTCAGGACGCATCGTGCCGGTGAATCGCTTCGGAATGAAGAAGAATGAGACGGGTGTTCTGGCCAAGTCATCCTTTGAGGAGACATCCAAGACCATGTTCGACGCTGCAGTAGTGGCGGAGTACGATACCATGCGCGGCGTGTCTGCGAACATCATGTTCGGTCAGAAGCCACCGTGTGGCACAGGCTTCGTGGACATCCTGGTGGACGAGACGCGGTTGCCGGAGGGTGGTGACGAGATCGTGGAGTCGGATGCCCTGGAACAGGCGAACAAGGCGGTGGCATCGGTGGTGGACACGGAGTGCAGGATGGAAGATATCCTCATGGCATGGTAGTGCCGGGGTCTCACCGAGATTCCGTAAGTAACTTTACGAAGCTAAGAGCCAGAAACACAAAGAGCATATACAACACCACGTACACTACAAAACAGATACGCTGATACGGCCTCAGTCGCTGCACTTCCAGGTCATCGAGTGAGCTCATTACTTTTTCGCGCGGCGGGTGTGAAAGTTGTGTGGTGAAAGGGTAATGGCATCAAATGCCGCAGCGGCTTCACCGGCTTCAGCAGCGGCAGCAGCGGTTCCGAACGTACAGTCGGTTGCACTAGGCGCTGATGTCGAGAGGCGGCAACGGATATTTGCGGCCACAGATGCTAAACATGACCACGACGCCAACTGGAACACCGCTGGAGGTGGCATTCTGGCAAGGGCGCTAGGAGAAGATGCAATGGACGAGGCTACCTTTGTACTGGAATATTCGGTTCAAAGTGTTGATAGGACGCGATACACCAATGCAGATGCTCGAAAAAGCGCCGCGTATGATGTACCATTTTACCCTAAGACGGATTCTTGGAAACCGGGTTTCGTGTTTGCACCATTCGGGGCGGGAGTCCCCTGGCTTACTGCTCACGATGCTGGAAGTAGTCACCCCGGACAGCGGCCATGCCTTCATTATAACCTCGCAGACACTGCGTCGCGACTACGGTCGAAGGCAAGTAAGCCGGTATTCTGCAAACTTCCCAATCTTTTCCTATCTGCGGCCGAGCTTGGTACAAATCCTCGGTATGTTGAAGCAGTTGTGTTTTATGGTTTCAGTCGGTTCACGGAGGGTGACTGGAGGGACGCAGCAATGGATGGTAAGAAGGCGGAGAAAGGCTTCTCTCTCCAACAAGAGGGCGGCAAAGTGAAATGCAAAATACTCATGAAGATGAGTCCAACAGGAAATAAGGCATTTGCATGGTATGACCTGACGGACACAAAGGCTGCGTCGCAACCACGAAGTTTCAGCGATGCGGTCGCGAACGCCAAGTGGAAAGTGCTCAACACGAACGCAGGATATTTCATGGGGAACGAGAAGAGTGCAGTGCTCTTCACCCCCGGGACAGATCCCAAAGCTATAGAAGCGAGCAAGGATCCCGCTAAAATATTGTTAGCTACGATGGCGAAGCTGATTGGCGACATGTCGACAGCCCTCGCGTCGTCTGCGTGGATGGCACAGTTCCACCCAGGTGGTGATAATCAGATATCGAAGAATTGGATCGACGCGTGGACGGGGGTCGATGTAGTTGTTGGCATTCCCAGGCCAGTTAATATACTTGGCGAGTCGGGGGACCGACTTCAGGTGTGGCAAGGATCTGATCGCAACGGAGCTACTCTCTACACGGGATCCCGTCAAGACGCGAACAAGCTGCAGACAGCAACGTTCATACCGAGTCGGGTAGACCCGGATCGACTGCTCAACTACATAAAGGCTGGGATAGCTGTATTCCACGCTACACTGGACAACCAATATAGTACGCTTCTTGCTGAGGTTAATACGTATATTGATAATAATCGCGAGAGAGGCCATGAAGGGCTGTTCGCGGATACGGCGTATGTGGGCGTAAAAGAGACCAATCGCCCCTATGTGAAAGAACAGCTTGGCATATATCTTTCATACGTGCATGAGCAGATCAACTCCGCATATAATCAAGCTAGAGCGCCGGGTGGTATCCTCGACCGATCACGCCCCGATGGGGATTATGCCGGACTATCCGCGAATGACATCAAAAATCTCCGCGACGAACTTTCGCTACATATCGTCGACTTAATGCCACAAAAGACGTCTCTCTTCATCAAAGAGCCTACCTGCGACAGGGACGGCCACTGCACCGGTGGCAAACTCCATAAAGTGTTTCAGATCAAGAAGGGAGTTGCGCTTCTCCCAAGTCCGAGTGATGCGATCACAAAGATAAACACAACTGCTCGATACAAAACGCAACGAGGAGGCGCAACGACCAACGATGCACTTGACGCGTTCGCAATTGCATTGAGGATATCGATGCCACCCAACCCCGAGGACCCAATGTTTCTTCAATTTGCTAAGATGATCCCACCCGATCCAGCTGCCCCCGTCGCTGACCCTCTAGAACTCGACGACGGCGCATCTCCACCACGGATTGACTTCAGGGCATTGTTCGTACTACCAGGCCCCGCGGCCATTCAAAGGGCAGGACAGATATTGAATGCCATTCATGAGCCAATGCTTCTACATGAGAAATGGTACGTCATGGACGATATGTGGGGTTCTCATGAACCAATTGACCCCGGCGCCGACGAAGAACTGTGGAACGAAATCATAAACTCTTACCAAATTGCTCAAGACGCCGAAGAAAACCTGAAAAGTGATGATGAGAATGTACGTTCAATCATAGACGCACCATCGGGCATCGAAACAACCCCAGCAACAATGGATACTATCGCAGATAGGGATTTTATTTATTCTCATTTCGTACCATATGGCGTAGGTGAGCTGGGCGGGGGGTTACCTGAACAGTTTTCAAGTGACATCGCCGGTGCCGGCACCAGGATGTCCTCGGCGTCGGCTGCGGCTGCGGCTGCGGATGAGGGAGAGGATGCGTCTTCAGCAATGGCGGCAGACCGGGGATCGGCGGCGGCGGCGGCGGCGCCGTACCCCCACCGTGGGTTTCTGGCACAGCCCCATGTTTCCTTAGGTATGTCAGGGAGGTCGAACACAGGGGGGCCCTCGTCCTCATCGTCGTCCTCGTCGGCGGCATTGCTTGGGAAAGCCGTTCTGGAAGCGCGGGAGCGTCGTAGGAGCCTACCGGGACTATCGGGAACGAAGCGGCGGTTATCGAAGACCGGTCTGAACACGTTCGCGGATCTGGCTCCGGCTCCGGCTCCGGCTCCGGGTGCGGAGGAGGCGGCGGTGGTTATGAATTCCTCAGCGTCTTCGTCGTCTGCGTCTGCGTCTTCGTCGTCTGCCCTGGGCAAGGGTGGCCGCAAGACATACCGCCGTCGTCGTCTGCCCAAACTCCTCTAACAACTACATAATGATCAATCTTACCCACCCGGAGTTGGCGGAGATTCGCAATGAAACTCTTCCAGCTGCCTCCCTTGATGCCTTGAAGGAACTGCGTACTCGGTTGTGCGACAACTCCGCGTCCGAGTACCAGCTCCAGAGCCACCAGAAGTTCCTGCGTCGTGTCCTGTCTCCTGACAATCCGACGCGCAACCTCCTGATGGTGCACGGCACTGGTGTGGGCAAATCCTGCACAGCCATTCAGATCGCGGAAGAGTACATTCTGCGCCCTGAGTTCCAAGAGAAGAAAGTACTGGTTGTTGCAGGTCCCGCAGTCCAGTCGAACTTCAAGACGGAGATCTTTGATATCAATCGTGTATCCCTGGACAAGACGGAGACGCTGCTGTCGTCCAAGCAGTGCACAGGTCGTCGGTATCTTGACATGCTGATGCGCATCGAGGCCGAACCTAAGCAGTGGAAAGTTCCCGATACGCGGATTCGTCTGGGTACCCTTGCTGATCGTATTATCAACGAGTTCTACGAGTTTTCCGGGTACAGTAGCTTTGGCGCGATGATCAATAAGAAGTTCCTTGACCTGAAACCGGGTGATGCAGAGAAGTGGGTTCACGACACCTTCGATAACCGGCTGCTCATTGTCGACGAGGCGCATAACCTCCGTGAAGGAACCTCCGATATGAAGACAGTCTCGACTGCGCTGGAGACCCTGGTCAAGACAGCCGAAGGATTGGTGCTGGTGCTTCTGACGGCAACGCCCATGTATGACACACATGATGAGATCGTGTTTTACATGAACCTCTTTCTGTGGAACGACCGCCGACAGTCCAAGGATAAGAAGATCCTCCCCTCCGAGTTCCTGCTTCCCGACGGATCCGTCAAGGCCTCCAAGGAACAGGAATTTCGCGATTGGGCGCAGACGTATGTGTCGTATGTGAAGGGCGAAAATCCATTCACGTTTCCCTTTCGTCTTCCTGCACCGGAGATTGAGGGTCTCCCCGAGCCGCTGACCGGCTTCACGGGTCTGGAGATTGGTGCTGCATCCCGCACCAAGTACTTGACACTCACTGCATCCACAGTGACCGGAGGCCAACAGAAGCTGATTGATACGGCCAGTGGAAAGGATGACGAGGAGGCGCGAATGGCGTTAATGATCCCGACGATCAGTGTGCTTCCTGGAAACAAGGAGTTTGGTGACGTGTTCAGGGCTGCGGGACCCCAGTGGCAGTACACGACTGAACCCTTTTTAACTCCCGAGAAGCTGCCAGGCGTCTCGGCCAAATTCGTGACTGTCATCAAGCAGATCGAGGCGTCAAAGGGTGTTGTCATGGTGTATTCTAATTACGTCGAGCGTGGATCCAGGCTATTTGCCATGGCGCTGGAAGAGCATGGATACACACCAGCGAGTGGACCCGCACTTCTCGAGAACCCCGCCTACAAGGGCAAGTCGAAGGGTGAATACATGCTGCTGAGCAGCGAGGTCTCTACACCCCAGACCAATGCTCTGCTTCAACTTGCGCGTTCGGAACGTAACGTCAATGGCGACAAGGTTCGCATCATTGTGACGACACCCCGTATCTCGGAAGGTGTGAACTTCAGGTACGTGCGTCAAGTCCATCTTCTGGACCCGTGGTGGAACATGAGCCGCATCGAGCAGGTGATTGGTCGTGCTCTGCGTACGTGCAGTCACCAGGCCCTTCCATTCGAAGAGCAGAACTGCTCTGTGTACCTCCACGTCTTGCGATCCGACAAGGAGCATGAGTGTTTTGACGAGTACACGTACCGCACAAAGGTGGAAGAGAAGGGTGTGAAGATCGCCAAGGTGCGCAAGATGTTAGAAGAATCTGCAATGGACTGTCCGATTCAAACGAGTCTCAATACACTCCCCACTGACTGGAAGGAACTCGAAGTGCCGCAGCGTCGCTCCGAAGGTGCCGCCGAAGTGAAGTTGAAGCTGAAGGATATGGTGGGACCCGTCTTCTCAGACGGCCAGGCAGCACAGTGCCGTGTGAAGCCATCCGAGCCCGAGGAGGGATATGTGCGGCCGCTCTCCACGTACTTTGACGTTCGTGATGAAGTGTTCACGAAACTGGGCAAGATGTTCATTGACAAACCGATCTGGGATCGCGATGAACTGCTCAATGCACTGAAGGTTTACGAACGGGACGTTGTGGTGTTTCTCCTCCAGAATGCTATCCGTACCGGATTCAAGTTCAAGGACTCGTTTGGACGTCCAAGTGTTCTGCAGTCGCGGGGTGATCTGTATACACTCGGCCCCGAGAGTGGAACCATTGTTGAACGCACGACACAGATGGCAAAGCATGGAGATGCACCGATCGAGCCTGTGGCCGTCGAAGAGAAGAAGGAGGCGACTGAAGTGGTTGACCTCGCGAAACTTGTGCAAGAACTCGACCTCAAGGAGGCCTCGCTCAAGGAGGAACCGATCGCAGAGGGTCTGGAAGGTAAAGAGCGTCTGAAGGCCAGGACTCAGCAGCAAAGGGTACGCGAACAGATTCAGGCTCTCGACCAGTTTGCCGATCGGATGAAGGTGGACTTTGCCGCTGTTCTGCCCGGGTACATGTTTGATCGTATACCGCGTGATCAGAAGATAGCCTACCTCCGATCTCCGGCCGCGAAGGATCTGCCTTTCGGCGACCGTCTGCGGGTTCCGGGTACCGAGATTCTGGTGCTGGGCAAAGACGACTATGATCCTGCCGACCCGATTGGTGATGATCGTACTGCAGTGCAGGAATGGGAAAAGGCCTTGAATGAACGCTACGCTGCCGACAATGACAAGATGATCGCGACCATGAAGGACGGCAAGTTCTCGATCGGAAAGTTCGAGGAGAAGGAAGGTGTATTCCGACGCATCCACGGCGTCAAGCGCGATGTGCCGATTGTATGTGGAACGGGAAGCAACGGAATCAAGGAAGTTGTGAAACTGGCCATGTACACGGACATTCGCAAACGCGGAATCCCGGAGATTCCGAAGAAATCCATATGGGCTCAGTGTGATATCATGGAGCTGTTGGCACGTGAACAGAACAACATTGTGTGGTACACGCCCGAAGAGATGGACGTGTTAACGAAGCTTAAAACGAAAACAAAGGCTAAGAATAACGAATAGCATGGATCCCGTGTTTGAGCGTCGCGAGTTGACTCGTTCTGTTCACATTCATGCTTCAAACCTTCAACGCTCAATTCATGTGAGTCTGCTCGCACAGCTTCGCATGAACTATGAGGGCATCTGCACCCCCGAAGGCTTTATTCAGCGTCGTAGCATCACCATTGTCGAACACTCGCTTGGCCGTGTGAACCTGATCAAGGGCGGTCTGGACTATACGGTCAAGTTTCAGGCCGATGTGTGTATGCCCCACCCGGGACAGACGTTCCGCGGAGTGGTCATGCTGAAGAGCAAGATTGGTCTCCACGCCGAGCTGCTGCCGATGAAGATTCTTCTGCCTCGCGACCTTCACATCGGAAACGCCGAGTTCGATGATGTCAAGGAGCAACAGGAGGTGGAGTTCAAGGTGGTTGGGTCTCGTTTCCAGCAGGGAGATGACTCGATTGTTGTGCTGGGCACGATGACATCGGTTGTGAAACCCGCCGCCGAAGTGTTCTCTGAATCAAAGGAGCAGGTCGAGCCGGTGATCGCCGCAGGACCCAGCGAGGCATCTGGGTCGGAGAAGCGCGTCGTCACAGTGACGGCAGACGTGGCCAGGGCGGCCGAGCTCCCCTCTCGTCGGAAGTTGCAGAAGAAAGGTAAGGCAGTGGAGATAAATGAACCGAGCAAGGAAGGAGAAGCTCCGCGATCAGCTGGAAACGCTTGATATCCACGAGCATTCTCAGGTGTTTGATGTGATCAAGCGGTACACGAACGAATATACTCGCACCCACACAGGTGCTTTGATTTCAAGCGAGTCCATCCCCGACGCATGTATCGTTGAAATGGAGACACTCGTTGCTTTTTATTTGGATCAACGGAAGCGGATGGACGCGGACGAACGGGTTAGGAAGAGTCTACGGAAGGAATAAAATGGACGTTACACTTGATGTCTCCGCCGTCCCTCTGACCGAAGAGCAAATCCAATCTGTTCTTGATGCCCGTGAACCTCGCGAAGAGAAGATTGAGATTCCACGTGCAGAGTTGACGCAAGAAATGATCCAAGCCCAGCCGCCGCTGCCGGATCCTGTGTTTACGGACGGTGAGGTTGTACCTTGCACATACGCTGCAGGTGCACAGTTGAACTGCCTGGATGCTCACGCTTCAGATTTCAAGGAAATGATTGAGGAGATGTTCGCTGCCGGACCCCAATTAAAGCTGACGAAGGAAGGCATCGAGGAGCAACTTGAGCAGTATCAGGAGGTTAACCTTCCTATGGTCGAAAACGAATAAACAAGTCCGAAGTATTTATAAGGGCAAATGGAGTCTCTTCTTTCGACCTCTGCGCGGAAGGACCTTGACCACCTGGCTTCATTCGTGAAGCACTCAAACGCCGAACTCGAATGCAAGGTCCTCGCCAACCAAATTCAGACCAAGGACGTCGCCGACCGCATCATCAAGAAGATCGAATCCTTCGCCGCCGGACCACCAACTGAGCTCGTCCGCGCAACCTTCTGCTATCCCGACAGTATTCGCGTCGTCGTCGAAGGCGCACAGAACATCCACAAGGTATGCCAGACGAACGCCTTCAAGGGGACTCCGCTCAAGGTTGAGCGGAAGCAGCCCTACTTCAACGGTACTCAGCCCGAGCGTGTTGACGTTCCCGAGGCGGGTATCTACTTCACACTTCGCAAGGAGGAGGAGGTTCGTCGTGATTTCACGGGTGCGGCCATGGACGCCAAGTCGCACCTCCGCGTCCTTAACCGCAAGAGCTGGAAGACACAGGACGGGTTGCTTCAGGTAGACATGTCAATGGTGAAGACGAAGCTGCGTGGTATGCGAACCATCGCCGAGGTGCTCCGCCAGAACCCGACGTACGAGCTGGAGATTGAGGTGATCGACCGCAACGCTGACCCGAAGCTCATTGTGGACTCGATGATCAACCACATCAGCCTTGTACTCTCCGCCTTCCACGGGACATCGTTCCTGCTTCCAGCGTCAGATGTGAAGCGGTATGACATGGAGTTCAAGGCAGCCGGTCATAAGTTCCTGAACCCGACCACGATGAAGCGTCGCCACATCCGGGCTGACCGCCCAAACAATATCCTGACAGGATACACGGTCACGAACAAGGCAGACGGTGAGAGGTGTTTCTTGGTGGTGATGCGTGACAAGCGTATGATCATGATTCGCCCCAACGGAACCATCACCTGGACAGGCATGACAACCACCAAGGACGTGCACGTGAATGACGTGGTGGACGGCGAGTTTATTCAGGAGACGAACCTCTTCTGTATCTTCGATGTCTACTCGTTCCGCGGCACAAACACGACACGTCTCCCGCTGATGACCACAGATTCTGACGTGGAGGCGAATCCCTTCAAGTCTCGCCTGGGATGTGCTCGTGAGTTCGTAGCGGATCTGCGCCGCGACTTTGTGACGCAGATGACGAGCCGCCCCCTTCGCGTGGAGACCAAGCTGTTCCTGGCAGGTGATGGACCGGCTATGGAGGAGGCCATCAATACACTGTTGTCCACCAAGTTCGAGTACGAGACGGATGGGCTGATCTTCACGCCACGTTCCTCGCCTGTGGCGCCTCTTCCTGAGCGTCGTGGAGCTACGTGGACGACTGTCTACAAGTGGAAGCCCCCGTCGCAGAACAGCATTGACTTCCTCGTCAAGTTCAAGCGCGGTGACGACTACGATGTTGTTCTGAAGAAGGCTGTGTTTCATGGGCAGCTGTATATTGGTCGGACGCGAGGGTTTGACATTGTGTATCCCTGCGAGACCATGACAGGTGAGTACACTCCGCCGAAGATGGCGCCGGAGCTTCAGGTCATTGCCGAGACGCGCGACCGTGTTCCCGGGATCTTCCAGCCATCGGTGCCTCGTAGCCCGGATGCATACAAGATCGCCATCCCTCTCGATGCCAAGGGTGTACCGGTCGACAAGACAGGCGCACGAGTAGAGGACAATACGATCATCGAGTGTGTGCGGAACATCGAGACAGACCGCTGGGAGATTCTTCGGACTCGCCATGACAAGACACATCAGTACCGTGTCCTTCATCAGGCACAGTTCGGGAATGACGTTGCCGTTGCCAATTCGATCTGGACGAACATCCACGTTCCAGTGACCGAGGAGATGCTGACCACCTGCGTCTCCAATCCGCCGGATGATACGTTCGAGGATGATCTCTACTACCGCGATGACCTTGGGTCGCGTGACCGGGTGCTGAAGGATACGTATGCCTTCCACAATAAGATCAAGGCGATTCTGTTCTCGCAGAACGTGAAGCCTGGGTCGACTCTCCTCGAGTTGGCCATGGGTCGGGCGGGTGATCTGCTGAAGTGGAAGGAATGCCGACCGAGCCGCGTGGTCGGCATTGACGTAGCGGAGGGGAATCTGAACTCTCCGGTACAGGGTGCGTGTGTGCGCTATGTCCGCGAGAAGGCACAGGACAGCCGCATTCCTCCTGCATTGTTCTTGGTGGGCGACATGACACAGCCCCTGTATGAGCAGGACAATCGCTACATCCGTATCCTCGCTGGACTGGAACAGGCTCCGACGCCGTACCTCCAGCAGTTCGCTGGTCTGGTTCACTTTGATGCGATCTCATGCCAGATGGCTCTGCACTATGCATGTGTATCCGAGGAGGTGTTCAAGGTCTTTATCAAGAACCTGACGGATCACGGCAAGGGCGTGTTCTTCGGGACCTGCATGGATGGCGCATCCGTGTACGCTGCCCTGATGGGAAAGAAGAGCAACCTGTTCCGTTCGGATGGACAGGTGTTTGGCGAGATCACCAAGTCGTACGATGACGGTGAGTCATGGAAGGAGGAGTTTGGACAGATGATCTCGGTCAAGCTGGAAAGCTTCGAACGTGCAATGGAGGAGGCACTGGTTCCATTCGGAAAGGTCACGGAGATGTTGGCGGAAGCCGGGTACGAATTGGTGAACACGGAGATGTTCTCTGAGTACTACGCGAAGCAGGCGAACATCACACTCTCACAGGAGCAACAGGCCTTCTCCTTCTTCCACCGGAGCTTCGTGTTCAAGCGGGGGGCTCCGAAGGAGGCTCCAAAGGAGGCTCCGAAGGAGGAGGTTCAGGAGGTGAAAGTTCCGACTCTCGAGGAAGCCGCACCCGCTGAGCCCAAACCCAAGGTCGTGCGGAAGAAGCTGATCAAGGCGCCGAAGGAAGAGGAGGCTCCGGCTGCAGAGCCCCCGGTCCTCTTCTACGGTGCAGACGAGAGCAAGGGTGAGTATCGGTTCATGAGCAACATGTTTGTGGCGCCGTTTGAAGTGGATGGTATGAAGTTCCCTACAGTGGAACATTACTTCCAGTGGTCCAAGGCGATTATGTTCGAGGGTAAGGAGTCGGAACATGCCACCAAGATGATGAAGCCGCCCCGTAACAAGGAGTTCACAGAGGCCAAGTCGGTCAAGGCGCTAGGTCGCAAGGTTAAGGACTTCAGCCCTGCGCGGTGGGATGATGTCAAGATGGGAATCATGGAAAAGGCTGTTCGTGCCAAGTTCGTGAACCCGGAACACGGGCTGATGGAGAAGCTGTTGGCGACAGGTGATCGTGAGATTGGCGAGGCGAATCCCCGCGACAAGTACTGGGGAATTGGAACGTCTGCGGACACTGCAGATGCACAGAATCCGAAGAAGTGGAAGGGTCAGAATCAGCTTGGGAAGGTGCTGATGAAGCTGAGGCAGGAATTTACAGAGGCGAAGAAGGGAGAGGATAAGGCGGCGGCGCCTGGTGTTGAAGCCAAGGCTCCTGCGTAGCCTCGCCTTCACCTCTCCTGTGTCGTCTAGCGGTTAGGATAGGGCTCTTTCACAGCCTTGGCCCGGGTTCGACTCCCGGCACGGGAACGAATGAGTAGCTCAGTGGTAGAGCGTCTCCTTTACACGGAGAAGGTCTCGGGATCGTTCCCCGACTCGTTCCCCAACGCTGATAGTTCAGTGGCAGAATGAGGGTCTTCCACACCCTTGACGCGGGTCCGATTCCCGCTCAGCGTATTAACCATCAAACTTCAACACCTTACCGAAATACATCCACAATCCAACTCCGAAGATCGCTTTCGAGTTCACGTCGAGAATGTTGTACATCAAATTTTTCGTTACCTCGTCCTGCATGTAGGCAACCCCATACATCGACCATAGGAACGCAAAGACGAAAAACGCAATTGGGTTCGATCCCTTGGGTAGACACTTGGTGTAGATAAGGAACAAGACAGCAAACAAGGATACGAACCCTGCCAGGAATCCGGTCATGCGTGGAATCGTCCCCTGTTCGCCGAGGAACCCTGCGAATAACATGGACCAGTCCAGTGCGACAATAGCCGCATAGGTCTCCCATGGAATGGACGCCAACTTCTGGTTGTAAAAAAGGAGCAGACCCAGAATGAGAAGCGGTGTCGTGATCATCCAATCCAGGTAGCGTAAGTGGGTGAAGGTCTTCAGGTCGTACTTGCCTGTCTTGACCTGCTCGTAGAACATTCCGTACACAAGCGAGGCTACGATACTCACTGTGGTCTCGATGTTCATCACGTGACGTACGCTCACGCTGGGTGTGCGTATAGCTTCAATGGCTGTGATCCCAGTATATCCAAGTAAAATTAAGTAAGACACTACGAAGCTGTCGTCCAATACACTCATTACTCCCACTCCGAGAAGATATCACCCTGTCGACGTCGGATGAATCCACTCGGACCCCACTCCTCGTGCAGAATCGCAAACTCGGTCTGCGTAACCCGGGCCTTGCCCCACTTCCACGGCTTCACCTCGTACTTTGCTGGGTACTTGTCCAGTGCGACCAGCACGTGGTGTAGAGCATCCTGCATCTCTACACGCTGTGCCAACTTTGGAATCGCACGGAAGGATGCGGGTTCGCTGAACTCTGCAACCTTTCGCATCACAGTCTCGCGAAGTTTGGGAGAGTGCTGAACGATCAACATATTGTGATTCTTCACGATCTCGCGGAAGACGTTGATGACCGCATCGGCCACCTCGTAGATCGGCGGCCGTATTCCGACCCGTCGTACCTGACGCACGTAGAGGTCATTCGCCTTCTTCACCTTCTTCATCAGCTGGGGAGCCACCATGGTCAGCTGGTGCGCGATAATGCGGTCCTTGGGAATCTTGTTGGGTGGTGTGCGGTCTCCGGGCGGGGTTATGCGGTTGACATTGATCCGATCCTCCCACCCAAGGAACGGAAGGAGGTGGTGACGCAGAACGTCAACCGGAAGAAGGTCGAGGTAGGTGGGGGTGCCGACGGGGACATGGTAGATGAAGCGAAGAAGAGACATTTTGGCCGGGGGCTTTGAGCCTTACTCTGAATGACAACAATCCATTTTCTGCCGTATTAGCTCAGTGGTAGAGCACCGGTCTTATGGCCTTATCGCATTAGCTCAGTCGGTAGAGCACCGGCCTTTTAGTGGCGAGTGAGCCGGTAGTCGCGGGTTCAAGCCCCGCATGCGGTATTTTCACACAAGCAACACCAATTCTATAATGAAGTCCTTTTTGATCGCCTACCACGAAGTTGGTGAAAAGAACGAGACAAAGTGGGTTGTCTACGACGGATACACCACATTCGAAGATGCATTGCATGACGTCATGTCAGTCTACCAGTTCAAGGGTATGCTTGTCAACCATGCATGGTTCATCTACGGCGTACACGAGGACAATACAAAAGTAAAGTTAAATCACGATGGCACACCTATCTAACGAGTATGTCCGAGTGGTTAAGGAGACAGGCTTAAGATCTGTTGGTTCACACCTCGTGGGTTCGAATCCCACTGCTCGTATTTGCTTCTATCGTCTAGTGGTTAGGACATGGGCCTTTGAAGCCCGGAACCTCGGTTCGATTCCGAGTAGAAGCTCCAGCCGTTGTAGCTCAGTGGTAGAGCACCCGCTTTGTACGTCGGAGGACTCCTCCTCAAACAAGCGGTAGGTCGAAGGTTCAATCCCTTCCTGCGGCAAAATAACTATCGACAACGTATAATGGCACATGCTGCGAACCATGGGATTATTCAGATTATTAAGGGAATTTTCGGTGACCCCCCGTACGACGGCTTCGACGCCCTAAAACGCAGAAATATGCGCACTTTAGGCCAAACTACAGAAATTAACCGTTACAACCTGACGGTATCGGAGGTTCAGCCTGATCAATTTGTTGAGTACAAAATTTCTGCTCTCGCTGACCCGCTTGCAATTACGTATTTACGTAACTATGCTGAGGTAGGCGGCAATCACACCAGCACATGGGCGATCTTTGGGTACGAGACTAACGATGAGGCGGAGGCGGGTACATTGACATTGTATAAGTCATACCAACAGTTCGACCAGGCGGACGGAGCACAAATCGCTACGTTACCCTCCGCCTTCGCTCCGGCGGATTCGCAGGGCTCGTACGTTTCCGATTCGGAAGGGTTGGAAGACTTATGGGATCGCACCGTTCGGCGGAGAGGATACTGGCATCAGTTCGGTGGACGTCGGTGTAAGACCCGCCACCGTCGGCGTAAGACCCGCCACCGTCGGCGTAAGACCCGCCGTTCGCGTCGGTGATCAAACTCAATTTCATACATCAAAAACGAATCTTGTCACGAGGAGGATGAATCCCTCTCATAACAAGATGTACACCCGCTCCCAGCAGAATGCCATCAAGCGCAACGTCCCCGTCGCCCGTGTCATCCAGTTCTCCAAGGACAATCACCGCTGGACTCAGTCCGAGGAGCGTGAGATGATCCGTCTTCGCCGTTACGAGAACATGAGCTTCCATGAGATTGGCATGGAGCTCCACCGCAGCCCGGAGGCCATCAACCTTCGTTTCCAGAAGCTCGTGGATGAGCACGTGGGCGAGGACGATGTGTCCCGGAAGGAGGTTCTGTGCTGGTTTAACCTCACCGAGTAGTAATGCTGAGTCTGAACTTCATAGGATCAGCTCTACTAGCCGTGATCCTTGCCAATCTATTTATATCCGCAGCAGCCAATGCACCTCAAGCACCTGAAGTGCGGTCCATGGCTCCGCCCATCTCGGTCGGAAAAGAGCGGTCTTTTTCGTCTGGAAGGGATGCATCCATGTTCACTCAGCAACAACGTCGACAGGCCATTGTGAACGCGCATTACGGCAGCCCAGGGTATGTGTTGCGTGAAGGTGTACATACGTCCGGATTCACCAACGGTGTTCTTGAGTTGTCACTCTCCGGTGTTTGCGAGAAGATCTGTGCAGCTGCTGCAGCCGTGGTGGCCGTCTGCGAACCGATACTGGACGGTGGGAATGCGAGTACAGAGAACTGTGCGGTGTTGGATGGAAATGGAAATGGCGTTGTGTTAGATGCAGGAAACGCGCAAACTGTTGTATGTTAACAATGGCGAACTGTGGGACAACGCCAGTCAAGTTCCTTCTTCGCCGAGATACGACTGTGGGGTGGGCATCTACGGGTGCTATTCTCGCAGTCGGTGAGCCTGGTGTGAACATCGATTCAGGTCAGATAAAGATTGGTGATGGAGTTCATACATGGGAAAACCTTCCGTTTATGGGAAGGACTGGACCAACGGGATATCAAGGAGTCGACGGCGTTACTGGACCAACTGGATACACGGGTTCGGGGTCTACGGTGACAGGTCCAACAGGTATATCTGGTCCAACGGGATTCACGGGTAATACCGGTTTTACGGGTGTAACGGGTTCGACTGGAGCGACTGGGACAAGTGGACCAACGGGATTCACGGGTAATACCGGTTTTACGGGCTCAACGGGCTCGACTGGAATAGGTGGTCCAACTGGATTCACGGGTAACATCGGTTCTACGGGTAACACCGGCCCTACCGGACCTACGGGTTCGACAGGGTTCACAGGTAACACTGGATCTCAGTCTATCGTGACTGGTCCGACTGGAATAAGTGGTCCAACGGGGTTCACGGGTAACACGGGTCCAACTGGACCTACCGGACCTACCGGACCTACGGGTCCGACAGGGTTCACAGGTAACACGGGTCCAACGGGGCCTACCGGACCTA
>Ga0209188_1000388_pt1 | contig 44197 bp, 53 predicted proteins | sample C_130625_EF_Meta_FD_187307 | JGI IMG/M metagenome (GOLD analysis project Ga0209188, IMG submission 187307) | Freshwater microbial communities from Lake Croche, Canada to study carbon cycling - C_130625_EF_MetaG (SPAdes) (version 2) | ecosystem: Environmental > Aquatic > Freshwater > Lake...
AGGGCATACGAACAGGCATTGTGGCTGAGCGTTTTGGTGGCCAAGTGATGGACACTTTAGGTATAGAAAATTTTATTTCAGTTAAAGCCACAGAAGGACCAAAATTAGTAATGGCCCTTGAGGAGCACGTGAAGGAATACGAAGTTGATATTATGAATTTACAGCGCGCAAAGAGTATTCAAAAAAATGATGAAAATGCTTTGTTTGAAGTAGAGCTAGAAAATGGCGGAAAGCTTAAAAGTAAATCAGTCATAGTTGCAACCGGAGCAAGATGGAAGGAATTAAACATTCCTGGCGAAAAAGAACTCAAAGGCAAGGGTGTAGCTTATTGTCCTCATTGCGATGGACCTTTATTTAAAGGGAAGCATGTTGCAGTGATAGGCGGAGGAAATTCTGGTGTTGAAGCCGCTATCGACCTTGCGAATATAGTAGGCCATGTCACACTTTTTGAATTTGCCCCAGAACTCAAAGCCGACGATATTTTACAAAAAAGACTCTATAGTTTGTCAAATGTAGATGTCATATTAAATGCACAAACATCGGAAATAATTGGTGCTGATAAAGTGACTAGCATGATTTATCTTGACCGAAAAACAAACGAAAAGAAAACAATTGCACTTGAAGGTATTTTTATTCAAATTGGATTATTGCCAAATACTGACTTTGTAAAAAATACGGTAGATCTTTCTAAATTTGGTGAAATTATTATTGATAGCCATGGCCAATCTTCACTGCCAGGCCTATTCGCAGCTGGAGACGTCACCACTGTGCCTTATAAGCAAATTATTATTGCAATGGGAGAAGGCGCCAAGGCTTCTCTAGGAGCTTTTGATTACCTGATTCGCCAATAAGACTAAATTTTATTGGCTGCAATAATTTCTTTAAGCAGGGGCAGGGTAATAGGCCTTTTGTAACTTAAAGACCATTTATCTAAATCTTCCAATATAGAAAATAAATTTGGCATATCTCTTTTTAGGTACTTTAAGCAATAGTCAATAATATCCATGCTAAGTTTCATACCTCTTTCATCGGCGTGCTTGAGGAGCGCTAACTTTTTTTCTTCATCTGAAAGAGCAATAACTTCATAAGTCACCCCCCAAGCAAGTCTTGTTGCTAAATCATCCCTTAATTTCATCTGGAGTGGCGAATAAAGTCCTGTCACTAGCATATTCTGATGAGATTCTTTGCTTCGATTATATGTGTTGAATAACTCGATTTGACCAGATTCATCAAGCAAATGAACGTCATCATGAATGACAAATCCATGATCAGAAGCAATATGAGCTAAATGCGACTTGCCTGATCCTTCGTTACCCCAAAGATATATGAATTGAATAGGCAGATTATGAGAGATGATTTGCTTTAACGTGTGAATCACTTCGATATTGTGACCAACCACAAAATTTTCAAAAGATTGTTTTGGGGTTGGAGATAGAGCCAATAGCATCTGTTTCATATCTATGAGGAAGCTTAATTTAGGTAAAGATAGGCTTAATTATGCACATCTTTAAAATATATTTCGGTTAAAATTTCAATTATAACGACTAACCCAAATGTTTAATGAAAGAGAGTTAATCTTTTGAATAAAGATGATACAAGAAAAGATAGTCAATCCATTACTTATAGAGATGCAGGGGTAGATATTGAAGCTGGAGATGCGCTTGTTGAAAGAATTAAGCCTTTTGCAAAAAAAACTATGCGACCAGAAGTTTTAGGAGGCATTGGAGGCTTCGGATCTTTATTTGAGGTGCCTAAAAAATACAAAGAACCTGTGCTGGTCTCTGGCACAGACGGGGTAGGTACAAAACTTAAATTAGCATTTGAATTAAATAAACATGACACGGTAGGCATTGATTTAGTTGCTATGAGCGTTAACGACATACTAGTTCAGGGGGCTGAGCCTTTATTCTTCCTTGATTATTTTGCATGTGGAAAACTAGACGTAGAAATAGCATCTCAAGTTGTGAAAGGTATTGCAGAAGGTTGCGCTCAGTCAGGATGCGCTCTCGTAGGAGGAGAAACAGCAGAGATGCCAGGTATGTATCCTGAAGGTGAGTACGATTTAGCGGGATTCGCAGTCGGAGTTGTAGAAAAAAGTGAAATCATTAATGGTAAAACAATTCAATTTGGCGATGCAGTCATTGGACTTGCTTCTAGCGGAGCTCATTCAAATGGCTACTCTTTAATTAGAAAAATTATTAGCAATGAAAAAGCTGATTTCCTAGCGCCCTTTGATGGCAAAACATTAAAAGATATCGTCATGGAACCCACTAAGCTTTACGTAAAATCGATTCTCAAGCTTAAAGAGACAGTCAAAATTAAAGGTATGGCCCATATCACGGGCGGCGGAATTACAGAAAATATCCCTCGCATTTTAGAGTCAGACCTAATGGCAGAAATTCAGTCGTCAAGCTGGCCACTACCTAAACTTTTTCAATGGTTACAAGATAAGGGGAATATATCGAGCGCAGAACTTTATCGGACATTTAATTGCGGAATAGGTATGGCTATCGTCATTGATCAAAAAGATGTTGCTCAAGCAAAGCAAATCTTAGAAGAGTCGAACGAGACTGTTTATGAGATAGGTATCATTAGAAAACGTGAAACTAATGAATATCCTACTATGGTGATTTAATCTAAATATGAAAAAATTATTGCCATTTAAACAATGGCTAGCATTTTTTTTATTTTTATTTACTTCATTAGTTTATTCAAAAGAACTCCCCAATATTTTAGAGTTGAAATACGAGCTCACCCAGAATGGAGAGGCATTAGGGACAGTCATTGAAAAATTTGTGATCGACGAGACCGGCAAATATCGTATTGAGAGTGCTACAAAAGGCATAGGACTTTATGCTTTATTTGGAGATCGGGTATTGATCAGTGAAGGCAACATCACATCTGAAGGGTTGAAGCCAAAGCGCTTTGAGCTTCACCAAGGAAGCAATGCAAGCAAAGCCGCAATTGTTGATTTTGATTGGGAAAATCAAATATTAATAAGTCGTTATAAGGGTAGCGAAACAAAAGAAAATATAGAAAATAAAACACAAGATCTTATTAGTTACTTATATCAATTTAATTATGAGAGTTTTGATGAATCTATGATTGAATTTGTAGTAGCAACCGGAAAGAAATATAAAAAATATCAATTTAAAATTATAGATAAAAAAGTAGCACTTTCATCAGCCGATAAGAATTTTGATACTTATTTAGTTCAAAGTCTGGCTGAAAAAGATGGAAAGCCAGAGACTCAAATATGGCTTAACAATAAGGCTTATAAACTACCCATTCGAATTCGCTACCAAGAAAAAAATGGCACAACACTCGAGCAAAATTTAGTACAGACAAATATTGATCTCAATGGACTTTAGCCTAGTAAAAAAATTACTGAAAAGTAACCATATAAAATTCTTATTAGCAATTTTTGTTTCAATCTTAATACATCTTTTTTTGTTGGGCGGCATTGATATATACAACCCATTTTTTATAGAAGATTCTGATAGTCTTAATATTGTTATTGAAAGTCATCTCGAAAGCCCAACCAAGGATCAAGAAGTTTCGAATCAGAAAAAACTTCCCATACCCAAAAAAGAAATTAAGAGAAATAAGCGAATAGATAATAATTTCATTGAAAAAAAAGAGCATTCAAATGATGATTCGAATACGAATTCTGAAATGAATGAGATAAATCAATTTTCTCAAACCAGTGAAAAAAAAGAAATTCAATATAAAAAAGTAGTTATTGATTATGATGTGAGAAGAAGTTTAGATAGCTCCCCAGTGGGAGCTGCAAAAACAACATATCTATTAGAGCAGGATAATCATTACAGCATTCGAAATGAAATTGAAGCCAAAGGATTGGTATCTCTTTTTTATTGGAATAAAGTAGTACAGACAAGCGATGGGATGATAACACCTGATGGTTTAAGGCCAATAAATTACCATTATCAATTTGGTAGCAAGATTGACAATCTAGCAGTCTTTGATTGGGAGTCTAAAAAAATAATTATCACAGTCAATGGCAATAAGAGTGAGGTAGAAATGCAAGAAGGATCACAAGATATGCTAAGTGTCATGTATCAATTTATGTTTGAGCCGCCTTTAACAAAAATGAAACTTTATGTTACTAATGGGAAAAATTATAAGCCATATGATTATGCTTATGTTGGTGATGAAATTATCGAGACGGAAGTTGATAGGATCGAAACTATGCATATAGCGAAATTTAATTACACTAACGAAGAAAGAATTGATCTATGGCTAGCAAAAGATTATAGATTTATCCCAGTAAGGATAAGAAAAACAGAAAAAGATGGAAGTATCTTAGATCAATCCGCTAAAAAAATAGAAACTGAAAGTTTAGGCTCATAAATATGTTAAATCTTGATTTGATCCAGCACTGCGCAAATATTTTAGGTGAAATATTAGATTTTCATGGGCCCGCAGATATGAAATTGAGCAATTATTATAGAGAACATGGTGAGTTAGGACAGAAAGACAGAGGGGAAATCGCTGAATGTATCTATGGTGTTATCAGGCGACTCAGATTTTTAAAGAAAATAAATGAAGACGATAGTAATTTTAAAAAACTAGTGATTGCCTGGCTAATCAAAATTGAAGGAAGAAGTATTCGCGAACTTGAACATGGGCTGAGTAAAGATGAAATTGAGTGGGCTAAATCACTAAAATCAAGAGACACTGAAAACTATACCTGGCCAGAAAAATTAAGCTTGCCGGATTGGCTTTGGGATTTACTAGTGGAGCAATACGGTTTAGATGAAGCAATAGATCTAGGAAGAAGCTTTCTTGAGCCAGCTAAATTAGATATCAGAATTAATACTATAAAAATTAGTCGAGAAGAGCTTATTGAATTACTCGCTAAGGAAATAGTTGATATTGAAGTGATGGCATACTCCCCTTCCGGGATCAGAATACCTCGAGGGACATCATTAAGCAAAAACCCTCTATTTGTAGAAGGGAAAATTGAAGTTCAGGATGAAAGTAGTCAAATACTAAGTTTCACAGTAGATGCAAAAAGGGGGATGATGGTTGCAGATTTTTGTGCTGGGGCAGGAGGCAAAAGTTTAGCAATTGGTGCCATTATGAAAAATACTGGACGAATATATGCCTATGATATTTCAGAAAAAAGAATTATTAACTTGGGTAAGCGATTAAAAAAATCTGGACTATCTAACTTATTTGCACAAAAAATTAAAAATGAAAAAGATGCAAAGCTTAAAAAATTACATGGAAAATTTGATCGAGTACTTGCTGATGTTCCTTGCAGTGGCACTGGAACGTTTAGAAGAAATCCAGATCTGAAATGGAAAAATTCCATTAAGGATTTAGATGAGCTTAATATAAAACAATTAGCCATTCTAGAAGAAGCCAAAAAATTAGTAAAAAAAGAAGGCCGATTAATTTATTCCACTTGTAGTCTTTTAAAGAGAGAAAATGAATCTATTGTTGAAAGTTTTTTAGATAGTAATAAAAATTTTAGAGTCATATCTGTGGATGAGATATTGATAAAAAATCAAATACCTCTTTCTACAGGTAATTTTTTAAAATTGACCCCACATCACCAAAAAACAGACGGTTTCTTTGCTGCAGTGCTTGAGCGCATAGAATAAGAAAATGAAAAATAAAGCAAATTATCAGATTTTAATAGGGGTCTTGGTTGGCTTATCAATCGGACTTTATATCAAATTTAATCCCATAGCCCATGGCAGTGATTCGATCTTATATATAGCTGAGCTTGTCGCAGATATATTTGTGTCCGCTCTAAAAATGATATTGATTCCAGTCATATTCTTTTCAATCTCAGTAGGCATAGCAAATTTAAGCTCACATAAGCAATCATCAAAAATTTGGTCATTAACGTTTCTATTCTTTTTCATTTCTATGGCGCTAGCAATTATTTTAGGGCTTGGATCAATGAACCTATTCCAGCCTGGGCGGGGTATGTCTTTATCTATATTTAGTGAGCAACTAAATAACTTTCATCAAGCTCCAATAAATCTAACTCTTTTTACCAAACAGTTTTTTGGCAGTTTTTTTGTTAATCCACTAAAAGCAATGGTTGAAGGAAATATTTTAGGAGTTATTACATTTTCAATGCTGGTAGGATTTGCAATCGCCAGGGGTGGAAAAGAGTTTGTTGATGTCAAAAAAATATTTAATGGCCTATTAGGCATCACCATGAAAATAGTTTCTTGGATTGTTCGATTTTCACCATATGGTGTCTCAGCCTTGATTATTAAACTTGTTACTCAGCAATCACCTGATTTATTTCTAGCCCTGTCAAAATTTATTATGGTCATTATTGGGATGACACTTTTTCATGGAATAGTAGTTTTACCTTTATTGCTTTATTTTTTTACAAAAATAAATCTTTTTGTATTATGGCAAGGAGCTCGAGAAGCAATCATGACTGCTTTTGCAACGAGCTCAAGTAGTGCAACTATTCCTGTTACCTTGAGTGCAGTTGAGAAAAATTTAAAGGTTAAGCCAGATATTGCTAGATTTGTTATACCCATTGGAGCAACTATGAATATGGATGGCACGGCACTTTACGAAGCTTCAGCTGCTTTATTTGTTGCAAATCTTTCTGGTATTGACTTAGCAATAGGTCAGCAACTTATTATTTTTTGTACTGCTATGATAGGAGCGATCGGCGCTCCAGGTATTCCAAGTGCTGGCATGGTTACTATGGCCATGGTATTGCAATCTGTTGGACTTCCTTTAGAAGCGCTTGCTATTTTATTGCCGATTGATCGGCTGCTTGATACATTTCGAACCGCAGTAAATGTAGAGGGAGATATTGTCGTAAGTTTAATTGTACAAAAATTAATTCGACACAATTAATTTTTATATGTTAAGTCCTTGAACACAGATTTAATTTTGTCCCATTCAAAAAAAGGGCCTGGATCAGTCTTTCGAGATGGCGCAATATCTGAATGTCCCGCAATTCCTTTGACAGGATAATGATTGACTATACTTTGAATTAATTCTTGTAGACATCTATATTGCTCAGGCTCGAAAGCCTCATAGTCACTGCCTTCCAGTTCAATCCCAATTGAAAAATCATTGCAATTATTTTCTTGGTTCCAGGAGGATTCCCCAGCATGCCAGGCTCGATCTAAGCATGATACAAATTGAATAAGTGATCCGCTTCTTCTAATTAAAAAATGTGAGGATACTTTAAGATTTGAAATAGATTTAAAGTATTCATGATTATCAGGATTAAGTTTATTTGTAAATAAATCAATAATATTATCTCCTCCATAAATTCCAGGTGGGAGACTAATGTTATGGATTACAATTAAACTAATATTTGACTTGTTCGGACGATTGTCAAAGTTAGGCGAGAATATAACCTCCGCCTTATTTGCAAAACCAGAACTGTCTATTGATATAGATGTAAGCATTGTTAATTTAAGTAATATTTACATTTAAAGGATTGAAATGATTTTTTTAAATTTATGTTTCATGTTACTAGTTATTTTAGTCTCAGCGGAGATATTTACCAACGCACTTGAGCATCTGGGCGAGAAATTAAAAATATCTGAAGGTGTGACGGGGTCTATTTTCGCTGCCATTGGAACTGCCCTTCCTGAAACATTAGTACCATTATTGGCTTTAATGTCTAACCATGAAAATCAGACAATCAATGAAGAAGTTGGTGTTGGAGCTATTTTAGGAGCCCCTTTGATGCTTTCAACATTAACTTTATTCCTAATGGCATTCTCTGTTTTAAAGCATCGCGGTCTTCAAGGCCATTTAAAACCAGAAAAAACAGGACTTATCAGAGATTTAGATTTCTTTATTATTTCTTTTCTATTCGCAGGTGCAGCATTATTCATTCCTCATTCATCAGCACTCGCTAGGGATTTAATTGGATTTATTATGATTTTTTCATATTTTATTTATTTATTATTAACTATTCGTGCTTCTAAAAAACTTGTAGAGGTGGGCCATGCTACAGAAGCCTCAAGCCCAATGTTTTTAGAAAAAATCGGACTTCCTAACAACTATATGATTATCTCTATTCAGTTATTACTTGGATTAATACTTTTAATTTACGGAGCGAAAGGTTTTATTGTTGGAGTTGAAGAAGCTTCCTCTTTAATGGGGATTTCGACATTAATTTTATCGATGTTAATTATTCCAATTGCAACTGAATTGCCTGAAAAAATAAATAGTATTTTATGGGTTAGGAAAGGTAAAGATACTCTTGCATTTGGTAATGTGACAGGAGCAATGGTTTTTCAAGGAACTCTTCTCCCAGCCATAGGGATCATCTTGACTCCATGGGCGCCTAGAAAAGAAATTTATTTAAGTATTTTAATTACATTGATTTCAGCTATATGGATTAGATTTTTGATTCAAAGATCTAATATTAAGGTATGGCATTTAGGGATCAACGGCGCTCTTTATCTAACATATCTATTCTTCACTCTTTTTTAATTTTTTTATCTGTGAAGAAAAAATTTCCACCACTTATACGTCTTTATGGCTCATTGATCTATGAATTATTTGCACTGATCCCGTTATGGATGGTAGCAGGATTCTTCTTCATATTTCTCTTTGATGGGTTCTTTGGCGAATATCAAAGATTGATTTTCCAGATTTATTTATGGCTCATCTCAGGGGTATATCTTACGTATTGCTGGTCAACCTCTGGCCAAACCCTAGCTATGAGGGCGTGGAATTTGAAAATAATATCTTCACGAGGGCAGCTAACAAAAAAATTAGCGTGGGCACGTTATTTTTTTGCAACCATCAGCGCTTTGATAGGAGCCATGGGTTTTATATGGGCACTCACTAATAAAAAAAATGTATATCTTCATGATCAAATTTTAAATAATTATTTTATTGATGTTCGGTTCTATAAATCATCATCACACCAATTGAAAAGAAAATAAGAGTAGGAATCACCGCACAGGAAAGGGGCTGCCAATCATTAAGAAGTCCAACATATCTAAAAGATGAATTCATGATTTGATAAAAAATACCAATTAATATCCCTAAGAAAATTTTTACATTTTTACCGCCTGAACGCTCTTGAAAAAATCCAAATGGAATCGCAAATAAAACCATTGCTATTGAAGCTAATGGATAGATTAATTTTTCCCATAAAGCTACTTCGTACCGTGTAACTTTTTGTTTATTATGTTTTAAATATTTAATGAAATGCACCAGACTCATTGATGACATTTTTTCTGGGGATATAAGCAAAACATTCATCATCTCAGGCTTAATAAGTGATTGCCAATTTGCACTTTTAAGTGAATTTGTTGAAATCTTTCCTTGATCAAAAATTGTTTGATTGATGTCATCAAGCTTCCATTCAGAACCTTTAAAACTCCCTTTTTTTGCATTAGTTATTGTTCTTAAATGAAAGGTTTTATCAAATTCATATATATGAATATCAGATAAGCTTGAATCTGGTAGAACATGTTCAACATTGATAAAGCTATTACTGTCTTTTATCCATAAGCCAGATTTGAATTCTTGCGTGACAATTTTATCTTTGGCTATAATTTTTATCTCTTGAGCTCTTTTTTCAGTAATAGGTGTTACAAGATCTCCTACAGCAAAAGTAAATAGAGTGAAGAAAAGCCCAGTAAAAGAGAGCGTAAATGCTATGCGCTTTATTGAGTAGCCGCTTGAGCGAATAACTGTAAATTCAGAATTCTCAGATAGTTGGCCCATGGCATACATCGACCCAATAAGGACCGCGATAGGAACGATTTCATAAACGTGCCCTGGAATACTAAGCGCAACGTAACTAAAGACAGTAAGTAAGTTATATGCCCCCTTGCCTAAATCATTCATTTCTTGAATGAAATCAAAGAATGTAAATATACCAATGAGCCCGATCATGATCCAGAAAATAGGTATAGCAACTTCTAAATTAAGATATCGATTTAAAATTTTCATTTACTTTTAACAATACCTTTTAGACTAAATAATGGCTGATTCATGGATCTTCTGTATGTAAGATAAATAGTCGCAAATAAAAAAATAAGATGAATTGGCCAAAAACCAATTACTACGTTTACTTTTTTAAGAGTGATGAGTGTATTCATAATAGCGAGCAGATTGTTGTAAATGATAAAAATTAGTACAGCAAAAATAATATTTAAAGATCTTCCTGCTCGGGGATTTGTAAAGCTAAGAGGTATAGCTAAAAAAACCAAAAGCATACATGCGATAGGGGAGGCGATTCGCCATTGAAACTCTAAGCGATCTTCGAGTGTGTTCGATTTCACTACCTCAGAAAGTTTTTTGCTATCAATACTTTCTGTATAAGGCTCAACTGGTTGCTGAGCTGTTAATATTCCGTATTGGTCAAACTCTGTTGTAGAGAATTCTTTTGAGTTTGGAACGCCTTCATATCTTCGGCCTTTTTGCAGGATTACATAATTATCACCCTTGTTTGAAATCTCACGGTGACCATTATTGGCAATCACAACACCTAGCTTGTTATGCTGTTTTGTTTGCACAAATATGTTCTTCACAGCACTCCCTAGCTCATCAAAGCTTTCAACATAAAATACACGGTCAGAACTTTTTGACTCTTTAAATGTCCCTGGATTAAGTGTCGATAATTCATCTCGACTTTTTAATTGACTCTTGTATTGATCGGCTGTTCTTACTGCCCACGGATTCAAAAAAAGAGAAAGAAAAGCAACCATAATGACAGCTGGCATAGCAAATGAAGTGATTGGCTTAATAATTTTTGCAAGACTCATGCCCGAACTTAACCAGATAATCATTTCATGATCTCTATACCATCTTGAAAGTGTGAGTAGAACAGCTAGAAAAACAGATAGAGATAATAACAGCGGAGAATATTTGATAAGGTTTAGCCCTAGTATAGTTTTTATAGAGTCATTGGGGATATAGCCCTTAGTTGCAAATCTAAGATAAACTGTAATTCTTTGGGCCATAACTATACTTATAAGTATTAAAAGCGCCGTAATTGAATTAGTGAGTAGTTCTTTTTTTAACGAAGTTTTAAATAACATAGAGTGATTTTTTTCGCTTTTAAAATTCGAGAATATTTAAGGAATATATATGAAATTTAGCATAAAAACAGATGCACTGGAAAAACAACGTTCAGATGTATTGGTCATTGGAGTGTACGACTCGCTTAAAGTTGTATATGACAAATCCCTTTTAAGTACGTCTTCAATCAATCATATTTCTACAATTTTGAAACATGGTGATATGAGCGGAAAAACTGGGTCTTCACTTATTTTATATAGCGTTCCTGGAATAAAAATTCCAAAAATACTTCTTATAGGGCTAGGTAAAGAAAAAGAGCTTGATGGGAATAAATATCGCTCAGCAATTAGAACCATGATGCAGGTGCTTAAAAAAATGGATGCTAAGACCGTAACCTCTCATTTGCAAATTGTGGCAGTTCAAGAAGAAAATATTGCATGGAATATTGAACATTTCGTTAATGAGGTGATGGATGCAAATTATGAATTCACGGAGCTTAAAACAATCAATAAAAAAATTAAGAAGAACTTTGAGTTTTTTGTGACTGTGGACAAAAAACATCAAAAAGTAGCCGAAAATGCAGTAAAAAAATCTTTTGCACTTGCCACAGGGATTGAGTTTACAAAAACACTTGGTAATCTTCCACCCAATATTTGTACGCCAACTTATTTGGGCAAGAAAGCTCAAGAGCTTGGGAAAGATCATGGCATCAAAGTTGAAGTTTTAGATCAGAAACAAATTGAAAAGTTAAAAATGGGCTCTTTCCTTGGCGTTGCTAAAGGTAGTAGACAGCCCCCCAAATTTATTGTGCTGCAGCATAATAAAGGCAAAAAAAATCAAAAACCTATTGTTTTAGTAGGCAAGGGCATTACCTTTGATGCGGGTGGCATATCGATTAAGCCCGCGGGCGATATGGACGAAATGAAATATGATATGTGTGGGGCTGCTAGTGTCCTTGGCACTTTCAAGACAATTGGTTTATTAAATCTGCCCATGAATATCATTGGAATAATACCAACGTGTGAAAATCTTCCTGATGGCTTAGCATTAAAGCCTGGAGATATTCTAACTAGCATGTCAGGCCAGACAATTGAAGTATTAAATACTGATGCTGAGGGAAGATTAATTTTATGTGACGCACTAACTTATGCGGAGAAGTTTAATCCAGAAGTAGTAATTGATATTGCAACTCTTACTGGCGCATGTGTCATTGCGCTTGGACATCATGCTTCAGGTTTATACAGTAATGACGATAAGCTAGCAAAAGATCTTGAGTCAGCAGGTCAAATATCTATGGATCGCGCATGGCATATGCCTTTATGGGAAGATTATCAATCTCAATTGGATAGTAATTTTGCAGATATGGCTAATATTGGCGGAAGAGCTGGAGGTAGCATTACAGCTGCTTGTTTCTTATCTAGGTTTACAAAAAAATATAAATGGGCTCATTTAGATATTGCAGGAACTGCTTGGAAGTCAGGAAAAGCAAAAGGCGCCACAGGAAGGCCTGTTGGATTATTAATGCATTATATTTTAAGTAAACTGCATTAAATTTTATGACCTATGTAGACTTTTATTTTAATGTTGAAAATAAACTGAATAAAATTTATGAAATCATAGAGAAAGAAATTTTTCGTAAAAGAAAAATGTTTGTAGCAGTAAATGATCTAAGCAGTGCTGAGGCATTGAGTAATTTTCTTTATACTCATTCAACTAGTTCATTTTTACCTCATACCATAGGCAGCTATGAAAAGAGCATACCTATTCATATTGACTGGGAGCATAAGCCTAACTCTGATGATTTTATTATTAATTTAAAGCCTGATGTTTCACCTCTTTTTTCAAGATATTTAAGGCTTATTGAGATTGTTTCACATGAAGAAGAAGACAAGAAAATGGCTAGAGAGCGGCTTAAATTCTACCGTGATCGTGGTTATGAAATTCAGTTAATTGATGCGATTAAGGAAATGTAATTAGCGGATTAGTTCGTTATAGCGAGCAGCATCTAAAAAAAGTTCTTTGTTACTTGTATCATCCAAAGAATGAATTTTACAAATCCAATTTTCATAAGGCTGATCATTAATTACCTCAGGTGATTTGCTGATAATAGGATTAATCTCAGTAATTAAACCATTTAATGGACCAATTAAATCAGAAGCAGTTTTGACAGACTCAACTACACCAAAAGCTACATCTCTTAAAATTTGGGTTTGTATTGCAGGCAGTTCTACAAAAACGATATCACCCAAAAGATCTTGCGCGTAATTAGTAATACCAATTTCGTAAGTCGACTCACCAAGAGATTTAATCCATAGGTGTTCAGATGTGTAAATAAGCGTATTAGGCGTGTTCATAATAAAAAGACCAACAGTAATTTATGTTTAAATACATTAAGTTAATGACAAATATGATTTTATTGTTTATTATCGCGTAAATTTAGAATGAATAGGAGATTTCCGAGTGAGAGAACGTATTAGACTTTTTTTCATCCTAAGTATCACTTTCTTCCTTACATTAGCCTCAATATCAGCTGAAGCAAATCAAACAAGATCTAAAAAACCCACAAAATCTGAATTAGCTCGCATATCAGCAGCAGATAATAAAACAAACAAAGATGGCCTTTTAAGAGTGGCATCTTCAAACGCTCTTATTGTGAACCAAAATACAGGTGAAGTTATTTACGCTAAAGATACTGATGCCCAAACCTCTATTGCATCCGTTACTAAACTCATGACGGCTATGGTCACTTTAGATGCGAAACTTCCTATGGATGAAGAGATCATGATCACTGATGAGGATGTTGATACATTAAAAAATTCAAGCTCAAAATTACCCGTAGGTACAATATTGCCTCGATCAGAAATGCTCAAAATTGCTTTGATTGCTTCTGATAATCGTGCGGCCGCTGCGCTTGGTAGAAATTATCCGACAGGGAAAGCTGGCTTTGTAAATGCTATGAATATTAAAGCATTACAACTTGATATGATACGAAGTGAATTTGCAGATCCTACAGGGCTTAATAATCATAATATGTCTACTGCTGAAGATCTGGTTAAGATGGTAAAGGCTGCCTATCAATATCCTGAAATTCGTGAAATTACAACTACAGCTTCATATGAAGCATATGTTAAAGGACATCGCGCACCGGTAAATTTTAATAATACAAATGGATTAGTCAGAAAGAGTGATTGGATTATTGGCCTATCAAAAACAGGTTTTATTCAAGAAGCAGGCAAGTGCCTTGTAATGCAAGCTATGATTAGCGGCCAACCTATGATTATCGTACTTCTTAAGTCCTATGGAAGTGCTACTCGAACTGCAGATGCAAATAGAATTCGCAAATGGATTGAAAAAACTTCTTCAATTTCTTACTCAAATCAACTCAAACAAAATAGTTAAATCTTTTTAGCTTTTATTGTTTTCTTTTTTGCCGAAGATTTTTTAGTAGCTACTTTTTTTACAGTTGCTTTTTTGGCAGCTTTTTTCTTCTTACCTTTGCCTGAAGCTTCTTTGCTACTTATAAGTATTAAAGCTTCTTCCAAAGTAATTTTTTCTATATCTTGATCTTTTGGAAGAGTAACCTTGGTCGAACCTTTTTGAAGATATATGCCATAGCGACCATTAAAAATTTCAACAGAAAGATTTTCCTCAGGATCATTACCTAAAGATCTTAAAGGTGCATTTTTGGCGATAGCTTCTGCAATAAGCTCAAGACCTCGATCAAGCGTAACATCAAAAATAGATTCAGATCTTGGAATTGATTTAAATTTCCCATCATAATTTACGTAAGGACCAAAGCGACCAATATTAACGATAATTTTTTTCCCTGTTTCAGGATGGAGACCCAGCTCTTTAGGTAATGATAAAAGTTTTAATGCCGTGTCTTCATTTAAATCACTTAATGAAATTTCTTTAGGAACGCTGACACGCTTAGGTTTCTTTTTACTATCCTCTTCTTGGACGCCTACCTGAAGATAGGGACCATAAGGCCCTACTAATAAAAGGACATCTTTTCCAGTCTCGGTATCTTTACATACAAGTACAGGTTCATTCGGAGTATTTGCATCACCATTTACATTTCTTGTGTAATCACAATCTGGATAACCTGAGCATCCAATAAATTTACCCCGTCTTCCTAGTCTTGAGAACAAAGGCTTGCTACATTTAGGACAGTCTTCATTGATTGCTTCTTGAGTAATCTCAGCTCGATCAATATTTGATTTCTCAATAATTGTTTTATTAAAGTCATCCCAAAAACTTTTAAGAAGTGGAACCCATTCTTTATTATTTTCAGCAATTTCATCTAAAGAGCTTTCAAGCCCAGCGGTAAAATCATAATCAACGTAACGTGTAAAGTGCTCAGTAAGAAATTTATTAACAACTCGACCTACATCGGTGGGCATAAATCTTTTCTTATCAAGAATCACATATTCTCTATCTTGAAGAGTAGAAATAATACTCGCATAGGTAGATGGTCTTCCAATGCCATATTCTTCTAAAGATTTTACTAAGCTGGCTTCTGAGTATCTTGGTGGAGGCTCAGTAAAATGTTGGTCACCATATATTTTATCGACAGTTAAAATTTCTCCAGTTTCGAGAGGGGGAAGTTTAAGAGAATCTTCATCTTCATTGGAAGCGTCATCCAAACTTTCTGTGTAAATAGCTATAAAACCGGGGAATATGAGTGTCTGTCCAGTTGCCCTAAATAAATTAGCTTCGGATCCAATAGCAAGATCAACACTGACAGCATCAAATTTCGCTGGTGTCATTTGGCTTGCTAAGGAGCGCTTCCAAATCATTTCATACAATTTAAATTGTTCAGGAGATAACTTACCTATTAAACTTTGAGGTGTTCTACTTATATCAGTAGGCCTAATGGCCTCATGCGCTTCTTGAGCATTTTTTGATTTTGTCTTATAAAAAATAGGTGCATTGGGCAAGTAATCTGCATCAAAATTTGACTTGATATAGCCTCTAATTTGGGTCATCGCTTCATTTGAAAGCGTAAGTGAATCTGTTCTCATATAGCTAATTAAACCGACTGTGCCACTTCCAATATCAACACCTTCATAGAGCTGTTGAGCAATTCTCATGGCTCGACTCGTCGTAAAGCCTAGTTTGCGAACAGATTCTTGTTGGAGTGTTGAGGTAGTAAAAGGAGGGGCTGGATTTCGTGTCCTTTGTTTTTTCTCAACTCGCGTTACTTTTGTCTTACCTGCGCTTTCTAAAAGCAATTTGCCAACAACAGATTCGTGGTTTTCTTTTGAAGTGATAGTAAATTGCTCTACTTTTTTATTGTCGATCTGAATAAGCTTGGCTTGAAATTTATTCTTAGCTTTAATGGAATCTAAATGAATCGTCCAATACTCTTGACTGATAAACTTTTCAATTTCAATCTCACGTTCAATAATAAGTCTCAGTGCTGGACTTTGAACTCTTCCAGCTGATAATCCCCTTCTAATTTTTTTCCAAAGCAGAGGGGACAAGTTAAACCCAACAAGGTAATCAAGGGCTCTTCTCGCTTGCTGAGCATTAACAAGAGGCATAGAAATGTCACGAGGATGTTCAATAGCGTATTCAATTGCAGATTTTGTTATTTCTTGAAAAATAACGCGTTTAATTAACTTGTCTTTAGTTAATTTTTTTTCATTGAGTATTTCTAAGATGTGCCATGAAATAGCTTCGCCTTCCCGGTCTGGATCGGTAGCTAGATAAACTTCATCAGATTTTTTGACTGCTCTGGCAATTTCATCAACATGCCTTGAGTTTCGCTCAATGATTGCATAGTTCATTTTGAAATTGTTATCTGTTTCGACAGCACCTGTCTTAGGAATAAGATCACGAACATGACCATAAGATGCTAAAACTTCAAATTTACTACCAAGATACTTTTTAAGGGTTTTGGCTTTAGATGGAGACTCAACAATTAGAAGTTTAGACATGAGATGTGTTTCTAGATCGAAAAATTGGTTGAATAATAAATTTAAATCTTGATATATACAAGGTGTCTATACTAACTTAGTTAAATAAATTACGTGAATTAAATTTAAATATTGATTTCAGAAGTAATATTCTCTGTAAATGAAGGTATATGACTTAGGTTAGCATTAAGATTTCTAATTAAATCTTCTGTAAAGAGATGCTCCTCACCTTCTTCCTCATTGGACTGATTAAGATTTTCGAAATCATATAATCTTCGGTCTCCTAAATGAGAAAGTTCGACATTTGATATCGCTCTGTAGATATTATTAATTCTGCCTGGCTGATCTTTTTCCCATGTCATCAACATTTCTTTTATTTTTTTTCTTTGAAGATTTTCTTGAGAGCCACATAGATTGCAGGGAATAATAGGGAAATTCATTCGTGATGCATAACTTGAGATCTCTTTTTCTGAGCAGTAGGCTAAAGGTCTAATGACAATATTTTTACTATCATTAGAAATAAGTTTAGGTGGCATAGCTTTCAATTTAGAGCCAAAAAACATATTTAGAAAGAGTGTTTCGACAATATCATCACGATGATGACCCAAGGCAATTTTATTGATATTAAGTTCTTTTGCTGTTCTGTAAATAATGCCACGTCTTAAGCGGGAGCATAAAGAGCAGGTAGTTTTGCCAGTTGGTATTTTTTCTTTTACGATAGAGTAGGTGTCTTCAGTCACGATCAAATGCTCGACACCTAAATTTTTTAAAAAATTAGGTAATACATCTGCAGGAAAGCCCGGCTGTTTTTGATCTAAATTCATTGCAATGATATCGAAATGAATGGGAGCTCTTTCTTTAAGAGCTAATAGAAACATCAATAATGAATATGAGTCTTTTCCGCCACTCATACAAACCATCACGCGGTCATTGTTTTCAATCATATTAAAATCAGTGATCGCCTTTCCAGTTAAGCCTATAAGTTTATTTCTCAACTTAAGAAAGTTATTGGTTGCATCAGATGGCGTGTGAGGAATCATAGCGAGATAGATCTTCCTCCATCTACAGCTAGGATATGGCCTGTAATGAATGGAGCATCTAAAACTAAAAATTTAACTGCCATTGCGACATCTTCAGGCGAGCCCATTTTTTTTAATAAAGTTTGAGAAATAACTCTTTGCTTATAAATTTCATTAAACTCTTCGTTATTTTCAGGCCATAACACAGGGCCTGGAGCAACAGCATTTACTCGCACCTCAGGGCTTAATTCTTGAGCTAACGATTTTGTAAGTGTGGTAAGACCTGATTTAGCAATGCTATAAATAATGTAATTTTTCTTCGGCTTATCTATATGAGTATCAGTAATATTAATAATGCAACCTTTGGTTTTGATAAGCTCATCTGCTGCCAGTTGAGATAAAAATAAAGGCGCTTTTAGATTGCTACCGATAAGATCATTCCAGTTGTTTTCATTCATTTTGCCAATTTCAGTAGGGTAATAACTAGAGGCATTATTAATTAAGATATCTAATCTTCCATATACATTCATTGTTTCGTGAATCAAGCTCGGCAATACATTTAGATTAAGAAGATCGGCTTGGATAATGCTGGCAGAGTCTTTGCGAATTCCATTAAGTTCTTGTTGAAGGTTTTTCGCCTCATCAGATGAATGGCGATAATGGATCATCAAATCGATACCTGATGCATGGAGCATTTTACAAATTGCATGCCCAATTCTTTTGGCACCACCAGTAACTAAGGCGATTTTTCTATTAGATTTCATGGGTTTATGTATAAATGAGTTGGCTCTATTATAATCTAATACCTATGTCATCAATGCCTATAGCCCCAGAAAATGAACTTCAATTAAGCGAGTCTTTAAAAACAAAAATTATTCAATCTATTGATGCTGCAGGTGGATGGATTAGTTTTAATCATTTTATGGAGTTCGCACTTTATGACCCTGATTTTGGTTACTACTCAGGAAGCTTAAGAAAGTTTGGCGAAAAAGGGGACTTTGTTACGGCACCAGAAATATCTAGTTTTTTTGCTAAATCATTGTGTATTCAATTTAAAGAAATTTTTCAATCGCTCGATAGAAATATCATTGAAATTGGAGCTGGATCAGGTAAGTTTGCCCTTGAAGCTATTCAATCATTAGAGGTTAATAGCGAAAATATTAATCATTACTTTATTTTAGAAATAAGCCACTCATTAAGAAAACAACAATACGATCTCTTAATAGAAAATTTACCTTCAAACTTATTTAGCAAGGTGAGATGGATTGATGAGATACCGCAAAAATATGAAGGCCTTATTTTTTGTAACGAACTTTTAGATGCGTTCCCTATAGATTTGATCAAAAAAAACCTAGGCAGTTATTTCCAAAAAGGCGTGGGTGTCGAAAACGGCGCGTTTATTTGGAAAGATAAACTAATAGATAACCTATCTGCTTATGACCAAATTAACCTAGAAAGTCTTCCAGATAATTATCTTATAGAGCATTCAACGCATATAAAAGACTGGATTAATAAAATCAACCAATCCCTTACTAAAGGCATTTTACTAATTATTGATTATGGGTTTAATGATAAGGAATACTTTCATGATCAGAGATCTCAAGGTACTTTAATGTGCCATTTTAAACATCATGCGCACGACAATCCTCTGATTCATGCGGGCATTCAAGATATTACAAGCCATGTAAATTTTAGCTATGTTGCAACAGAGGCTTCAAAATTAGGATTACATACCAAAGGGTTTATTTCTCAAGCAAATTTCCTTATTAATTGCGGCATATTAGATTTGCTGGGAAAAGTGAATATAGAAGATCAAGCTTTATATATGAAATCAGTATCAGAAATTCAAAAATTATTATCCCCTGCAGAAATGGGAGATTTGTTTAAAGTTATGGTTATTGAAAAAAATATTGATATAGATTTCATAGGGCTTAAAAATAACAATAAAGCCACAAAATTATGAATGATCAAAATAAAGAGGATATTAAACGACGACCTATTAGAAGCTATATTTTAAGGCAAGGCAGAATTACTGCGGCGCAAACAAAAGCGATTCAAGAAAACTTAAAAAAACATGCGATCGTTTTTGAAAATCAACCAATTAATTTTAATGATGTATTTCAAAATGGAAGCGGAGAGCTTGTATTAGAGATAGGTTTTGGTATGGGAACTTCAACCGCTGAGATTGCAAAAGCCAATCCAAAAAAAAATTATATAGCGATCGAGGTTCATTCCCCAGGTGTTGGCAATTTACTAAAGTTAATTCAAGAAAATGATATTTCTAATTTAAAAATTATTCAACATGACGCGGTAGAAGTTCTTAATACAATGATCAAAAATGACTCTCTTGATGGAATACATATTTTCTTTCCTGATCCGTGGCCTAAAAAAAGACATCATAAACGAAGGCTGATACAAGACAGTTTCCTAAAACTTATGGCGCAAAAAATTAAACAATCAGGATATTTACATATTGCAACCGACTGGGAAGATTATGCGCTTTGGATTATTGATTTATTAGACAAAGAAACATTGCTTCAAAAAACTTCAGAATATTTTTTCAGGAAGCCTGATTATCGGCCTTTGACAAAGTATGAAAATCGTGGCATTAAATTAGGTTACAAGGTTTGGGATATGATCTATAGGCGTCTTTAGCCATTTTCCAATAATAATTTCAGCTTCATCAGCCCCTTGTTTTTTTAAACTAGAAAAAAGTTGAACAGTGCATGAGATCCCAAGAGTATTTCCCCATTTTTCATTAATCTCTTTTTCTACAGCATGAAGTGTTTTAAAAGACGCTTCGCGAGAGAGCTTATCAGCTTTAGTTAATAAAATATGGATAGGTTTTTTGTTTAGTGAAAACCACTCTATCATTTGCTGATCAAGAGGCGTCAAGGGGTGTCTAATATCCATGACTAAAACAAGCCCAAAAAGACATGAACGTTCCGACAAATAAGTAGCTAAAGTTTTTTGCCAATGATCTTTAATGGCATGCGGCACCTTTGCGTAACCATAACCAGGTAAATCTACTAGAAAACGATTTTCCCCAAGGGAAAAGAAATTAATAAGTTGTGTTCGACCCGGCTGCTTACTCACGAAAGCAAGCCGATTATGATTGGCGAGCGTATTAATAGCACTCGATTTTCCTGCATTTGATCTTCCAGCAAAAGCAATCTCAATGCCAGTGGGTGCAGGTAAATCAGTTAAATGATGAGCAGATATATAATATGATGCGTTTTGAAAAATAGCCATTCGCTTTACCTAACCTGTTCAATCCAATCAAAATGCTATCACGAGAATAGGATTTTAGATAAAATGAAGGCCTTGTACATACTTTATATATGGAGCTTTAGGCAATGAGCGGTCGAAATGCTTTTTTTATTCTGATTTTTTCATTTTTTATTTCAAATATTACAATTGCCGCAACAATTGAGCATAAAGTTCCACCTCAATCAATTACAAATGTATGCGCGGCTTGTCACGCAATTGATGGTAATAGCGCGATTACAGCCAATCCAAAATTAGCCGCACAGCATCCTGAATATCTTTATAAACAGTTAACTAATTTTAAATCAGGCGAGCGCGCAAATGCAGTGATGTCTGGTATGGCGGGCATGTTATCAGATGCGGATATGCATGCAGTAGCAGAGTACTTTTCAAAACAAACTTTGAATTTGGGCCAAGCTAAAAAAAATGGTGCGGGATCGCTAGGAGAAAAAATCTACCGCGCTGGTATTCAAGCTAATAGTGTTCCAGCTTGCGCTTCATGTCATGGCCCCGCAGGTGACGGACTACCCGTAAAATATCCTCGTCTAGGCGGACAGCATACAGAATATGTTTTAAATCAATTAAGACAGTTTAGATTAGGCGCTCGTGCCAACGACGAGGCGAAAGTGATGCGCACAATTGCAGCAAAATTAACTGACCAAGAAATGGAAGCGGTAGCTGATTATATTCAAGGTTTAAGGTAAGTCATTTCATTATTTACTCTTGATCAATTGCTGCAACTTCCTTGCAGCTTTCGTTGTCAAAACCCTTCATTTTTAAAATGAGCTATTTTGAAATCTACTATATTTAACTCCAGAAAACTAAATCAATTGCTAAGCTCGATGAGCTTTGCAGTATCTATGCTTGTATTTCTAGGCATTGCATCTGTTATTGGAACGATTCTTAAACAGAACGAACCTTATGAAAATTATATTGTTAAATTCGGTCAATTTTGGTTTGATTTTTTTGAAAAAATTGGCCTCTATGATGTTTATCACAGCGTCTGGTTTCTAATAATTCTGCTTTTTTTGGTGATATCCACAACACTTTGTATTACTAAAAATACACCTACTATTCTTAAAGATTTTTTGTTGTTTAAAGACTCTTTGGAAGAAAAATCACTTTTATCGTTTTCGCATCATCTGGTTTTAAAAAATAAAAGGAAGGTAAACCTTTCTCAAGTTATTCATTACTTAAAACAAACGAACTTTAAAGTTAAAGAAAAATCAAAAGATAATGGGGACATCTTAATTGTTGCTAAAAAAGGAAACTATCAGCGTTTAGGCTATATTTTTACTCATGTGGGTGTGGTTGTGATCTGTTTAGGCGGCTTGCTAGATGGCAATTTAATTTTTAAAGCTCAAGAGCTATTAGGGTATAAAAAAATTGAAACACTGGATATTCCAGCCTCAAAGGTTCAAGAGGTAAGTAGATTAAGCGTAGCTAATACTTCTTTTCGAGCAAATATGACGCTTGCTGAAGGGTCTTCAGATAATGTAGCTTTTGTAAGAATGAAGGACGGTTATCTCGTGCAAGATTTGCCTTTTAAAATCACTTTAAAAGACTTTAGAATTAATCATTATTCAACGGGTATGCCAAAGTCATTTGAAAGTGATTTGGTTATTTCTGACCCTGAACTTTCTCAAGACATAACAAAGACAATCAGTGTCAATCACCCCTTTGTATATAAAGGGATTGCTATATATCAATCTGATTTCCAAGATGGAGGCACCAAGCTTGATATTAGATTGTGGAATTTCTTAAGTTCTAATGCTTCACAAAAAATAAATGGAAAGATTTTTGAGAAAGTAAAATTAGATAAAGATCAGCTTACATATGAATTTAATGACTTTAGAAAGTTTAATATCTTACATTTGAAGGAAGGCATTAAAGAGAAGCCAAGAAACGTTGGGCCTAGCGTAACTTATAAAATTAGAAACAATTCAGGCCAAGCTCGAGAGTATATTTCCTATCAGTATGCTATGCCCATCGATGAGAGATTTTTCTTTATTAGCGGCATGAGAGAGACACCTCAGGAAGAATTCAGATATTTAAAAATACCTGCAGACCAAAAAGGTTCGATTGCGGATTTTATGTTATTTAAAGCAGCGCTTCAGAATAAACCCTTGATCGAAGCCGTTGCGAAGAAAATGTCAAATCAATCTATAAATTCAGATAAAAATGCTAACGTTAAAGAATCTTTTGAAAATAGCGTTAATAAATTAATGACTCTATTTGGGCAGGGCGGTTTTTCCAATATTGCTCAAAATATTGATACAAATATTCCTGCCAGCGAAAAAGAGAAAGCAGTGCAGGCTTATTTAAAAATCATAGATATTGCATCAACAGAGCTTTATAAAAATCAATTTAATCTTTCAGATAAAGAGCTTAATCAATCCAGAGTTGCATTTATTCAAGATGCTTTAAATGCTTATAGCGATATGTTTTTTTATGGATCCCCCTATTATTTTGAACTTATTAATTATGACCAAAAAGAGGCAAGTGGTCTGCAGCTCACTAAATCTCCTGGACAGTTTTGGGTTTATCTAGGCTCCTTAAGTTTAGTGCTTGGTATTTTTTCGATGATTTATTTGCGCGAAAGAAAGTTATGGTTACTCATTAAAGCTAAAGGTGGCGTTATACTTGCATTCAGTTCGAATAGAAAAAATCCAGACTTTGAAATTGACTATAAAAAAGTCAGTCAAGCAATTAAAAAAATTATTCAATAATAGGTGAGCCATGTTAACTAAATTATTTAAATCATCAAAAACATCATTTCAAATATTTAATGCTTTATATATTTCCTTTTTATTAGGAGGTGCTTTTTACGCATTAAAAACATTTCATAACTATATGGATATTTATGAAAAGGCTATTTTATTTGGCAGTGTTGGTTTTTTTAGTTGGCTTGGTTGGAGCTGGAATCACTTCAAAAAGATTATTATCTTAGTGTTTGCCATCAGTCTTTTTGCAATTCAACTCTATGACGGAGCGCTAGCAAACAGCGAGCATATCTTTTTATTAAAATATCTTATATCAAGTCAGTCAGCCATTATGTGGATGAATGTTTTTTTTGCTTTAGCGCTTTTACTTTATTGGTTAGGGCTGCTTACAAAAAATAATTTAGTTGATGATATTGCATCTTCCTTTACATCCTTAGCAGTTTTATTTGGATTTATAGGACTTCTCGTAAGATGGTATGAATCTTATTTGATAGGGCTGGATATCGGGCATATTCCGATTAGTAATTTATATGAGGTATTTATTCTATTTTGTTTGATTACATCTCTTCTTTATCTATTCTACGAAGAAAGATTTAATACAAAAAAATTAGGGGCTTTCGTATTGATTGTTATAAATGCAGCTGTAGGATTTATTTTATGGTATACGTTCGACCGCCATGCAGATGGCGTTCAGCCGCTAGTGCCGGCTCTTCAGTCTTACTGGATGAAAATACATGTCCCTGCTAATTTTATAGGGTACGGCGCTTTTTCCTTAGCAGCAATGGTGTCTGTAGCATACATACTTGCAGGTAAAAAAATATTAACCTCTTACTTGCCAAAGCTAGATGTGCTTGATGATCTTATATATAAGTCAATTGCAATTGGTTTTATCTTTTTTACTATTGCAACCATATTGGGCGCTATTTGGGCAGGTGAAGCTTGGGGCGGTTATTGGTCATGGGATCCCAAAGAAACTTGGGCTTTAATAGTCTGGCTAAACTACGCTGCTTGGCTACATTATCGGATTGTTAAAGGACTAAGAGGTTCTGTTTTAGCTTGGTGGGCTTTAATTGGACTTGTTGTAACTACCTTTGCTTTTTTAGGCGTCAATATGTTTTTATCAGGGCTCCATTCTTACGGCCAGCTTTAATTACATGTAAAATAAGCTTATAAAAATCCACACCTAACAAATGACCCAAAAAAATATAGTTGAAATTGAAAATTTATCTTTTGGCTACGGAAATCGTATGCTTCACAAAGGTATTAATATGGTTTTCCCTCGCGGTAAAGTCACAGCTATTATGGGCGGAAGTGGCTGCGGTAAAACTACCATTCTTCGACTAATAGGTGGTCAAATAAAACCTAAAGTAGGTCAAGTATCTGTAGATGGAAAGATTGTCCATAAACAAAATAGACATGGCATTTATGAATTACGAAGAAAAATGGGTATGCTTTTTCAGCATGGCGCTCTTTTTACTGATTTATCTGTGTTTGATAACGTGGCATTCCCAATTCGAGAGCACACCAAACTTCCTGAAAGTATGATTCGTGATTTAGTGCTAATGAAATTAAACGCTGTTGGTCTTAGGGGCGCTCATAAACTCATGTCCACAGAGTTATCAGGTGGAATGGCGAGACGAGTAGCGCTTGCAAGAGCCATTGCTTTAGACCCAGATATTATTATGTATGATGAACCTTTTGCAGGATTAGACCCCATTTCTATGGCGGTCATTTGTGACTTAATTAGAACGCTCAATGATGCATTAGGCGCAACTTCAATCATTGTGACCCATGATGTGGAAGAGGCTTTTTCTTTTGCTGATTATATTTATTTTGTTGCAGATGGAGTTGTAGCGGCTGAAGGAACACCCAAAGAATTATCAAAATCTAAACTACCTTTTGTGCATCAATTTGTGCATGGGGAAAAAGATGGCCCAGTTCCATTCCATTACAATGCACCTAACTATAAAAAAGATATTTATGAGCAAGTTTAATTTATGAATCCTATTTTTAAAATTTTAAGTAATTTAGGTAATCAAGTCACCTCAAGGATTTGGCGCTTAGGCTCTGCAGCACGTTTGTTTTTATTAACATTAATTTATTCTGGCGAAAGCTTTAAGCGTATTCATTTAACAATTCGCGAAATTTATTTTACCGGCGTAATGTCTTTAATTATTATTGTCGTATCTGCCTTCTTCGTAGGCATGGTTCTTGGTTTGCAAGGTTACTACACACTGCAGAAATATGGCTCTTCCGAGTCTATAGGTGTTTTGGTTGCACTTGCTCTCTTAAGAGAACTTGGACCAGTAGTAACAGCCCTTCTATTTGCAGGAAGAGCAGGGACAGCAATTACAGCTGAGATTGGCTTAATGAAAGCGACCGAGCAATTATCGGCGATGGAAATGATGGCTGTGAGCCCTATTGCAAGAATCATAGGACCTAGATTTTGGGCTGGCGTCATTTCAATGCCTATATTAGCCTCTATTTTCTCAATGGTAGGTGTGATGGGTGGCTATCTAGTTGCAGTTCCAATCATTGGCGTAGATCATGGCGCATTTTGGTCGCAAATGAATGTGAATGTTGATTTTAGGTTTGATGTTATCAATGGACTCATTAAAAGTTTTGTATTTGGAGTGGCTTGTACGATCATTGCTCTTTATGAAGGTTTTGATGCACCGCCAACAGCAGAAGGAGTAAGTCGAGCCACTACAAGAACTGTAGTGACTTCTTCATTAACTGTTTTGGGATTAGATTTTATTTTAACTTCGTTTATGATTGCGCATTAATAAAGGACTGGAGCACTTATGGATAAAACAACATTAGATATTTGGGTAGGTTTATTTGTAGCCATTGGAATTGCAGCACTTATGGGACTAGCTATGAAGGTGGGCAACCTCACAAGTAATACATTAGGCGAAACATATATGGTGACAGCAAATTATGAAAATATTGGCGGACTTAAACCTAGAGCCCCAGTTAAAAGTTCTGGAGTTGTTGTTGGCCGTATTGATAATATCAAATTTGATACAAAAGCTTATCAAGCAGTTGTGACTTTAAAGATAGACAAAAGATATCCTTTCCCCAAAGACACTTTTGCAAATATTTATACTTCAGGCTTATTGGGGGAGCAATATATTAGCTTGGAAGCAGGGGGCGATGATCAATTCTTAAAAGAAGGCGACCGCATTTCTAAAACCCAAGACGCAGTTGTATTAGAAAAACTCATCAGTCAGTTCTTGTATAATAAAGCTACTGAAGAACCTAAAAAATAATTAAAATTCGAAAGGAATTTAAGAGCCATGAAAAAGTTTTTATTAGTCATTTTAAGTTTAATGATCTCAATGAGCTTATTTGCTGCAGAGGCACCGGATGTATTTGTAAAAAAAACTGCTGATGAAGTTTTTGAACTTTTAAAAACGGATAAAGATCTTAAGGCGGGTAACAAAGAAAAAGCCTATAAAGTTACTGAGGAAAAAATACTTCCGTATTTCGATTTTGATCGAATATCTAAACTTGTGTTGGGTAAAGCCTATCCAGCAGCATCGAAAGAAGAGCAAGAAGGTTTTAAAAAAGAATTTAGAACAATGCTTGTTAAAACCTATGGTAGCGCATTATTAAAATTTAAAGATCAAACGCTAAGCTATAAGCCAGCTCGATATTCACCCACAGATGAAGAAGTTCTAGTGAAAACAGAAATTTTACAGCCGGGTGCTCCACCTCTGCCGATCGATTACATGCTTGAAAAAGATGGTAATTCTTGGAAAGTTTTTGACATTATTATTGAAGGCGTAAGTTTAGTGACAAATTATCGTGGTCAATTTGGCAATGAAATTAGACAAAATGGTATGGCATCTCTTATTACAAAGCTTGCTGAGAAGAATGCTAACTTCGAGAAGACAACAGCTAATAAATGATTGTTTTTGATAAAAACCAATGGCAGTTAAGTGGTGATCTAACTATTGAAAAAATACCAGGCATCATTGATTTAATTGCAAAGCAAAAAAAAGAAAAAACAACAACAATTGATTTTTCAAAAGTAACTGCAATAGACACCTCAACATTGAGTTTAATTTTTGAACTACAAAGGCAAGCTAAGATCACTCAATCGCATTTTGTTTTTAAAAATCTACCCAAAAATTTAAATAGCCTAGCAAAATTATATGGAGTGGAAGACCTTGTATCTTCCCTTCAATAATTTCTCATTATTAACCTCATCTGAAAGAGCCTGCCTAATTCATTGCAATGAAAAAAGCTATTGTATTTAATAAAGTAAAAAAGAACTTTGGTAAATTAGAAGCATTAAAAGGGATTGATTTAACAGTCGATGAGGGGGAGTTTTTCGCGCTCCTTGGCCCAAATGGCGCTGGAAAATCAACGCTTATTAATATTCTCGCAGGTCTTATCAAGCCAACCTCAGGTTCAGTTAAAGTCATGGGCCACGATGTGATCGATGATTACCAAAACGCAAGAAGGTCGCTTGGAGTTGTACCTCAGGAATTAGTATTCGATCCTTTTTTTAATGTTCGAGAAATGCTTAGATTCCAAGCGGGTTATTTTGGAAAAGGCCGAGAAAATGATGACTGGATTGATGAGGTCATCGAAGGCCTTGATCTTCAAGATAAGGCCAATACAAATATGAGAATGCTTTCAGGCGGCATGAAAAGACGAGCATTAATTGCTCAAGCGCTTGTCCATAAACCTCCAGTGATTGTTTTAGATGAGCCAACAGCAGGTGTGGATGTAGAGCTTAGAAAAAAATTATGGCAATTCATTAAAAAGCTAAATCAAAAAGGCCATACCATTGTTTTAACGACGCATTATTTAGAAGAAGCTGAGACATTATGCAGTCGTGTAGCCATGATGGATCAAGGTAAAGTCGTTGCATTGGATAAAACAAGAAATTTATTAAAACGTTTTTCAGCAAAGAATTTAAATTTACGCTTAGATTTAAAGGGTAAAAAAATCCCAGTAAGCATTCAAAGACTTATACAGATAACTGATCAAAATTTTGTAACTTTTTTACTTAAGGAAATTGCAGAAGTCGAATTTATTATAAGTGAATTAAAAAAATCTAAAATTGCAATTTTAGATATGGAGCTAAATAATTCTGATTTAGAGAATGTCTTCCTTAAACTTACGGGAAGTAAAAAATAATGAATTTTAAAGATGAATTTTTAGGGACATGGACGCTTCTTAAAAAAGAACTACTTCGATTTTGGCGCGTAGTCTTTCAAACCGTTGCAGCGCCGGTGATAACGGCGGTTCTTTATCTTCTTATTTTTTCACACGTATTAGCAAATCATGTAAAAGTTTATGAGAATGTAAATTACACAGCCTTTCTTATTCCAGGACTGATTATGATGTCATTATTGCAAAATGCATTTGCAAATAGCTCTTCAAGCCTAATTCAGTCCAAAGTGATGGGTAATATTGTATTTATTTTATTAACACCTATTACCTATTTGCAGTTTTTTCTAGCTTTCCTAATAGCTTCAATTGTCCGAGGTATTTTTGTAGGTACTTGCATTTACTTATTTGCTCTTTTATTTGTAGATTTGCCTATGCTTCACCCATGGATTATTTTTGGGTTTGCAATAATTGGCGGTGGGTTACTAGGTACCTTTGGTATTATTGCAGGTATATGGTCTCACCGATTTGATCAAATGGCGGCATTCCAAAATTTTGTCATCATGCCATTGTCATTTTTGTCCGGTGTATTTTATTCGATTCACTCTCTACCACCTTTTTGGCAGAAGTTATCTCAACTTAATCCTTTCTTTTATATGATTGATGGGTTTAGATATGGTTTTTTTGGGCAATCTGATGTTGCTCCATTATTAAGTCTCTCAATCGTAACTGCATTTTTTATTGTGTTAGCCGCCTTGACTTTAGCAATGCTAAAATCCGGCTATAAATTACGAGGTTAAAAGATGACCGCAGATGATATAAAGCAATCGATTGTTGAAAAACTCGAATGTGAGTTTGTTAATATTTTAGGCGAGGATGGTGCTCATTTTGAAGGCACTATTGTCAGTACGTTATTTGAGGGATTAAATCGCGTAAAACAACATCAAATGGTATTTAGTACATTAGGCGATAAGATGAAGAGTGAAATACATGCTTTATCGATGAAAACTTATACGCCAAGCGAATGGGAACAATTAAAAAACTAATATTGAGGAGTTATATATGAGCGTGCAAGATAAGATTCAAAAAACGATTAGTGAGCATGATGTAGTTCTGTATATGAAAGGAAACCCTAAATTTCCTCAGTGCGGATTTTCAAGCTTAGCAACTAAAATTTTAGAGGCATGTGATACCGATTTTTATACAGTTGATGTTTTGCAAGATTCAGAAGTACGAGACGGTATTAAGATATTTGCGAATTGGCCAACTATACCGCAACTTTATATTCATGGAGAGTTTGTTGGCGGTGCTGATATTATGAAAGAGATGTATGAAAACGGAGAATTAGTAAAGCTATTAAAGGCCAACTCATAACTTGGATAAATTAGTTATTCAAGGGCAATCATCTCTTCACGGCGAGCTTGAAATATCAGGCGCCAAAAATGCAGCTTTACCCATTCTAATTGCGTCTCTTCTCACGGAAGAAAAGCTATCATTAACCCATGTGCCACATCTTCAGGATGTAAATACAACAAAGTCACTATTAAAGTATATGGGCGTAGATATACAAGCTGAAAATAACTCAATTCAATTGACTGCAAAAGATATTCCTAATAAAAATGCTCCTTATGAGCGCGTAAAAACAATGCGCGCTTCTATTCTTGTCCTTGGCCCCTTAATTGCAAGATTTGGTGAAGCTCGAGTTTCATTACCAGGCGGATGTGCTATTGGATCAAGACCTGTAGATATCCATACTAAAGGCCTTCAAGCTATGGGTGCAAAAATAGATATTCACGGAGGTTATATCGAAGCCTCTACTAAGCATTTACCCAAATCGAAATTGCAGGGCGCTAAATTTTATATGGATATTGTGACTGTAACAGGCACAGAAAATTTAATGATGGCTGCTTCATTAGCAGAAGGAGTCACCATCTTAGAAAATGCAGCTAAAGAGCCTGAGGTTGTGGATCTTGGCGAATGTTTAAATAAAATGGGTGCAAAGATTAAGGGCTTGGGTACCGATATCATCACCATCGAAGGTGTTGATTCCCTGCATGCAGCGAATCATGATGTGATATTTGATAGAATTGAAGCTGGAACATACTTGGCAGCTGTTGCGATGACAGGTGGTGACGTACTTTTAAAAAATATACAGATAAAATGTTTAGATGCCATCATACAAAAATTGATAGAAACTGGCGTTAAAATTGAATCACATGACAATTCAATTCGCATTCGAAGTGATGGAAGGTTAAAAGCGGTTAGTTTAAGAACTGCGCCTTACCCAGCATTTCCAACAGATATGCAAGCACAAATGATGGCACTGAATACAATTGCAGAAGGCGTTTCTGAAATTACTGAAACGATATTTGAGAATCGTTTTATGCATGTGCAAGAGCTGATTCGTATGGGCGCGCAAATTGATATTAGAGGAAATACTGCAATTATTAGGGGTAAAGAATATTTAGAAGGAGCGTCTGTAATGGCAACAGATTTAAGAGCTTCTGCAAGTCTAGTTATTGCAAGTTTGGCAGCAAGAGGACAAACTACGATTGAGCGCATTTATCACCTTGATCGTGGTTATGAAAAATTAGAAGATAAATTAAATCAATTGGGCGCCAACATTAAACGGATTCATTAAGATGAAAATTACAATAGCTTTATCTAAGGGAAGAATATTTGAACAAACCATCCCTCTTCTAGAGAGGATTGGGATTACATGCAATGAAGATCCTGAAACATCAAGAAAACTCATCTTAGATACCAATCAAAAAGATATAAAACTGATTATTGTGAGAGCTACCGATGTGCCTACTTATGTTGAATACGGTGCAGCAGATATTGGAATTACAGGTAAAGACATTTTAGATGAATATACGGGCGAAGGACTTTATCAGCCTATTGATCTTAATATTGGTCGTTGCAAAATGATGGTAGCAGCAAAACAAGACTTTGATTATGCGGCGGCGATTCAAAAAGGCCTTCGATTAAAGGTAGCAACCAAATATGTAAAAATTGCTAAGGAGCATTTTGCAAAAAAAGGTATGCATATCGATTTAATTAAATTATATGGATCAATGGAATTAGCACCTCTAGTTGGACTTGCAGATGTAATTGTAGATTTAGTTAGCACAGGCAAAACGCTGAAAGCAAATAATCTTGTTGCAGTTGAAGACATTTGCGATATCAGCTCAAGATTAATTATTAACCAAGCATCTTTAAAATTAAAAAGAGAGCTGTTGCAGCCTATTCTTAGTCAATTTGAAAAAGCACTCAAAGCATAATAATTTCCATGATTCAAATTAAAAAACTAAATACTCAAGACCAGAACTTTAAGGATCAATTAAGACAGCTCATTTTTTTTGAGGCTGAGGAAAATACTCAAATTGAAAAAACTGTCGCAGAGATTCTAAGTGATGTGAAAAAAAGAGGTGATCAAGCAGTAATTGAATATACAAAAAAATTTGATCATGTAGAATTTTCGCAGATGGAAGAGATTGAGATCTCTAAAGAAGAGTTAAATTTAGCCTTAGAGACTTTACCAAAACCTTCAAGACAAGCTCTAGAAGAAGCCGCCAAGAGAGTTTTTGATTATCACAAAAAACAATTAATGAGCTCTTGGAGTTATACGGAAGAAGATAAAACATTACTCGGTCAAAAAGTAACTTCTTTAGACCGCGTAGGTCTTTATGTGCCTGGCGGAAAAGCCGCTTACCCTTCCTCAGTTCTAATGAACGCGATACCAGCAAAGGTTGCTGGAGTCGAAGAGATTATTATGGTTGTTCCATCACCATATGGAGAAAGAAATCAATTGGTTTTAGCAGCAGCAGCTCTTGTAAAAGTAGACCGTGTATTTGCAATTGGCGGAGCTCAGGCTATTGCAGCCCTTGCGTATGGAACTAAAACAATTCCTCAGGTTGATAAAATTGTAGGCCCTGGTAATGCTTACGTTGCAGAGGCTAAAAGAAGGGTATTTGGCGTAGTGGGAATTGATATGGTAGCAGGGCCATCTGAAATACTTATTATTGCAGATGAAAAATCAAATCCAGATTGGATTGCGATGGATTTATTTTCCCAAGCTGAACATGATGAACTTGCACAATCTATTTTAATTAGCCCAAGTGAAAAATTTCTCAATCAAGTTCAAGAAAGTATTAATAAACTGATTAATGACATGCCGAGAAAAAAGATTATTGAAACTTCTTTAATGAACAGAGGTGCAATGATTAAGGTTGAAACATTAGAAGAGGCGGCAGAAATCTCAAATTTTATTTCGCCAGAACATCTAGAACTCTCAGTAGATGATCCTGATGAACTTGTTAAAAGCATCAAACATGCAGGCGCTATTTTCTTGGGAAGAAATACCTGTGAAGCTGTGGGGGACTATTGTGCTGGACCGAACCATGTATTGCCTACATCAAGAACAGCAAGATTTTCATCTCCACTTGGTGTATATGATTTTCAAAAACGCTCCAGTTTAATTAAGCTATCCAATCAGGGCGCTAGTAAACTTGGGAAAATTGCTTCAGTGTTAGCTCATGGTGAGGGTCTTCAAGCACATGCAAAATCAGCGGAATATCGTATAGATAATGAGTAAATTCTGGAGCAAGGTCGTTCATAACTTGACGCCCTACATTCCTGGCGAACAACCTAAACTTAATAATTTAATTAAGTTAAACACCAACGAAAATCCTTATGGACCGAGCCCAAAAGTTCTAGCTGCCATTAGTCAGTCCTCAGACGCAACTTTACGGCTCTACCCAGATCCGAACTCAGAAGCGCTTAAGAAAATAATCGCTGATTATTTTAAAGTAAGTGCACATAATGTTTTTTTAGGAAATGGTTCAGATGAAGTTCTAGCCATCGCTTTTCAGGCTCTCTTAAAACATAGCTCACCTATTTTATTCCCTGACATTACCTATAGTTTTTATCCTGTGTATTGCAAGCTATATGAAATTGACTTTAAAGTGTTACCGCTTAATGATTGTTTCGAAATTGAATTAGATGATTATTTAATGCCAAATGGGGGTGTTATATTTCCAAACCCCAATGCGCCAACTGGCGTCTCCTTAACACTGGACCAAATCGAGACATTTCTTAAAAAGAATAGTGATTCTGTGGTGATTGTAGATGAGGCTTATGTTGATTTTGGTACAGAATCAGTAGTTTGCCTTACAGAAAAATATAATAATTTATTGGTTACCCATTCATTTTCTAAATCAAGATCTTTAGCGGGGCTGAGACTTGGCTATGCTATAGGGCATAAAGATCTTATTGAAGCTTTAGTTAGGGTGAAAGATAGCTTTAATTCCTATCCAATAGACAGATTAGGATTGATTGCAGGCATTGAATCTTTTAAAGATGATTTATATTTTAAAAGCACTTGTAAAAAAGTTATTGATACCAAAATAAAATTTACAGAAGATTTGAAAAGCTTTGGCTTTTCAGTATTACCTTCCGGCGCTAATTTTGTATTTGCTAAACATATTTCTATTGATGGAAAAATAATCGTGAACCAGTTAAGAGAACATGGAATTGTTGTAAGGCGCTTTGATAATCCAGAACGAATTTCTCCTTATGTCCGATTTACAATTGGTTCAAATGAGGAAATAGATACATTACTGAAAGCGTTAAAACTTATACTAAGCGTATGAAATAATTGATGTTAATTACATTTTTAATAGGTTAAAATGCGATATCAATCTTTAAGAATATGGCGAATATGGCTATGAAGAGATCAGGAAACATTTCAAGAAAAACACATGAAACTCAAATTGAAGTGAGTATCCATTTGGATGGTAAAGGTACATCTAAATTAAATACTGGCATTGGTTTTCTAGATCATATGTTAGATCAAATTGCTCGTCATGGCATGATAGATCTTACAGTTGAAGCTAAAGGTGATTTACACATCGATGCGCATCACACTGTAGAAGATATTGGTATTGTCATGGGCCAGGCTTTCAATAAAGCCATTGGCGATAAAAAAGGGATTAAAAGATATGGCCATGCTTACGTGCCTCTTGACGAAGCTTTGTCTAGAGTAGTTCTTGATATCTCTGGCAGACCAGGGCTTGAATTTAATGTTGAATTTAAAAGAGCAGCTATTGGTGAATTTGATGTAGACCTTGTACATGAATTTTTCCAAGGATTTGTAAATCATGCAAATATCACAATGCACATTGACAATCTCAAAGGTGATAATTCTCATCATCAAGCAGAAACTATTTTTAAAGCTTTTGGCAGAGCATTAAGAATGGCTATTGATATTGATCCTAATTTGCTAGGCATTACTCCATCAACTAAAGGTAGTTTATAAATCTTTCTTCATTAAAGTAATAATGATTGCAATCATTGATTATGGAATGGGTAATTTAAAGTCAGTATTTAATGCCTTTAAACATGCCGCACCTGAAGCTGATATCAGAGTCACAAGTAATCCCACCGATATTAAAAATGCACGTCACGTTGTTTTTCCAGGCCAAGGAGCTATGCCTGATTGCATCAGAGAGCTCGACCAGAGAAACCTAAGGGCATCAGTTATCGAAGCCGCTGAGACAAAACCGTTTTTAGGCATATGCATTGGCTTGCAAATGTTATTTGATAAAAGTGAAGAAGGTAATGTTGCAGGTCTAGGATTATTGAATGGCACAGTAAAACGCTTCAATAATCAAAATACAAAAGATGAGAATGGGCATAAATTAAAAATTCCTCATATGGGATGGAATGAAGTGTCGCAGACAAATCATCACTCTCTCTGGCGTAATATTAATAATCATGATCGATTTTATTTTGTCCATAGCTATTATTTAGAATCCAAAGATGAAAATATTGTGTCAGCAGAAACTTTATATTCACAAAAATTTTGTTGTGCTATCGCTAAAGATAATATTTTTGCAGTGCAGTTTCATCCAGAAAAAAGTTCATCTGCAGGCTTGCAGCTTATTAAAAACTTCGTTCAATGGTCAGTATAGGTTTTTAGTTTATGTTAATCATTCCAGCAATTGATTTAAAAGATGGTAAGTGCGTTAGGCTTAAACAAGGGCTAATGGAAGAATCAACAATATTTTCAGAAAATCCTGGTGAAGTTGCGAAGCAATGGATAGATTTAGGGGCTAGAAGATTACACTTGGTTGACTTGAATGGCGCTTTTGCAGGTAAACCAGTCAACGAAGCTGCGATTAAGTCGATTGTAAGAGAAGTTAATGGCGAAATTCCAATCCAGTTAGGTGGCGGAATTCGTAATCTCGATACAGTTGAAAAATATCTTAATAATGGCGTGGATTACATCATCATAGGCACGGCCGCTGTAAAAAATCCTGGCTTCCTTCATGAGGCTTGCTATGCATTTCCTGGACAAATTATTGTTGGACTAGACGCCAAAGAAGGAGAAGTTGCTATAGATGGTTGGGCTAAATTAACGGGACACAATGTGATTGAACTTGCAAAAAAATTTGAAGGCTATGGCGTAGAAGCTATCATTTATACGGATATAGGACGCGATGGTATGTTAAATGGATTAAATATTGAAGCCACTGAAAAATTAGCTGAAGCGCTTACCATTCCTGTCATTGCAAGTGGTGGAGTCACTAATTTAGAAGATATTAAAAATTTATGTTCAATTGCGTATTCAGGCGTAAGCGGGGCAATTACAGGCAGAGCAATTTACGAGGGAACGCTAGATTTTAAAGCGGCACAAACACTTGCAGATGAGCTTATCAAGTAAATGTCACTGGCCAAAAGAATTATTCCTTGTCTAGATGTTACTGATGGCAGAGTTGTTAAAGGTATTAATTTTTTAGATTTAAAAGATGCAGGCGACCCTGTAGAGGTTGCAAAAAAATATAATGAACAAGGCGCTGATGAATTAGCATTTTTAGATATCACAGCAAGCTCAGATAATCGAGGCCTGATTCTTCATATCATTGAAAGCGTTGCAAAAGAAGTGTTTATTCCCCTGACTGTTGGAGGTGGTGTGAGAACTTCCGAGGATGTGAGAAGCCTCCTTAATGCAGGCGCTGATAAAGTTAGCATTAATACTTCAGCCATCGTCAATCCAGACATTGTTTATCAAACCTCATCTCGATTCGGCTCCCAATGTATTGTTGTGGCAATTGACGCAAAACTCACTGTAGAGGGCGATAAATCTTTTTGGCAAGTATTTACCCACGGAGGAAGAAATGCTACCGGACTCGATGCGATTGAATGGGCAGAAAAAATGGCTGCATTGGGCGCAGGAGAATTATTAATTACGAGTATGGATCGAGATGGCACTAAAAAAGGGTTTGACCTTGAATTGATTAAGGCAATATCTGATAAAGTAGATGTGCCTATCATTGCTTCTGGCGGTGTTGGTGATCTTCAGCATCTTGTAGATGGCGTAAAAATAGGCGGAGCTGATGCGGTGCTGGCTGCAAGTATATTTCACTTCGGTGAATACACAATTAACGAAGCAAAAACATTTATGCAATCAAACCATATAGAGATTCGTCAATGAGTTGGATACATTCAATCAAATGGGATAGCGACGGTCTTGTGCCAGTTATTGCTCAAGATTTCAAAACAAATAAAGTGCTTATGTTTGCTTGGATGAACCAGGAAGCTTTAGAGCTCACACAAAAAAATAAAAAAGCATTTTATTGGTCAAGATCAAGACAAAAAATTTGGGAAAAAGGCGAGGAGTCTGGACATTATCAAAATGTTCTTGAGATAAGGCTTGATTGTGATGGCGATGTGATTTTGCTTAAAATTGAGCAAGTTGAAAGTATTGCATGCCATACAGGACGTGAAACTTGTTTTTACCAAAAATTAGATAACAAAGGTATATGGGTTACTGATCATGATGTCACTAAAGACCCTAAAGATATTTATAAAAAATGAATGAAATAAATATAATTTTAAAAAAACTTACCGAAACGCTAGAGGCAAGAAAAAAAGATGACCCTACAAAATCATATACAGCCTCTTTATACCGTGATGGACTTGAAGCTATTTTAAAAAAGGTAAATGAAGAGGCTTTTGAAACTATTATTGCAGCGCGACAAGGAGACAATAAAGAGCTCGTTCATGAGGTAGCCGATCTTTGGTTTCATACATTGGTACTCTTGGCCCATAAAAATTTAAGTGTGGAAGATATTTTAAATGAGCTTTCAAGAAGAGAAGGCATGTCAGGTATTGAAGAAAAACAAAGCCGTGCGCCAAAGGTGAAATAATATGACATGTATTTTTTGTAAAATTGTTGACGGCTCTATTCCTAGTAAAAAAATATTTGAGAATGATGAGTTAATTGCTTTTCATGATATCCATCCTATAGATAAAGTTCATTTTCTAATTACACCTAAAAAACATATTGAAAATTTAATAGCCTGTAGCGAGGGCGACAAAGAAACATTATCTAATATGCTTTTATTAGCACCTCAATTAGCCAAAGAACTAGGATTAAAGGGTTTTCGGACTATGATTAATTCAGGAGTTGAAGGTGGTCAAGAAGTATTCCATATGCATTTTCATGTATATGGCGGAAGCTCTAAACTAGCAAAAATTTAATAAGGGAGTTGTTATGGGATTTTCAAGCATCACACACTGGTTAATCGTTTTATTAATTGTTTTCCTAATATTTGGAACAAGTAAATTAAGAAATATCGGAAGTGATTTAGGCGCTGCCGTCAAAAATTTTAAAGATGCAGTTAAAGATGAAAACAAACCTAAAGCTAGGACAACACGTCGAAGAGTTTCAAGACCACGAGTTAGAAAATAAGATTTATGTTTGATGTTTCGTTTTCTGAGTTAGTTATAATTTTTTTTGTAGCACTTATGGTGATTGGCCCAGAAAAATTACCTAAAGTTGCTAAGGTACTTGGCAAGCTTACTGGAAGAGCCCAAAATTATATTGGTAAACTTAAAGAAGAAATTGAACGAGAAGAAAAGTTTAAAGAACTTCAAAAAATTCAGCGTGAAATCAAAAAAAAGTCGATTAAATCTCGGTGACTCATTTTAAGCCTTTTATCCAGCAGCTTATTGAATTAAGAAACACTCTTTTTAGAAGTGCAATTAGTTTTGTTGTGATCTTTGTGTGCTTAAGTTTTTATGCAAACGATATCTATACTTTTTTTTCGGCGCCCTTAATAGCAAAGTTAACTGACGGTAATAAATTAGTGAGTACGGGACTTACTTCAACTTTTTTAGTCCCAATTAAAATTACTGCATTTATTTCTTTTTTGCTTTCTCTACCTTTTATTTTTTATCAATTCTGGCGGTTTATTACACCAGGACTTTATAAAAAAGAAAAAAAATTAGTTTTATTATCTTTCATTAGTGGTTTTATATTGTTCTTTATAGGGATGTCTTTTGCTTATTACCTAATTTTTCCGATTGTATTTAATTTCTTTATCCTAATGACGCCTTCAAATGTAAGCTTGATGATCGACATTTCGAGTTATTTAGATTTGATTTTGTCTCTTTTAATTTCTTTCGGATTAGCATTTGAAGTGCCAGTAATAATTCTCATATTAGTCACATTGGGTTGGGTTAAAGTTAAAAATCTTGAAGAGATGAGGCCTTATATGATTGTTATAGCTTTCATCATTGGTGCAATTTTGACACCGCCTGATGTTATCTCACAATTTTGTTTAGCTATTCCACTATGGTTTTTGTATGAATTAGGCCTGCTCGTATCAAAACAAATTAACTTAGAGGCTTGATATACCTGAATTTGGCTTAACTGCTATTTAGATTTCGAATGAAATTTTGTATAATGATGCAACTTTCGGATAGCTAAATTCGCACAACCATTTTAATTTCATAAAAGCATATTTATATAAGACCATGGCAAATCACCAAGACGACAAAATAGACAAGAAAAAAAGAAGTTTCTTAATTGCAGCCACAACAGTCACTGGCGCAATCGGCGCAGGAGCCATAGCTGTTCCTTTCTTATCAAGCATGACACCAAGTGAACGTGCTAAAGCCGCTGGAGCTCCAGTTGAAGTTGACATTAGTAAAATTGAAGCTGGATCTATGATCACCACTGAATGGAGAGGTCAGCCGGTTTGGATTATCAATCGATCTAAGGCAATGTTGGATGACTTAAAAAAAAATGATCTCAATCTTTCCGATCCTAACCTTGACGTTATTTCTCAACAGCCAAATTACTGCAAAAATGCGACAAGATCATTAAAACCTAATTTAGTCGTATTGGTTGGTATTTGTACTCATTTGGGCTGTTCACCTTCGGCTAAGTTACAAACGCAGGGAGATATGGGTGAAAATTGGAATGGTGGGTTTTTCTGTCCGTGTCATGGCTCTAGATTTGATTTAGCTGGCCGTGTGTTTAAAGGGTCTCCAGCACCAATTAATCTTGTAGTTCCGCCGCATAAATATATCAATGACAACACCCTGTTAATTGGCGAAGACAATAAAGGATAAGGCTTACTTAAAAGTATGAAAATAGAAACTAAAATAAAGAAAAATAAAGGCGGCCTAATGGCTTGGGTGGATGAGAGATTCCCCTTGTCATCTCTAATTACTAATCATCTTACAGAATACTACGCACCTAAAAATTTCAATTTCTGGTATTTCTTCGGAGCACTTGCTCTACTAACACTAGTTCTTCAATTGGTTACAGGACTTTTATTGACGATGCATTATAAGCCTGATGCGGAATTAGCATTTGCTTCTGTTGAGTACATTATGCGAGATGTTTCATTTGGATGGCTAATAAGATATATGCATTCAACGGGCGCATCTCTATTCTTTGTTGTTATTTATCTTCATATGTTTAAAGCTTTAATTTATGGATCCTATAAAAATCCGAGAGAATTACTATGGCTTTTTGGCGTAGCTATTTTCCTATGTTTGATGGGCGAAGCTTTTTTTGGATATCTCCTACCTTGGGGGCAAATGTCTTATTGGGGTGCGCAAGTTATTGTAAATTTATTTTCAACTATCCCATTTGTAGGCCCAGATTTATCGGAGTGGCTAAGAGGCGATTATTTAGTTTCAGACGCAACATTAAATCGTTTTTTTGCTTTTCATGTTATTGCTCTTCCTATAGCCCTCTTAGGCCTTGTATTTTTTCATCTGGTAGCGCTTCATGAGGTTGGTTCAAATAACCCTGATGGCATTGAAATAAAGAAGAATCTTGACAAGAAAACAAGCATTCCTTTGGATGGCATTCCATTCCATCCTTACTACACCGTTAAAGATTTAATTGGAGTTTCAGTGTTCCTAATTGTATCTGCACTGATTATTTTTTATATGCCAGAAATGGGAGGCTACTTTTTAGAGGCCAATAATTTTATCCCTGCTGATCCATTAAAAACCCCTGCGCATATAGCGCCTGTTTGGTATTTCACACCTTATTATTCAATTCTTCGCGCTGTCCCGCCTGTATTGAATTCACAATTTCCTGGCGTTGCTGCAATGGGGCTATCTGTAATCGCATTTGCATTTCTACCTTGGCTAGATAAGAGCAAAGTTAAATCGATTCGTTACAAAGGCAGTTTATTTAAACGATGGATTGCACTATTTGTTGTGAGCTTTTTTGTTTTGGGATATCTAGGGACTGAACCCTCAAATATTTGGGGCCAATTCTCCAATACAATTCCGCTGATAGGGGGGGTTGATAAGGCCACAGTGGTCGCTCGAATTTTTACAATTACTTATTTCTTATTTTTTGTGCTGATGCCTTATTACAGTAAAAAAGATAAAACAAAACCAGTTCCTTCAAGGGTCAGTTACAAATGAAAATTTTAACTAAATTATTTTTAATATTTGTTCTTGTTTTTGCTAATGTTGGATTTGCAAATGAGCATTTAACTTTAGACAAAGCGCCTGTTGATTTAAATGACCAAGATTCTCTTCAGAGGGGCGCTAAAACATTTATTAATTATTGTTTGAATTGTCATAGTGCTAACTACATGCGATATAACCGTTTAAAAGATATTGGCTTGTCTGATAATTTGATTAAAGAAAATTTACTTTTTACAGCGGACAAAGTTGGTGAGCCAATGAAGATCGCTATGAATAAAAAAGATGCCAAAGTTTGGTTTGGTGTTAATCCCCCTGATTTATCTGTTGAGGTAAGAGCAAGAGGTTCGGATTGGATTTATAGTTACCTTAGGGGATATTATCGTGATCCATCTAGACCAACTGGATGGAATAATAGGGTTTTTGATAAAACAGCCATGCCACATATTTTGTGGAAACTACAAGGTGACCAGAAATTAAATGAAGAGCATCACACATTAGAGCTTGTTAAACCAGGAACACTCTCAGTCAAAGAATATGATGCGTTTGTAGGCGATCTTGTAAATTACCTCACATTTATGTCAGAACCCTCAAAGGTAAAAAGACTTCATATGGGGTATTATGTTTTGTTATTCCTCGGATTGTTATTAGTTTTAACAATCAAACTTAAGAAAGAATTTTGGAAAGATATTAAATAATTATGATGAAATTATATTCAGGCTCGATTGATCCTTTTAGCCATCGTTGCAGAATTGTCCTATTTGAAAAAGGTATGGATTTTGAAGTTGTAGATGTTGACTTAGCAAATAAACCAGAAGATTTAGCTATATTAAGCCCACATAATTCTGTTCCTGTTTTGGTAGAAAGAGATTTAGTATTAACAGACGCTAATATCATTAATGAATATATAGACGAGCGTTTTCCACATCCTCAGCTTATGCCGGCTGATCCAGTGATGAGAGCTCGTGCACGTTTATTTTTAAGTGATTTTGAAAAACAATTATTTGTTCATATCCCAGCTTTAGAATCATCTGATGAAGCGCGCAAAGAAATTGCAAGAAAACATGTGCGTGACAATTTACTTTTGATTGTTCCAATTTTTTCCAAACAACAACATTTGTTGAGTGATGAGTTTTCAATGTTAGATGTTGCGATTGCTCCATTATTGTGGCGCTTAGGCCACTATGGCATTGAGCTTCCGAATCAAGCAGCCCCATTGCTTAAATATGCTGAGAAATTATTTTCAAGACCACTTTATGCTGATGCAATGACGCCTTCAGAAAAAGCAATGAGAAAATAATTAGGTCTAATGGGAAAATCAGCTTCAACCAAGCCTTATCTTGTAAGGGCGATTTATGAATGGTGTGTTGCTGAACAATTAACACCTTTTCTACTCGTAAAAATAGATCAAAATACTTTAGCCCCGAGAGCCTTTATCAAAGATGGAAAAATTTTGCTTAATTTAAGCCCTGCATCCATTAAAGATTTATTGATGGGTAACGAAGTAATAACTTTTACAGCAAGATTTAATGGCATACCTGAAAATTTATATTTGCCTATTTCTGCTGTCGAAGGCATTTATGCCAAAGAAAATGGTGAAGGATTGTTCTTTGAAGTCAAAGAAGATCAAGAAATCGGTCAAAAAAAGGTAAAAAAATCACCTGAAAGACCTAAATTAACCTTAGTTAAAAGTTAAAAAACTAGTTCAAATTTAAATAAATTGGTATAGTAGCGCCTCTTTAATAACGCCGGATTAGCTCAGTTGGTAGAGCAGCGCACTTGTAATGCGAAGGTCGTCAGTTCGATTCCGACATCCGGCACCACTTACATCGTACTTAATTCTCCCCTATAAGTCCCTCATTAGTTTGACAAAACTCAAAAAAACCAACATAATTTAGGGTTCGGTTTGGAGGGGTGGCCGAGTGGTTAAAGGCGACGGACTGTAAATCCGTTCTCTCTGAGTACGAAGGTTCGAATCCTTCCCCCTCCACCATGAGTAATGGCCTCTTTATGGAGGTGACGTGGAGATTTAAGATCCATGGGTGTGCGGGTGTAGCTCAGCTGGTAGAGCATTAGTTTTCCAAACTAAATGTCGCGAGTTCGAACCTCGTCGCCCGCTCCAGATATTTTGAGAATTTGGACACGCCCATGTGGCTCAGTGGTAGAGCACTCCCTTGGTAAGGGAGAGGTCGCGGGTCCGATTCCCGCCATGGGCACCAGTAGATATTTTGAAGAATGTAATTAATTAAGGATATAACATTATGGCTAAAGGCAAATTTGAACGTACCAAACCCCATGTGAACGTTGGCACAATTGGTCACGTTGACCATGGTAAGACAACACTTACAGCGGCAATCACAACGATTCTTGCTAAGAAATT
>Ga0209188_1000391_pt1 | contig 43995 bp, 53 predicted proteins | sample C_130625_EF_Meta_FD_187307 | JGI IMG/M metagenome (GOLD analysis project Ga0209188, IMG submission 187307) | Freshwater microbial communities from Lake Croche, Canada to study carbon cycling - C_130625_EF_MetaG (SPAdes) (version 2) | ecosystem: Environmental > Aquatic > Freshwater > Lake...
GTTTTGAGCAATGGGGATTAAGCGAGTTGAACCAGCAAATACCTGACCACCGATCAAATTGATCGGCTGAAACCCGTATGGGCCTGAAACGGTAGGATAAGCCATTTATAACTCCTAATTAAAATTAACCTTTACCAAAAGTCACCGAAGATTTTTTCTCGTTAAAGAGAGGCATCCTTGGGTCATTTTGGCGCATAAGATTATTGTCTACAGCATCCATCTGATTTTCGGCTTGAACTTGATAATGGTTATTACGTTGTTCAACGAACTCTTCTGGAGTTTTGCAAAGCAACAATCCGCCAACCTCAATGTTGTCTTTAAAACGACTATTGGGGTCAACTAGCAGTTGAAACTTTGGTTGTTCTTCAATACGTACAGGCTCCCAACCTTCTCTTAGTTTCCCAGAGAGATTGCGAGGATCCGCTTGATTCAATGTTGAAATACGAATCCATCTATACGCATACCCAGCCTCTTTATCAGGCTCAGGGAGCAATTCTGCTGGCGCCCACTGCTTGGGACGTTCGCTGGTTGCACGGGTATCTAATTCGCGAGCAAGTTTATTTGTAGCCATCTTTTTAAGCCTCCAGTTTTTGCATTTCACGAGCATATTGCTCAGGGGTCAAACCAAGTTTTTTGGCTAACGCCACCTGGCTTGCTTTTAGCACAATTCGTTTAGACGCCGTGCTTCGCGTTGCTGGTGCAACTACTGGTGCTGATCTAGCTTCAGTGCGCTGACTGGGCTTGTCGCCCCCAGACTGCGTTTCTACTTCTAATTCGTCCAAAAAATTTTCGGGAAATCTTTTGCGCATAGTGTTATCTATGCGTTTAAAATACTCTTCGGTACCAATATAACCTTTACCAAATTCTTTTTCAAGCTTTGCATGCGTACCCAAAGCCAAAGCAGTCATCTCTTCATCGGGTCCGTACCAAGTGTTACTTTCGAGCCACTTAGAAGTTAACGGGTCGATCTTAGGATTTTGCTGAGCCTGAGTCGGTTGTTGATACGTTTGTAACTCATTTTCTTGGTTTTGTAAAGAGGGTCTAAAGTTTTTAGCTTTATCTTGGTTCAAACTAGCTTGAGTAAGTTTTTGCTGAGCTTCAACAATTCGCTCTGAATCTCCTGAGTCATAAGCATCACGATAAACTCGTTTTGCCATTTCTAATTCAGTTTCAGCCGCATTCTGGATTGTTGAAACATACTGTCTTTCACCCTCAGACAGCGTAGACTTAAGTCTTTGATTTTCTTGGGCAATTTTCTGAGCAAAACGAACTGCTTCGTCTTTTTCTCTTTCCGCTGCTTCTTTAACCCGACGCTCATCATGCCAAGCCTTTTTCATCTGCTCAAGACGCATTTTGACCTTATTGGAGTAATCCATAAGGTTGTCTTTTTCAAGTTCTTCCTTTACATCATCAGGTAAAGGCTTAGCTTGACGATCTGCTACTGGGGTATCGTCTTCAATTTCTACGGAAAATTCTTCAGTTTCTACGGGTTTACCCTTAGTTTCTTCTTGAATTTCATCAGGAAACTTAAATTCGTCTTTGTCCATTTCAGCCATGTTTTATCTCCTTAAATAAATTTACGTTTAATTCCACGGGGATCTTGAACTACAGCCTCCACCGAGTCATCATTAATAATGCGAAATTCACGGTCATGAATAACTAGCCGTGTACCTGCATTAGGGCGTACCAAAATAAAATCACCTTTTTTACACCATGGACCATTAGGGAACCTTGCTGGATCCTTGTAACAATCCTCACCTAGCTCCACTACAAATAGCACAGTAGTTAGTAACTCATCGTGTCTACGGGTTTCATCTGATTTAATGATGCCGCTGTCATATGCTTCTTCAGCTTCTGGAATTGCGCAAAGTATCCTATACCCTCGGGGGGTAGGGAGTTGCTTGGCTCTATCTTCTGCTTCTTGGTGCAAAACTGCACCTAAATCTACTGCTTTGTTTAAATCAACGACGTTAGTCATCAGAATTCTCCAGGTTTTTTGCAAGGTCTGTTAAATACATCTCGGCAGTGAGCAGTCCTCGAATCTCACCACAAAGTGCGCGGTATTCCGCGTAATCCTTAGCTGCGCCACTGGAAACGGCATCAGCTATTTGACTGCGCTTATTTCTGTACTGTTCAAGCAGTACCTCAAGCGTTCTATCCATTAATCACCTTTATTTTGCGTCCCTTTTGGTACGTTGAGTTGCGCCTTTTTATGGGCGATGTCTGTGCCAATTTTTAAACCTTCTAATTCCATCTTAGCTTCAAGTTGGGCTTTATCTTTGGCTATTTTTGCTCCAACTTGCATACCAGCAATTTCTTTCTGAGATTCGATTCGGCTTTCTTCTACACGAATCTGGTCAGCTTTAGCTGCTGCATCAATTTGAAGTTTTTGCTGCTTAAGTTGCATGTCCTGTTGCTTGAGCTGTAATTCTTGCTGTTGCATTTGGACCAGTGGGTCTTGTTGCGCTTGTGCGTTTTGTTGAGCTTGAGCCTCTTGTTGGTTCTGCTGCAACAGTTGTTGCGCTGCTTTAGCAGCGAGTTGCGAGATTCTGACTTCCAAATGTTCTGGAATGCCTTCATCTTCGTATTGTTTGTTATCGGGTGGAAGTTCCATGCCCATCCGCATTTCCATCTGCTTGCGATACTCATAGCCAATATGCTCAGCAATGTGAGCAGACATAGCCGCACCAATTGCCTGTGCCATTGGGCTTTGCTGGACAAGTTGCATAATCTTAGGATCTTGCATGGCTGACATGTGCACTGCAATATGAGCCTGATGGTCTTGGTAGAGGAAAGCTTTAACTGGCTTCATCATCAAAATGTTTTGGTTCTCAGTAACTGGGTCAACTGGTTTTCTATCATCTTGTGTTGGTACTAATTTTTGGTAGTTTTTAATGCCCAACACGTCTAACATCTGACGATGTAGAAGTGGGAGATCGTAGAGTTGTGGAGCAGATTGAGCCAATTGCAGGGCCGCTTGATACTGCACTACCTTTTGAGACATAGTAGCCGCATTAGGATCACTTACAGGTATGACATTTACTTGGTCATAATCTGACTTTTTAGCCCTACGACTGCCTTCAATAGGCTCATAGCTATACTCTTCAGGAGTGTAATCAGCGATAATTTTCTTTAATAAGCGGAATTCTTGCTTCATTGCATAGTGAATACGAGCCTGTACTGCGCTCATCACCTTCAAAGTACGCTCTAATATAGCTAAAGTAGTTCCTACTGGCGAATTAGCAGACATATCGGACACTTTCATATCCGCAGCGGCTGCAAAACGACGACCTTCGTCAATAATTTGATTCATTAACTGATATAAGGTCTGACTTGGCTCTTTATACGGTAACGGTAGGATGTTATCTCGCATTGTTCCGCTTGGAACGTCTACATCACGGAATTCTCCAGGGCTTATCGGTGTGTCATCGCCTTTGATTCGCAATCCACGGGTCTTAAAGCCACCTGGCAGGTTGCTAAGGGTTCCTGCGTCAACCAATTGTCGGAGAATACTAGTGCCTGACTTAGCAAAAGCGCCAATAAGGTGGATAAGACCAAAGCAATAAAAACCAAAACCTGGAATATAACCATAATGGACGAAATGGTTGCGTTTTGCGTGTGTTTTGTCGTCTGGTTCCCAGTTCCGTCGAATTGCAAGGACATTACTTGTGCCTTTTTCAATAGTTATTACGTAAGGAAGAGCAATACCAGTGGGTCTGCCTTTTTTATCTTTATGTTCGTAGCCAGGAAGGTCTAAATTGACATGCATTTCAAGAAGTTTGAAGCGATCATCTGACGTAGCTCTAAAGCCCATCTTCTCAGCAATCTTTTTTTCTACTTCATCTAGCGAATTAACAGGTTCAGCAAGGTCAATATCACGATAAAAACCTGCTACTTGTAATTTAATTACCTCGTTCTTAGTTTTACGCATCACATGCGTAACACGCTCAGAAGTTTCAATATTGCTAGCGCCATAAGGCACAACAATATCTTCCGCAGGAATAAATATAGAGGCTTGACGCTCTAAACCTGGATCGTAATAAACTTTTTTGAAGGCATTACCTGATAAACCCAAACCCCAAAGCATACGCTCGTGCTCAGGACGATATTCTTTCATCACATCTGTTAGCTGGTGGTTCATGTCATCTCTGACACGCTCCGCTGCATCTTTTTTCTCTGTTGTCTCTTTACCAATAATCTCAATTTTTACTGGACCTGCTGCTGGAAACGTCTCCATCATGGTCTCAGATTGGAATTTTACTAATGCTTCAGACAATAGCGGATGATAAACACCGCAAGCGCCTTCCCACGGTTCAGTGCGCTCTTCAATCTTCATACCTAGGAGTTCTAGACCATCAACGTAAGTCTGCATCCAGTCTTTGCGTGAGCTAATGTCCTCATCAAACTCACCAATTAAATCCGAAGCTATAGCCTGAAGCTCTCGCTCATCCATGTCCTCTGCAAGGTTTGCAGAAAAGTCATCTTCTTCTTCGTCATCTGGTTCTATCCGAATTGCTAGCCCATCAATACCAATTTCAACTGACTCAGGATCCTCAATAGTAATTTCAAGAGGCTCTTCCTGCATGGCTAACTGCTCCATACCCATAGGGGCTGCGTATAATCCTTTTTCAATTGCCATAATTTGCCTTATACGTTGTAGTATCCTTTTTGCCTACGTGACCTAAACGCCATAGGCTCATCTTCTTCATCACTATCTAATCTAATAAATCCACCACGCCTAAATCTTAGTAAGGCTTGGCTCATCGAGTCAACCAAGTCATCGTGTTCGCCTGATGGAAAACTAGCAACTTCCTCAACTAGCTCATCGGCCCAACGAGTACCTGGTACCCATACTCTACCAGATGCAAATATATCTGCAACTGCATTTAAACGAGAAATTTTATCATTACCCTTTGATGGAGTGTACTCCTGTACAGGTAGCCCCATCGCTCTTAATTCAAAAACAAGTGGCGCACCTGACGCTTTTGCCTCAACTATTAAGCTATCTGGCTCCCATTCTTTGTATTGTTCCACCGCTTTTTGCTTTAGTTCAGGAAACTCCATCCGTCTTTTGAACGAATTAAGCAAGATAATGTTAGCTTGTGAGCGCCCTGTATCGTCATCTTGATAGAAAACCCCCCATGTTGTACACGCAGAATAGTCTGATCGCTCAGTTTTAAGGAATGCCGTATCCCAAGACTGGATAGTAAACTCACAGGCAGGTGGGGTTTCATCTTCCCAAATCTGCCACCACTCTCTTTTGATGATTGCAGAGACCTCAGAGGTCGGCTGCTGCATATATTGAGCCTGCCATTTACTAACTGGGAGTTCTTCCCGCAGTGCAAATAGCTCTTTTTGGCTCCAAAACTCAGGCCAAAGCGGGGTGTCATCGTCAAATAGTGCTGGAAACTCAATCAGTCTCCACCCCTCTCCATCCCTTTGGGCGTCTGACTTTAATACCTGACCAGTAAGGTCCTTTTTGGACCATCTTGTCATAACGATAATGATTGCCCCACCTGGCTGTAGACGCTGACGAGGTCCTGAGGTGTACCACTCGTACGTTTTATCGTAAATATCCGAGTTAGTTTCGGCTAGAGTTGCCTCTTGCTCTGAGTGAGGGTCGTCAATAATGAGGACGTCCGCTCCCTTACCCGTGACAGCGCCCCCAACACCAATAGCAAAATAGTCTCCACCATGGTTGGTCGCCCACCTTCCAGCCGCTTTACTGTCAGACTGCAGTCCAACACCTGGGAATATAGACTTATATACCTCTGAGTCGACAAGATTACGTACTTTTCGTCCAAACCCAACAGCAAGCTCTGCAGTATGGGCTGTTTCGATAATCTTTTTCTGTGGGAACTTACCCAGAAACCAAGCAGGAAGCAAGTAAGACGCAAATTCGCTCTTTGTATGACGGGGAGGCATATTAATAATAAGCCGTTTGCAAGTGCCGTTAGCGACTGCTTCAAATGCTTCTGCCATATCTGCATGATGTTTTCCTGCTATGAATGTGGGCCAAACCTTTTTAACAAACTCCATGAACTTAACTTGGGCCTGCTCTTTACTCTTTAACTTACCTAGAATATCTAAGTCTTCTAATAGCTTGAGCTGTTCTGCTTCAGGCAGGAGATGAAGAATACTAGGGATATCTTCTAAGCTAACGTTCTGTATGACTTCTTTAGCTAGCATTATCTTTGCTTACCTCTACTGGCGTACCCATATCTACTATACCTAGCGCGTCGTCCAGATTACTCATAGCATCTCTCTCGGGGGTAACATCCTTGGCATTTAGTAGGCGCTTGATCCGCTCCTTGATTGCCGTTTCTAAATCGGTAGAGTCTTTATAGTTAATGGTCACTTCGGAGCGTTCAGTGAACAGCGCTATATCTGAGTGCTTACCCAGTAACTCAATAGCCTTTAGCTCGTACCTGGCGTCTCCGCAATTGGCTAGTTCTAATAGCTTATTAGTAAGGGCTGACCTGACGTCTGTCATCTCGGCAGCTATCCGTGAGCTGTACACCCGCAAAAACTCCCGTGCCGCAAATGCTACAGGCGGTGAAGAGAGTGCTCCCTTGTCTTGTTTTTTGACTGCACTTTCCAAGAGACTTGCCGTTTTAATAGCGTCTTCCTTGTCCATCTCAGGGGGAGGACCAAGTTGTTCTAGTACGTCTTGGGTATTTGATACCACCGCCAGTTCTTCAGCAAAAGACGAAGTTTGGGCGTCCGTCAAATCATACGGAGGTGGGATGTCCTTAGTAGGCTCAATATTAATTGTCATTGCAGGGCGAAATGCAAGTGTGTGGCGCTCCAGTTTTTTGAACTATACCACAAACTTTTTTGGTGGGGTGTTTGTTTGCACGTACACCCCTGACGCGACTCACGTGAAGAGTGAGGTTAGTTTACTTGCTTTCGCTAATAAACTTATTCATTTCCGCAGCTCTCTCAAGTACCTCTTGATAGGAAGGAAACTTAGGGGGTTCACCCGCTTTACCCATTAAATCCCAAAGTTGCATTGTGGCGTGAAACTGCCCGTATAGCATGCTTTTAGCGGACTCAAGTAACTGATAGCGTAGTTCATATGGATTCATAATAAAGCTCCTGTGTGTTGTGTGTATGAGCAAAAGCGCTCAGAAGTAGTGTACCCCATTTAATAATTTTTGTACATTATACGAAACAATTTGTTGCGGTGCATCAATTATACATGTTTTTTGGATGTGTATAGATTTTGCGGTTTTATATACATGTTATGTAGGTTTATCTTTTTTACTTATATAAGTACTTGTATATTTTTTATTGAAATTTCATGCACTTTTTATACCTACGGGTTAGATTTCTTTTTCTTGCCTTTGAGTTTCTTTTTCTTCTTTAGGCGTTCTTCGTGGTGGTGAATCCTGTGGCAATTAGCGCATAGAGCTATGCACTTTTTAATCTCTTCTCTTGCCGCTTTATAGTTACCGTTTTGCGCTAGCTCGTTAACAGACCTATAGTTTGTTCGGTCTACATGATGAAAGTCCATAGCCGCTGAATGAGAAAACCCGCAATTTGTACATTTAAATGTACCTTTAAACTCATACCATTCTTTGCGTTTAATCCGTTTTAGCTCTGCTGCTCGTTTGCGAACCTTCTCACCATTCTTCTCATAGTAGTCACGGCTGTACTCCGCATGCTTTAACTTTTTTACGTTCGCGTCTTTGTACGGCATCAGGCTGCACCTTATATTTCCAGTAGATTGCGTTACGGAACGACCATGGCTGTCCTGGAGTATATATCTTAAATCCCGCATTAATCAAGGAGTTAGCGCTTGCAGGGTTATTAGTAGTATCGGTGATGCACCAGTTCCACCCAAGTTTTCTGGCTTGCTTGATGCGAGCTTGGATTAATCTTTTTTGCAACCCGTTGCCTGTATAGCCATCGAGCACACCTGCTCTACATAAGTAACCTGTGTCGGTCCACTTGATCGAACGGACCAAACCCGCAAAGCCGACAGGCTTTCCATCCTGTGCATACGCAATCCACCAATGGCCCCGTTCTGGTTTGTAGATGTTGTCGCTTGGCAGAATCTTTTTTTGTAAATAGCAGATAAGCGTTATCAGAGACGGGTTTCGTAGGTCGACCTTTTTTATAGTGAATTTCATAGCCCCACCCTACTCTCTAAGTGTTTCAGATATTTTACAAAAAATATATCCCCCTGGGGGTTGCGGAATAAAAAACATAGGGGGTGGGTTCTTAAGGTACGTTTTGGCGGAAGTCTGTGGATACTTTAATAGGGGGAGGGGGGTTAAGGTGTTGTTGTGTTACAACTAAGGGGTCACAGGGTGCGGGGCTTAGCGGGCCATGTCGCTTAAGAAGCCATATTTTAAATCGTTGTATCTCTTGTGCAAATTAGTGAGTATAGGCTGTGGGGGACTCCTACTTTTTAAAATGGGGGTGTGGGTATGCTTGGTTTTTACTAGCCTAACATTGTTAGGGTAGGGCTATTTATTGTTTCTGATAACTTGCATTTAGTGTTACAAATAGAGTATAATAAACCTATGCAAACAGAGAATGGTTTGCATCTGACCTAGCAGATCTAGGTATTTAAATGGAGTAATCAATATGTTAGATATGATCGAAAACGGCAAATCATTAGAGCAGTTAATTGATGAAGCCCGCAATAAAGTAATCGCTCAATATGAGTCAACATACGGCGCAAATGTCGAGTATGCGAAGTTACTCAATGCAAAATGGTCTGAGTTTGACTGGTTCGAATTAAAGCACACTGATACCAGTGATGAAGGTAAAGCGGTAAAAGGTGAAGGCGATCGTTTCCGTAAGGGTATCAAGGATTGGCATAAAAACCCTAGTCAAGCATGGAAACAAATCAGGGATCATGCTCGCACCGATCGGTATGGTAAAGCCGTAGTAGAGAGTGCCGAAGGTGGCGAAGGTGGCGAAGGTGAATCAACTGGTGACGCTAAGCATAATCGCTCACCTGAGTTACGCAATATTGAGGAGCTAACAGTATTGTTTAAATTCAACCGTCGCCAAGAGTCATTGAGCGATAACCTCAAAGATTGTCAACGCAACATTATCAAAGCCCTAGAGTCAATGGGTGTTGATATTGGAATGATCGGCGACTAAGTAGGATTGGATACCCTAACATTGTTAGGGTATCCTCCGAAACCCTTAACCCTAATGGAGTAATAACATGCCAGTATTTTATAAAACCAAAAAAGTAGAAACCACCTTTTATAAGCATTTAGATTCGATTCAAGGTGATGCATGGAGACAAATGGAGCTATTCCCTAAATTCTCTGCATCTATTGATACTTTGCAAGACGGAAAATATTTGGTTCGCTTTACTTACTTAGGGCAGGAAAACGGCAAACCTACAATTTTCTCAGATCACACTATGGCGCAGGAATGTATCTCTGCTTACCTATCTCAGAATAGTCATGGCGCAGATTCAGTATATGTGTATCGTGAACAAATCTCTTAACCCTACTGGAGTAATCATAATGGAATTATCTATCTTGGAAGTTTTAATGCGCCGTGATGGCATGGAAAAATCCGAAGCCCTCGAGATGATTGAAGAGGCAAAGCAGTTGGTCGCAGATGGTGGAGATATCGAAGAGATACTACACTATGAGTTTGGATTAGAACCCGATTACATGTTTGACCTGATGTAGACAAATCCCCGAAAGGGGATTTTCTTTTGCCCATGCCCTAACAATGTTAGGGTTTTTTTGTTTCCATCATTTTTAAGAAGTTTTGGAAATGATAGTTCTTAGGAGGGTGGAAGCCCAAAGCCTCGGAGACAAGATTTTGTCATGCTGGGAATGACAGTTCTCAGAGGAGTGGAAGCCCATAGTGCCCTAACAATGTTAGGCATTGGCCAAAAAAGAGTTTTCTAATATTGCATCCTTATAAATCAAGGACTTGCGTGTATTATTAGAAAAGCAATGTCAAGTTCTTATAATACAAAAGCCTTTGTAATTAAGGACTTACAGGCGTTTTTGGGGTATTATTAGAAAAAGTGCAAAAGTTGTACACGAACTTCTAAAGAGAGCCTTTAGCGCAGTGCAAAATCTTACAATGGCAGAGAGATTCCCCAGGGGGTATATAATTTCTTAAAAAGTCTTATTTTCTAATATTACCTAATTTTCTCCTCGCTAAGCCTTATGCTTATTGACTTTTATATTATTAGAAAATGCATTAGAAAAACCCTCACTTTTCTAATATTACCCTTATTTTCTAATATTACCCCCATTCCGAAAATTTAAAATATTTCTGCAAAATACTTGAACTGTCTCTTATATTGTGTTATACTTTAGGTATAGAATCAAAAAGCGTCAAAGAGTTAGTTGGGTTCTCTATTTAACCTAACATTGTTATGGAGTAGTCAAAATGGTTCAATTAAATGTGTATGGTGTGGATGTAGATGCAATCGTTGCTGAAAAGCGTCAAGGTGCAATCGAAGCTCAGAAGTCCTCTTATGGTGCTAATGTGGAATACGCAAAGGCTCTGAATCTGAAGTTCGATTCATTCGATTGGTTCGCAGTAAGTCATACCGATTCTTCGGATGAGGGCAAAGCAGTCCGCAAAGAAAAGGAATTGTTCTTTGTAGGCTTGAAAGAAATCGGGCACTCTAACCCTTCCAAAGTTTGGAAAGATGTGCGTGATTATGGTTTGGAGAATCGTTATGGCAAAGCAGTTGTGCCTAGCGAAGAAGGTGCAGACGGGGAAGAAGTCGCTGAGGGTTCAGATGACGCAAAGCACAATCGTTCTCCTGAGTTGCGTAATCTTGAGGAATTGACTGTCCTCTATAAGTTCAACCGCAGACAGGAATCTCTGTCCCCTAAGTTGACTAAAGTTCAGCAGAAAATCGCTGAGGCTTTGGCTGAGATGGGAGTTGATATCGGAATGATTGCAGACTAAACCCCTGCCCTTCCCCTTAGATACCCTGCACTAGGCAGGGTATTTTTTTGTCCATGACCTAACAATGTTAGGTCTTTTGCCATTCGGCTTGCCCTTTTGTCATTTTGGGAAATGACAGTTCTCAGAGGGGTGGTAGCCCAAGGGGAATATCCCCAAAAGCGCATCGGAATGAGAGTCTATTTCTGGCCAAAAAACTTGATCTGTCTAGTATTTTATGTTATAATATAAGATATATATGAGAATAAAGATTCGCCCTCATTTTATATTTTGTTCAACCCCTAACAATGTTAGGTCTATACGGAGGTAGTCACTATGCGTAAATCAGTAGGCAGATGGTATGTAGAGTATTTCGACAACAAGGACAACTTACTTACTGAGTTCTTCTTTACCGAGAAGGATGCTAAGCAGTTCCGAGATGTAGTCGGTGGGTATGTTGATTATGACCACTATCGTGTTATTGCAGAGATCGAAGCGAGGACTGTATGAAAGATATATGGGACATTTTGCTCGGCATTGCTTTGGTAGTCTTTATGGTTAATCTGATATGGGGAGTGATCTAACAATGTTATATGGCATGGATTGTGAATGTGGCTTGGAGATACCGATTGGCAGACTAGACCTAGGGTATACGACATGCCTTAAGTGTGGCGACAAAGTGGCAAAAGGTGTAAAGCATATTGTGCAGATTCCCTACTCAAAGGGTGCTTACCAATATATCCATAACCCACAAGAGTTGTGCTTTACCAACCCAAAGAGGACAACATGACTTTGACCGAACAAGAGTGGCAAGACTTAATTAGATGGATAAACGGAGAAAAGCAATGAAAGTAAAGGACAGGGATTACTACGAATTATGCGATGCGCTATTTAGCATGAGCCACGAGGAGAAGAAGAAAGTCTTAGCCCTGCTAGACGACATGCAACCGAAAGACCGAGGGACTATTTTTGACTACGCATTGGGTAAAGCCTACGAGTATGCAGAGAGTGGGCAGAATACCAAGCTAGCCAAAGAAGGCATAGCGTGTGATGCGTATGTGCAAGGGTTTCTTGATGGTGTGGCTTACAGAATGGGGGGATTCAATGGCTGATAAACCTAACATTGTTAGGTTCTGCGTAGTAAGTGCAAGCGAAGATGGCACAGGAGTTTTAGGCGACTACGACATGACCGATTGGGATGAAGGATGGAAAGTTCTTTGGAAAGATGTAGAGAAGTATACAGATAGGTTTGGCATGGACTTATCTGCTATTAATGTGTTACGGATAGACCAAGCGATGGACTTGTGGTTGGACTTGCAAGCTATGTTGGAAGAAGATGGGACTTATAAATTAGAGGAGTTTTATGACTAAGTTTTACAAAGGGCAACGCATTAGTGAGTTGCTCAAGCAGATAGAGAAGTTGAGCAGAGCCTTGGAAAATAGTTATGACGACTATGAGAACGAGGCACTAACAGAAAGATCGATGGAAGCAAGGGCTACGCTAGCAATAGCAAAGGCAAAACTAACCGCATTACAAGGAGAATAGTATGACTACATTTACAACAGATGACCGCATTAACGCAGAGAAGATTGAAGATGTAACACTAGATGCAACCGATGCGTTCTATGCCTTTGACGAAGAGCAAGGCAATATCTTTGATGATGATGACCGCATGTTGTTTGTCGAAGGATTCAATCAGGGCATGGAAGCGATGCGTAAAGCAACCCTAACAATGTTAGAGGGGGAAAAGTAATGGGGTATCGAAGTCAAGTGGGTGGAGTATTTAGTGTCGATGGGTGGAATGGTGAACCCGAAGATATTGCTAAGTACAAACTAAAGTACAAGGAGATGATTGGGTTCATCAAGCTATCCGAGTTCTACAGAATTATGCAAGAGGAAGATAAAGACTGTATCGGTTGGAGGGCTGGCTCGTTTTACTTTTATGCCCAAGATTGGAAGTGGTATCCCCAATATGAGGTGGTACAAGCGTGGGATAAGTTGTGGGCTAGCATGCAAGAGGTAGAGGGTATAAGTGGGTACTTTTGCAGGGTGGGCGAAGAAACTGCTGACATAGTGCAAGAGGACTTTGGTGATGAGCCTGACTTTGAAGCGTTTCAACCATACTCAGGCATGTATTGCGAGGTAATGGGTGAGGTATTTGGTAATGGAGATATTGATAAGGAGTTTTCAGATGAAGAAAAGACCAAGAAAGAAGATACCGCTACAACGCAACCCGATTGTTCGGGCGCTAATCATGCAACCCAAGCGTAATAGTGGTAAGCACAGGTATAAGCCTAACAATGTTAGGACTAAGCAAGTAAACATAATGGAGGAGTAATCGTGTACGGACATCATAGGAATTCGGGGATTCATGCCCTTGCAAACTACAACGAAGCAATCCACAAGTGGGAGAATACCAAGCCTATTCGTGGTAGGGGTGTAGATGTAAGACCGCTTGGCAACAGACGGCAAGCTGACCAATACAAGATCGAGGTGCTACCCGAGGGGGGTGTGGCTTGTGTTCTGTATAACACAGCAGTAGTAACCTTCTTTACAGACGGTGATATCCGCATTAAGAACGATGATTGGAATAGTGTATCGACTTGCAACTTCATAGACGAGATTCTATGTGGGAGTGGTGTACGCAGTCGCATCTATAACAACGATCTGTATATCAAGACTATACAGGGTGAGTTTGCTTTGGGTGGTGAGGGTATATGGCTACGCATGAATGGGCAAGGCAACCTTGAAGTTAAGACTGACAAGCTAGAACCCAAGTATGTGCATGCGATAGACCGCAAGAAAGCTAACAATGTTAGGGCAAAGTACAAGCCGTTCCTTGATTACGCTAGTCGTATGTGCAGACTCAAAGGCAACGACCCTTACTTACATTCGGAGATGGTTCGGGTGTTCCCTCACCCTAAGTCCCCTAATGCGCTTGATATGGGCATCGAGTTAAGCAATCGTGCCTATGACAAGTGGACTGATGGAGTTAAGAATCTATTTACCCTGATGAACTCAGAAGGTGAGAGTCAGCATGACGATTTCTACAAGGCTTTACTGCTACTAGCAAAGTCATATGGCAACCATATGTATAGAGAACCCGAAGGCTATGTGGTGACAGAGAAGAAGATCAAGGTAGCCCTTGACGATCTGATCGTGGGATTCCATAGAGATGAGGTGCTTGTGCAGAAGGAAGTACCCATAGGTGTGGCTCGCAGAGATAGCAATGGCAAATACTTTAGAGACGGATGGCGCAGATTGCATACCGCATAACAATGTTAGGTCATTCCGAATTATTTATATTTTTCGGAAGAATACTTGATCTGTCTAGTATTATGTGTTATAATATAGTATATATTAAATAATAAGTGTTAAGGTTTTCAACCCCCCTAACAATGTTAGGTCTAACGCAGTAGTAGTAAGTAGTTTTAATTGGCAGCAATAAGTACCACTAATCAACAAGGAGAAACAAAGCATGGCTGAAATTAACTTCGGTAAAACAGTAACACTAGCACAAGCATCAAACATTATTCTTTCAACCCCAATGAATCGCTACTTTTTGCGTGGCGAGCCAGGAATTGGCAAATCGTCTCTGCTTAAGTCGCTATCAGCAAAGCTACCCGATCATGAGGTGTCTTACATTGATGTACCCAACATGGATTTGGGTGATATCGCAATGCCCGTTATCGACAGGGAGACAAAGACTACTGCCTACTACCCTAACAGTAGATTCAAATTGCATCTGGGTAAACCCGTCATAACAATGTTAGATGAGTATACGAAAGGTGCAGACCCAATCAAGAACATGTTGCACCCAATGCTTGAGGTGGCAAACCCTCGGCTCGGTGATATTGCATTGCACCCTCAGTCTATTACTTTTCTGACAGGCAACCTCAGTTCAGATGGTGTGGGTGATTCCCTGAAAGCGCATAGTATGAATCGTATTATTCCGCTACATGTAAGAAAGCCTGATGCTGATGAGTGGATGGCATGGGCAATCGAGAATGATATTGCGCCTGAGATTATTGCGTGGGTTAGACAATTCCCTCATGCAATGGCTAGCTACTTAGATGAAGGGCAAGCAGACAACCCATACATTTTCAATCCAAAGAAGATGCAGTCAGCATTCGTATCGCCTCGTTCATTGGAGAGAGTATCTAACATTGTTAGGGTGCGGTCACAGTTAGATACGGATAGCTTGATATGTGCAATGAGTGGTGCGGTTGGTGAAGCGGCATCTAGGGATATGCAAGCATACATAGAGTTCTCAGACCAGCTTCCAACATGGGAGTCGGTGATTGCTAATCCTAAGACTGCCTTAGTTCCTGAGAGTGCAGGTGCATGTGCAATTATTGTGTTCGGTGCTATCAGTAAGATGGACAAGCAGAGTATGCCTAAGTTCATGGAATACATTGAGCGGTTTCAACCCGAGTGGCAAGCATGCTTTGCTATCAATATTGCTAAGTCACCAAGCAAACAGTCTATTGCATTCTCTAGTAGTAAGTTCGCTGATTGGGTTCAGAAGAACGAGGACTTACTATGAGCAAGACGATAACTAAAAGCATGATGGAAGATTGGATTGGTAGCGATAATCTCGACCCCGATTCATTCCTAGATTTGTTATGTGATTTGGCTAATGGTAAGTACCCGCTTGATTTATTTAGGCAAGAGGTATTGGAGTATGCCGAAGAATACTTTGATAGGACAGGCGAACACCATGACTAAGAAGAATAAGGATGTTGTTTACGCCCAAATTAAGAACCCTACTATTAGTAGAGAAAGAATAAGGCAGATACAAGAGCGGGCGCTAGGTAAGTTACGCAAGCTGATGTATGCCAAGGGGTATAAGTTCGAGGATTTTTTCGATGATTCAAAAAAGAAAGGCTAACAATGTTAGGTGATATTCAAGTAGTCAAAGACAAAGAAGAACGCAGATTAAGCAAAGTTAAGATCAGCATTATGCGTAACCCGAAGTTCGCATTATGGTCAGGCTTGATGACTGTGGGTAGAACAAGTGTAGATGAAGATACTCCAACCGCATGTACTAATGGTAGAGATGAACGCTATGGTCGTGAGTTCGTTAAGTCCTTAGATGATAAGGAGTTGGCATTCGTAGTCTTACATGAGACATTGCACAAGGCTTATCGTCATCTGTTTACATGGAAGAAACTCAACGATGAGAACCCTCATCTTGCAAACCTAGCATGTGACTATGTAATCAACCTTCAGCTAAAGGATATGGATAAGGATGAACTGCTAGTAGCAATGCCTCAGCGTAATGGTAAGGCGATAGGTGCAGTCGATGAACGATTCCGAGGGATGAATGCTAAGCAAGTATTCGATATTCTGAAAGAAGAAGAGGAAGAAGGCGGTGGTGGTGGCGGTGGTGAAGGCTTTGATGACCATGATTGGGAAGGTGCAAAAGCATTGGATGAAGAATCCAAGAAAGAGCTGGAGCGTGACATCGATCAGGCTATTAGGCAAGGTGTAATTGCTCAGCAGAAACTTGCAGGGCAAGGTGGCGGTGGACTATCTCGAGAGTTGCAAGAGTTGCTTGAACCCAAGGTGGATTGGAGAGAGTTGCTCAAGGAGTTTGTTCGCTCTACATGTAATGCGAAAGATACAAGTTCATGGCGCAGAGTAAATCGTAGATACCTAGGTCAAGATATCTATATGCCTACTCTAATAGGTGAGCGTGTAGGTCATCTTGTGATTGGTATTGATACGAGTGGCTCAGTAGGTGGTAAAGAATTAGCAGAGTTCTTATCTGAGGTGCAAGGCATTGCTAAGGATGTTCACCCTGACAAAGTTGATTTGATCTATTGGGATGGTGCAGTTGCAGGACATGAGGAGTATGACTCTTCCCAAGTGGATAACATTGTTAGCTCTACTCAACCTAAGGGGGGTGGTGGTACTGACCCTACTTGCGTAATGCGTTACTTGAAAGAGAAGGTGATTAAGCCCGAAGCAATCATCATGCTGACTGACGGATATGTGGGGGAGTGGGGAGATGATTGGGATGCACCGATTCTATGGACTATTGTGGGAGGTAATAAATCTGTTGCCTCTGTGGGTAAGACAATACATGTTAAGGACTAATCATATGAACAAAGTAATAGTAAACATGGGGTGGAACAAGGAGTTTGTTATGGATGCTGACAAAGCCCTAACAATGTTAGACCTTCTCAAAGATGCAGAGATGTATACCGAGAAGTATCAAAGTGCAGAGCAAGGGGGTAGTACCTTTCATATCTTCCCCCAAGACAAGTTGTTGTGTGACATGCGTGTATTGAGCGGTGGTATGTATAACCTAGCGAAGTTAGCTGGCAAACCTGAGGAGAAGTAATCATGAGTATATCGTCTAGTGCAGTATTGGTAGAACTAAACATTAGTGTATGGACTGCCAACAAGTTGGATAAGGGTGCAACCGATAGTGTGCTTGTAAGTAATAGTGCAAGTAGTGGTTCGGCACAAGTGCGTAAGAACTTAATGGCTGGTACAGATAAGCGTAAGAAGATAGCTGACTACGCTGCTAGGGCTAGGCTCTACCATAATCAGACTACGCTGTCGTGGTCAGACAAAGGTGCAAGGCTACTACCCACAAGCCTGTTCATGGACTACAAACAAAACATGAATGTGTATCAGAGCAACATGACTACCATGATCGAGGACTTCTATGCAAACTATGCAGACCTGATCGACCTAGCGAAACATCACATGGGCGCATTGTTCAACCCTTACGACTATCCTAGTATCGAGGAGTTGCGTAACAAGTTCGGATTCCGATTAGTATTCTCTCCGTTACCTGAGAGTGGTGACTTCCGCTTGGACATTCCGCAACAGGACATGGTGGAGATGCAAGACAAGTATGAGTTGGCATTCAACGACAGACTCAAAGATGCCATGCGTGAACCTTGGGAGAAGTTGCATAAGAACCTTGTGCATATCTCAGAAAAGCTAACTGATGTAGAGGGTGACGAAGATACTAAGAAGAGGTATCACGATACCCTGATTACGAATGCGCAGGAGCTATGCGGTTTACTTACGCACTTGAACATAACGAAAGACCCATTGCTTGAGAATGCCCGCCGTTCCCTTGAGCTAACAATGTTAGGGGTTGACATCGAGGACATCAAAGAACATGCAGAAGTTCGGCAATCTGTGAAGTCTAAGGTCGATGATATTCTTAAGAAGTTTGATTGGTAAGGGGGATATATGTTTACTGTATTAGTAACAGTACTTGCTTTAACAGGGGCGCTTACATGGGCTTTTGCTTTATATGTTTTATTTACTATTTATTTGGGGGAGAAGTAATCAGATGACATACGAGAACATCAAATTAAAAAAGCATGACAAGTTTGGGGAGGGCGAGAAGGAATCAGTTATCGACCCATTCCTCAAAAGTTTTATAGAGAAGCTAGCACTCAAGTATCCACAATGGACATTCGAGGAAGTGTATAACACGGCTAACCACTCTACTAAGACTTATGAAGCGTATCGTTTTAACATTGTGGATAAGAGAGAAGTACTAGGCACAATCGACAAAGATTATACGAGCAATGTTGGATGGCGGTATTGCGTAGACAACCATCGTATCAGTAGCATGCGAGAGCGTGGTAGCGGTATGAAAACAATCCACGAAGATAAAGCTATCAAACATATAGGTAAGTTCTTTGGTAAGAAGAATGTGAATGAGAAGTTTACTGAGGCTAGTGGAGTAATCATTAATGTTTTAGGTAATGTACACAATCAGAAAAGATGGGACTTGTCACATAAATGGGATGCGTTGCGAGAGCATACGCAAAAGTTTATTTATGAAAACTATGCGCAGTTTGTTAGTTCAATTACGGATACTTCAGTAAGTGCTAGTGTAGAGAAGTTGCCGTCTGTTATAGCTGAGTTTTGTTCAGTTGATGTAATGCAAGATGCGTTGCGTAAAGGAGACGCTTACATTGTGTTCATAGATGGGTTAAACTATTCTATACAAAAGGGCAAAGACCCTTTAGAAATAAAAACGAGTGAAGAGTTGCCCGACTTTATGCGAAGGGCAGTAGGGCTACTTAAGCTAGTTGAAGATAACCAAGTAATAGATGGTGTCGGTGTTCGTGCAAACGAAACGACTTTCTTGGTAATGCCTAACAATGTTAGCTAAGGGGGAAGTATGAGTTTATTTAAACGCAAGTTAAATGTAGTTGAACCTAAACCTAAGGAAAGGATACCAGCAATGGCTATTGATACTAATTCTAAGTTCGTATACACAGGCGGTTCTGATGTGTTAAAAACTTTTAAGAAGTTTGGGTTTGTCCCACCAACCGAGTATCGGAATGATTACTTATTTAAACTTAACAGAGAAGCTAACCAAAGAGATAATGATGAGTGAAGTAACCCTAAAGAAAGGTAGGGGTAGAGGGGCAAAGCCTGCAATGGTTTACCTACCTATTCGTATCAGCCAAGAAGTAGCAGATTTTTTTAATAAATACCCTAACAAGAGTGCAAAGATTAGGGAAGTGTTAGCTAGTTATATTCAACAACAAGGAGAAGTAAATGAAAGCATCAACCAAAAGCAAGAGGATTAACGCATACATGGAGAGCAACCCTGATGCAAAGGCTAGCGAAGTTGCCAAGAAGTTTGGTGTTAGTGTGGCTAGCATATATCAGCGTAGGAATAAGACAAGATTGGCAGCGACTAAAGATGATTGGAAAACCACATGGGTGGGGACAAGCAATAAGAGTATGCGCCAGAAACCTTCAACGCTTGTACCTAACGCAGTAATGTCAATGGCAGTATATGCGGATGACAAGGTGAATAGCCCGAGCCACTATAAGGTGGGTGGTATTGAGACTATCGACTTTATCGAAGCTAAGCAGTTGGACTACCATTTAGGTAATGTGGTTAAGTACATTAGTCGTGCTGAGTTCAAAGACACTAAGCTAGAGAACCTTAAGAAGGCGCAATGGTATCTCAATCGTGCGGTGGAAAACTTAAGCAAGACCTAACAATGTTAGGGGCATTTGATTACGATAGAACCTATTAGCCTTGTAGATGCAAACGATTTTATCATCAGCTAGTTGCCCCGAGATTTCCTTGGCTAGCTGAATCCAAACTCTGAGGGTGGCAGAGAATCTACATATCCACCCAACTCTCCCTTGACAAAGTCCAACACCATGTTATCATGGTGGCATGGCACAAACTCCCGAAAAGAAAGTAAAAGATAAAGTCGTAAAGATACTAAAGCAACATGGTATCTATTACTTCTTTCCTGCAACCCATGGCTTTGGGCGCTCAGGTGTGCCCGATATCATATGCTGTGCTAAGGGTAAGTTCATCGCCATAGAGTGCAAGGCTGGAACTAATAAGCCTACTGCACTACAAGAAAAAGAAATGGCAGACATCCGTAAAGCAGGGGGAGTGACCTTTGTTATCAATGAAACCAACCTAACATTGTTAGAGCGTTGGATTACGGATGAAGATTTTGACTTGGATGGGAGATGCTAATGGCAGATGTTGAAATGAATAAAGGTGTTCAGATATTACTTGAACGCATGAGTAGTAACCCTGATGAGTTTGTTCCTACGCTACGAGATGGGTATTCACAGAAGTGGCGAAACATTCTTCTCTCTGTTGAGATGCGAGTCAATGGGGGTAAGGACTATAGAGATCAATTAGCGTTCCTGACTGACAAAGAAGTCAAAGTCCTATGGGAAAAGATGCAGAGCTTACGAGGGGATTTGTTTACTAAACAAGTTATGGATACCTTGCTACAAGACGCTCATGAATTCCATCCATCAGATGTACCTACTGTCCTAGTCCCTCCCCCTTTTACTATTACTAAAGAACAAATTGCTAAAGAACTATCATCGCTTTCTCGGCAAGTTGCAGGCGGTAGCCCCAAAGGAAAATTTTGAAAATATTTTGCATAGACTTTGAGACTTACTACTCTCAGACTTACTCACTTAGCAAAATGACTACGGAAGAATACATCCGTGGCTCTGAGTTTGAGGTGATTGGCTTTGCTATTCAATGCCATTCAAGGCAAGAAGAAGGTGGGGAACCTTATTGGTATAGCGGTACTAAAGCACAGTTAAAGAAAGCCCTAGATAAATATGAACTCGATAAAAACTTGGTCATTGCGCACAACGCTATGTTTGACATGGCTATCCTTAGTTTTGTATTTGATATAAGACCTAAAGCCATTGTAGATACGCTATCTATGGCAAGAGCAATACATGGCACGGAAGTTGGCGGTAGCTTAGCTAAGTTAGCTGAATACTATAACTTAGGGGTCAAGGGCACAGAGGTGTTAAATGCGCTTGGCAAACATCGCATAGATTTCAACGCTGAAGACCTAGCCAAGTATGGGGAGTACTGTAAGAACGACGTGGTTCTTACGATGGACTTGTTCAAGCATCTAAGTGCAGGCTTTCCTCCTATTGAGCTACGGCTGATAGACCTGACCATCCGTATGTTTACTGAGCCTACACTTGAGTTAGATACCATGCGCCTTATAGATCACCTTGAAACAATAAAGCAAAAGAAAGAAGCGTTCATGGCTAGCGTTGAGGCAGACAAAGAACAAGTCATGAGTAATGATAAGTTTGCTGAGTTGCTAAAGTTTATGGGGGTAACACCACCTACTAAAGTAAGTCCAGCCACAGGAAAGGAAACCTGGGCATTCGCTAAAACGGATGAAGGCTTTAAAGCATTGCTTGAACACCCTATGGATGGGGTACAACTCTTAGCGGCAGCGCGTCTCGGTGTTAAGTCTACTCTAGAAGAAACAAGAACTCAGCGTTTTATTGAGATAGCGGATCGGGGTTTACTACCCATACCACTACGCTACTATGCGGCTCATACAGGTAGGTGGGGTGGAGATGACAAAGTTAATTTACAGAACTTACCAAGAGGCAGTGAACTTAAGTATGCTATTCGTGCCCCTAGTGGTTACAAGATTATTGATAGCGATTCATCACAGATTGAGGCTAGAACATTAGCGTGGTTGGCTGAGCAGAACGATTTGGTTGACGCATTTGAAAGGGGTGAGGATGTATACAAAATCATGGCATCGTCTATCTATGTTAAGGCGCAAGAAGAAATTAGCAAAGATGAGAGGTTCGTTGGCAAGACAACAATATTGGGATGTGGCTACGGCATGGGGAGTGCGAAATTCCAAGCACAACTCAAGGCTTTCAATGTGGAAATTGAGGATGGGGAAGCCAATCGTATTATCAAAGTCTATCGGGAAACTTATGATTGGATACCTCAACTTTGGAGAAAAGCAGGATTAGCTTTAGATGCCATCATTAACAATCAAACTATGTATTTAGGTAAAGGTAAAGTTTTACAAGTTGAAGGCACTAAAGGTATTCGCCTACCAAATGGGTTGTACATGAAGTATCCAAACCTACGCAAGATACGCAATGAGCAGGGTAAAGATGAGTATGTGTACGATACCAAGAAGGGTAAAGCCGTTATACCTAACAGGATATATGGCGGCAAGGTTATTGAGAATGTCTGCCAAGCCCTAGCCCGAATCATCATCGGTGAGCAGATGCTCCAAGTAGCAAAGAAATATAAAATAGTAATGACTGTACATGATGCGATTGCTTGCGTAGTACCTGAGGCGGAGGCAGAGACAGCTCAAGAGTATGTTGAGATGTGCATGAAGATGCGACCTAAGTGGGCACTAGAGTTGCCTCTAAGTTGCGAGTCAGGTGTTGGTAATTCTTATGGAGAATGTTAATGCATGAGATACATGACTGTTTAACCCCAAGAGAAATAAAAGCAATTCTATATCGTGAATCAGGTATGACATATAGAGAAATAGGAGAGTTACTGGGCTACACAGGAGCAAGAGCTGGCAAGATATATCAGAAAGCATGCCGTAAACGTGAGCGTTGGTTAAAAAAGAATGAAATGACAGGCTGGTTGTTTTGGCGCTTAGAACCCATGTTGGAAGAACTGAAGGAGATAACGAAATAATGGAAAAAGGTCTGTTTCGTAAAGACAAAGATCAGATTGCCCAAGATACGGACAATCAGGAGAAGGCTCGGCAACAATTAGAAGATTTACTATGTATCAACGTTGCTACAATGGACAACTTTTCTACATGGGATTGGGAGTTTGAAAAAGATGGCAAGACTATTGCTATTGGCGAGTATCGTCGTAGGTTTAATAACCTAGACAAGTATCCTGACTTTCAATTTAGTAAGCACAAGTTTGATAACATGCGGGGTACAAGCGTGTTCCAAAAGACTCCAGCTTTTATGTTTGTAGAGTTTGATGACGGCTTTTATTATTTCTGCATTGAAGGAACTCCAGCAGTCCAAGTCATGCAACGCAATGGCGAAATGCGAACTGAAGAGGTAGTAGTTATACCTAAAGAAACTTTTAAACCAATAGAAGAATTAAAAAATGAATTTAAGGAGCTTTTATTTTGAATGAGAAGGACTTAAGAGATTGTTTTGCTATGTTTGCATTGAACGGTATTTTGTCTTGCAATTACGATGTTGGAGAAAGTCCAGCAGTATTAGCTTATAAATATGCCGATGAAATGTTAGAAGCAAGGAAAGAAGTAGATGAAGAACTTGGTATCGCAGCGGTTAAAACAAAGAGGCAGTATGTCCGCAAAACTTACCATAAATGAAGTGATGGATGAAGTGCTACCGTTACTTGTACAGAAGTATGTAATACCGAAGTTTGATGGAATAACAGATGTAACTTACACAATAGGTAAAGTACCCCGAAGGAGAAGAGGATGAAGAAAATATTGTTGCTTACAGGGTTGCTAGGGGCATGCTCGTCATCCCCTTATATAGACAACTCTAAACTACCTGATACTACGTTATTGGTAGAGAAAGAACTTACACAAATGAGCCGAAACCAAGTAATAATAGCGGTTCAAGAGTGCGAGTCTAGCGGTCTTAGACCCGTCATGGTAATGTCTAGACGTAAAATTAATGGCTACTTGTCAGATGTTCCAGTCGATGTAACTTGTTCCCCGAGGTATGGAAAATGAATATAAACGTAAAAATTATTAAGGAAAATAAAGATGGTTCGGCTGATGCTATCGTTAGATACGATAAAGAAGGACTCGAAACGCTTGTCCAATGGGGGATTGTGGCTATGCTTACCAAAGCAGTTGATGAATACAAAGTTAGATCCGATGATGCTGAGGTATCTATTCAACCCAAGTCTAAAAGAACAGTTGCCAAAAAAACGACAAGGAAGAAAAAATGCTAGAAGCAATAGTTAAACCTCAACCACTAGACAATGATGTTGCGGTTATAAAGATACTTCAATTGATGGGACAGTTGACTCCTGACGATATGCAATACGTTTTAAGAGTAATTGCCAAAGTTTATATGGCTACGAAAGAAGTGCAAGAGAAATGAGCTTTACAATCATGCGGCATGATGGCATGAAAGAAACCCATTGGTTCAGTACTATTGACGATCTGTTAAAATCTATGTTGGCAAATCCTAAAGATAGATACTGGAGAAATAAATGAGTGCATGGTCATATAGTAGTCTCAAGACATTCCAACAATGCCCTAAGAAGTATTACCACTTAAAGGTTGCTAAGGATATTGTAGATGATGGTAGTGAAGCTACTGTGTATGGCAAAGAATTACATAAAGCGGCTGAAGATTACGTACGTGATAACGTACCAATACCCCCACAGTTTGCTTTTATCCAAAAGACCATAGATGCGCTTAAGAATATCCCAGGTGAGAAGCATACTGAAATTGAACTAGGTGTAGCTAACAATAATGGCAAGCTTAGTGCTTGCGGTTTTAATGATAAGAATGCGTGGTATCGGGGTATTGCGGATTTACTAATTATTAACGGCGATGAAGGATATTTGGTTGACTACAAAAGTAGTAAAAATGCCAAGTACGCAGACTTAAAACAATTAGATTTATTAGCGGCGGCGGTGTTCACTCACTTCCCCGAGGTTAAAAGTCTTAAGTCTGCTTTAATATTCGTAGTTAGTAACGAGTTTGTCAAAAAAGAACACAGTGCGCATCACAGGCTGGCTTACTTTGAGCATGTGCGATTTGACTTAGAGCGGCTAGAGAAGGCTATGGAGACGGGGGTATGGAACGCAGTAGCAGGTCCCTTATGCGGTTGGTGTCCTGTTAAGACTTGCCATAACTATAGAGAAAGAAGAAAATAATGGTACACAAGGAGAACCTAAATGCCATACGTAAACAAACCTAGACCATACAAAAAAGAATACGAACAGTATCAGGGTAAACCCGAACAAATAAAAAACAGGGCAAAGCGTAATAGTGCCCGTGCGGAGCTAATGAAAGATGGAAGGGTATCAAAAGGAGATGGAAAAGACGTTGACCACACAAAGCCCCTCAGCAAAGGGGGGACTGGTGCTAAGAGCAATCTCAAAGTTAAAACTGCTAGCAACAACAGATCGTTCAGCAGAAACTCAGACCACACGGTCAAGCGGAATGCCCCGAAAAAATAGCATCCTAACGGACTATAATTGGCCTGGAAAATTTAAGCCGTTTGACCATCAAAAGTTAACCTCTGAGTTCTTAACCTTAAACCGTAAAGCATTTTGCTTTAACGAGCAGGGTACTGGTAAAACAGCTAGCGTGATATGGGCAACAGACTACCTAATGAAGTTGGGTGTAGTCCGTCGTGTGCTGGTTATATGCCCCCTATCTATTATGAAGTCAGCATGGCAACAAGACTTATTTAAGTTTGCTATTCACCGTACATGCGACGTAGCCCACGGTAGTTCAGCTCAACGCAAAAAGATAATTGCTAACGATGCTGAGTTTGTCATCATCAACTTTGATGGTGTAGATATTGTTAAACAAGACATCTTGAACGGGGGCTTTGACCTAATCGTAGTAGACGAAGCAAGTGCTTATAAAAATGCACAAACAACCCGTTGGAAAACCCTTAGAGACATTGCGGCTCAAGTTAAGGGTATGTGGATGCTTACTGGTACTCCAGCAGCACAATCGCCTGTAGATGCGTTTGGCTTAGCTAAACTTATTAACCCAACTGGCACACCCAAATTCTACGGTCAATTCCGTGACCAAGTTATGTACAAAGTCGGCATGTATCGTTGGCTACCTAAACCTACTGCTCAAGACACCATACATAAAGTGTTACAACCAGCTATTCGGTTTGAGAAAGATCAATGCCTAGACTTACCTGACGTTACCTTTGTCGAACGAGATGCACCTTTAACTGCTCAGCAGATGAAGTATTACAAATTGCTCAAACGGCAGATGACTATGTCGGCAGATGGGGAGCAAGTAACTTCTGTAAATGCAGCTACTAACCTCAATAAGTTACTACAGATATCTGGCGGTGCGGTGTATACCGATACTAGAGAAGTCATAGAGTTTGATGTATCCAATCGATTACGGGTTATAGAAGAAGTTATTAATGAAGCATCACACAAAGTCCTGGTCTTTGTTCCATTTACTCATACTATAGAACTACTAAACAAACATTTAACCGCAGCTAATATACCCTGTGCGGTTATTAATGGACAAGTTCCTGTAAACAGAAGGCATGACATAATCAACGACTTTCAAACAACAGAAAACATCCGTGTGCTTATCATCCAACCTCAGGCGGCATCGCACGGGTTAACACTAACAGCCGCTAACGTAATCATTTGGTATGCTCCTATGACCAGTGTAGAAACATATCTACAAGCCAATGCTCGTATTAACAGACCAGGGCAAAAGAACCCTATGACTATTGTGCATATCAAAGGAAGTGAAGTAGAAGCAAAGCTATACAAAATGCTAAGTAACAATATAGATAACCATACAAAAATAATTGACTTATATCGACAAGAGATTGAAGATATAGCTTGACAATGTCAAAGTGGTTGGTATACTAGTAGTTCGTAACAAGAAGGAGCTAATGATGCAAGATTTTACAACAGATAAACTCGCCGAAGTTTACATAAAAATTCGTGATAAACGAGCAGAATTAAAAGAGCAGTATGAAGCACAAGACGAAGGCTTGAAAGCCCAACAAGAACTGCTAGCAGATAAGATGCTAGATATATGTAGGGACAACAACGCTGACAGTATTAAAACACCAGCAGGGACAATCATTCGTAAAGTGGATACACGGTACTGGACGACGGATTGGGATTCTATGTATCAGTTCATTGAAGAACACGATGCATACCCCCTGCTCGAGAAAAGATTGCATCAAACCAATCTTAAGCAGTTTCTCGAAGAGAATCCCGAACTGTTACCTGCTGGTTTACAAGCAGACAGAAAATACACCGTGGTCGTTAGAAGGAGCAAGTAATGAGTAACATTTCTATTTTTCAACAAAAAACAGCACCAGTAACAGGTCGTGAAGTTAGTGAGTTATCTAAGTCACTAGCAGGTGCAAACAGTAGTACATCCCGTCGTATCACTATGTCTAAGGGTGTATTCCGTCGTATTGTTAACGGCAAAGAAGCGGGTAAGATTAAAGACGGTCACATGAACGTCATCGTTATCAATGCTTTACCTAAAGTATCCCGTCAATTCTATGCAACCGCATTTGATCCTGATGCGGCTCCTACCCTGCCAGACTGCTGGTCTAACCTAGGTGATGTACCTGACCCTAAAGCTGCTAATGCACAATCAGCAAGCTGCGCTAGCTGCCCACAGAATATTGATGGCTCAGGTAATAACGGCAAAGGTCGTGCATGTCGTTTTAATCGTCGTGTAGCAGTTGTACTCGAAAATGATATGAGTGGTGACATCTACCAGTTCAACATCCCAGCTAAGTCATTGTTTGGTAAAGGTGTTGGTAACACACACCCATTTGAAAGCTACATTAAGTTTTTGCCAGCTAACGGAGAAAGCATTGACCGCATTGTTACTCAGATTGCGTTTGATGAGAACGAGACTGCTGATGTATTGAAGTTTACTCCTGTACGTCATTTAACTGATGAAGAGATTGATGTAGTAGAAGCTGCTCAGGCAACACAAGAATCTAAGACTGTAATTCAGTTGACTGTAGCTCAGCAAGATGGAGTTGTTAAATTACCACCAGCGGCTAAAGCTGAGGTTGAAGAAGTTATCGAAGAGCCTGTAGTTAAACGGTCTAAGAAAGCTGAAGCGCCCCCTGCAGCATCAAAAGCAAATTTAGCTGACGTTGTCAGTGCTTGGTCGGATAGTTAATAATGAGTTACGGCTATAGTGCCAAGACTATTCAGTTAAACAAAAGAGCCGATAGCAATGGGCTTGGAGTTGCGTTGGGTAGGGCGGCTATTAAACTAGGTGTATCGGTTGCAGATGTAGCCCTTACACTTAGTGTTAGCCGTCAGACCGTCTATAACTGGTTCATTGGGTTGTACACACCAAGGGGCAATGTTACTAAAGACGTAACTAGATTACTCAATAGTTTTAACAAGCACATCAAAGAATCAAAGTTTAAATAAAACCTATCAAGGAAGGTTTGGGGGGAGTAGTCCCCCCTTTTTTCCTCAACAACGAGACAACGATGGCAAATATTGACCTATTAAACAGAGTGCAAAGCCCCGATGGGTGGCTGACTGTGCTTGGCTTAAAGGGTAAGTCTGCTATACAAGAGCTTGTTCAAACACGGGAAGAATTCGATAAGTATGTAGCAGAGTTTTTAGAAAAAGGTAGGGATGTTTATTTTGGTGTAGCTAAGTTTGAAACCAATCTAAACCGCAAAAAGGAAAATGTAAAAGACCTCAAATCTTTTTGGATTGATTTAGATTGTGGCAAGTCCAAGGCAGTAGTAAACCCAAAGACAGGTCGCCCCGATGGATACATTGACCAGCCTACTGGATTACAAGAACTACAAAAGTTTTGCAAACTAATCGGATTACCTAAGCCATTACTTGTTAACTCAGGTAGAGGCATCCATGCGTATTGGCCCCTTGTTAATCCTGTAAGTAGGGAGGAGTGGGAGCCAGTTGCTAATCGTTTGAACGAGCTGTGTGTATTGCACAACCTTTATGTCGATGCAAGCGTATTTGAAATAGCCCGTGTTCTTAGAGTACCAGGCACACTGAATTTTAAAGATAATCCACCTAAGCCAGTAGAGCTAATCAGTGATGCACCAGATGTAGAATACGAAACATTTAAAAATTTACTAGGCGTAAAAGAAGCGCCAACAAAACCTTCTGCACCAAAAGAATTAAGTGAGTTACAAAAAGCTATGGCTGCTAATACCGTATCACGGTTTAGTAAGATTATGATTCGCAGCGCTAACAACGAAGGCTGCGCACAGTTGTTGTATCAGTTTCAAAACCAAGACTCTGTATCTGAACCTATGTGGTTCAATGCCTTATCTATTGCACATCGTTGCGTAGATAGAGAAACTGCAATTCACAAGATTTCAGAACGGCATCCTGATTATTCACCCGAAGATACAGAGAACAAGGCTAGCCACACTGCGTTCGCACAACGATGCGCTACGTTTGAGAAAAATAACCCAGGAGGTTGTGATGGTTGCCAGTGGAAAGGTCGTATCGGTTCTCCGATTGCATTGGGTAGAGAAATAGTAAAGGCGGAAGAAACTGAGGTTCACGAGACCGAAGAGATAGATGCGTTTGCAACACACAAAATACCGTCTTACCCATACCCTTATTTCCGTGGCAAGAACGGTGGTATTTACATAACTGTTAGTAGCGATGAAGAAACAGAACCTATTTGCGTATACGAGCATGACTTGTATGTAGTAAAGCGCATGAATGACCCTGACCCTTCTGTAGGTGAATTAGTATTGTTACGTTTGCATTTACCCCAAGACGGTGTACGAGAATTTACAATACCTCTCTCTACGGTAGCGGTTAAAGAAAGATTGCGTGAAGCTCTTTCTACTAAGGGTGTGGCAGGGATGCCAAAACAAATGGATCAATTAATGGCGTTCTTAATGACGTTCATTAAAGAATTGCAATACAAAAAGAAAGCGGAACTTATGAGGACACAATTTGGCTGGGTTGATAAAGAGAGCAAGTTTATTATTGGTGATAGAGAAATTAACAAGGATGGTGTATTCCATAGCCCCCCATCCACAGTTACACAACAGTTTGCAGAAAGCATGCACCCTATGGGTACGCTGGAGAAGTGGAAAGAAGTATTTAATATGTATGGGGCACCTGGTCTAGAACCCCATGCGTTCGCTGCGCTTACTGCGTTTGGCGCGCCGCTTCTTAAGTTCACTGGTCATAGCGGAGCAATCATAAACCTGATCCACAAGGACTCAGGCACAGGTAAGTCTACTGCGTTGTATATGTGTAACAGCGTGTACGGGCACCCTGATAGACTAGCGGCTATTTGGAAAGATACCCTAGCGGCTAAGGTACTGCACCTAGGCATTATGAATAACCTACCGTTTACTGTGGATGAGATTACCAACCTTACCCCTGCGGACTTTTCCACCCTAGCGTATAGCATGTCACAAGGTCGTGGTGCAAACAGATCTAGGTCAGACAAGAACGAGATGCGTATTAACAAGACTACTTGGCAGACTATGTCTTTAGCTAGTTCAAACGCTAGCTTCTACGAGAAAATGGGTGTACATAAGAATAGTCCTGATGGCGAGATGATGCGCTTGTTAGAGTACCAAATTCACCCAAGTAATATCATTCCGACTCATGTAGCTAAGCACATGTTTGACCACCAGCTTAAAGAGAACTACGGTCATGCTGGGGATATTTATTGCTCCTACTTAGTCAATAACCTAGAAGATGCTAAGAGCAACATGTTAGCTATCCAACAGAAAATTGATAAGGAGATGCGCCTAACCAACAAGGAGCGTTTCTGGTCTGCAGTTATTGCTTGTAACCTAACAGGGGGTTTGATTGCCCGTATGCTAGGTTTGCATGACTACGATATGAAAGCTATCTACGCATGGTCTATGCAGATGTTAACTACAGTACGTCAAGACATTGCACCGCCAGCTAATAACTCTTCTTCTGTAATTGGTGACTACCTTAATCGCCATATACAAAACATGCTGGTTGTAAACAATGAGACGGACAAGCGCACTCACATGCACTCATTGCCGATACAAGAGCCACGGGGTGAGTTGTATGTCCGTTACGAGCCTGATACAAAGCTAATGTATATCGTTGCCAAGCACTTCAAAAAGGATTGCGTGGAGTCGCAAGCATCGTACAAAGACACCTTGCATGAGCTTAAGGCCAAGGGCATATTCTTAAAAGGTGATACCAAGCAGATGTCTAAAGGCATGCGGGTCACATCCCCTGGGGTCTATGCGTTGATATTTGATTGTTCTGTGGCAGACTTTATTGATATAGATGCGATGGTTGCACCTATAGTTGAGAATGCTAGTAGAGAAGATTAGTTACAACGTTAACTGGAGAAACTTCAAAGTGGGGTATTCGATTTTCATACCCTGCATTGATGCCAGCGCTGCTAAGAAAGATATCCTACGTGTTACGAAAAGACTGAAGATAGAAGTAATTACAAAACTGGTTATTGAAGAAGGAGTAAGGGGCTTACGCATCTGGAGAATTTAACTTATACTTGAGCGTAGAACAACTCCTTGTTGTTTCTCCTCGGAAGTTAGCTCCTTCCAACTCTCTTGAACCCCGCCTAGTGCGGGGTCTTTTTTATCTTTTGTCTACAGAACGAGTACCTTCAACCAAAGGATAAACAAATGGAGCTTGTGCATCTGTTACAGATAAACCTTGAGATGATTTGCCACGGCGCTCTTCACGAGACTGTAGGGACTTGCTAATTGTTTCACCACTAATAGGTAACATAGAGTTTTTGGTATTAAATTTGTCTACTTGTTCTAGTATTGAATCAACTTTGTCGTCGTCTTCATTACGTACTGCCACATCTAAACGATTAAGTAGAGTAGCTTTTTCTTTTTCTATCTTTGTAACTATTTGTTTAGCCATAAAGTTAGATTTCTGTATTTGTGCTACTTCAGTATTTCCAAACCCTAAAGCTTGCGCAGCTAATTTGCCTGTTGTATAAAACTCTGCATCTACAATCTCATCGCCTCTAGTAGTGGTAGCACCTTCTGTGCCTAACCTATACGCAGTCAAACTACCTCTAAGCCATGCTGGGGCAAGTTTTTCAAAACCTCTATTTATTTGCCCATTATTAAAATCATCAAAAGCACCCGCAATATTTGAGCCTATGCTACCTATAGGACCACTAAAACCAAATATAAAGTTTTGGAAAGCTTCACGAGAGGTATTTCCAGGGCTATCGTCTCTAAACCACAAACCATCTAACGAAGTAGATGCACCAAGATTTAAACCTGTAACTGCGGATAGCGGACCCATTTCAACACCACGGGCTAAGGTTGCAGCGTCTTCTTCAGTTAATCCTAAAGCGCTAGCTAAGTTACTATCGGGGCCAAAATAACTAGGAATAAATGAATTTCTAAACCATAAGTCTAGATTGCGTTTACCAAGGGGATTATCTTCATCGTCCTCATCATAGTCTTCGTCGTCATCACGCATTAATTCACGTATGCCTTCTGATACACCCATGATAAAACTATATAACGGGAACCCTGTAACACCAGCAAATAAGCCAGTCATGCCTAGAGTACCAAAGAACTTAATTGCTGCTTCTTTCTTTTCGTCTTTATTTAGGAATGGCAACATGCCATAGAAGTTACGCACCAAGTACGATGTCATCTGTAGAGGGTAAGTCAAGAATTGTGTAGCTAACTTAGCTCCTGGGCTACCTTTCATCAATCTAGGCTTGTTGTACTGTGTGTAGTTAAATAGAGCGTCGTAAGTTAACTGTAAAGCTTTTTCAGTAGCAGCATCAAAAGCGGCTTTATCATCCATACCTTTTTGCTTGTAATCAGCGTAGGCTAGTTCAAAGGACGACATAAACATAATTTCACGGGAGATACGCTCAGCGTGATGAAATGCACCACCCATAAAATTAAATACACCTCTAGTTCCTCTACTAATCATGTTGTGGTACTGCGCAGTAGGCACTGCAGACATTGCGGTCATATCTCCCGCATAGGTAGACATAAAAATATCTTTATCGTTAGCAAAATTCCAAGCATCTTTTAACGCTTTTCTATACGCTGGGTCTGGATGCTCATTAACATACTTAGAGTCACCAATAGAAGGTTGACCCCATTCAGTAGTTATATTCCCGTTAGCATCTGTTTTAGTTGTGCTAAATTTATTCCACAAGGCACTATACCTAAGGGCAGTTACACCTGCTTTTGTTACACCAAATTCAGCCCCTAAAGTTGGTAAACCCACTATTGGCAACTGTGTCATCTGTATTAGTGCGGATTTAGGAGAGGTTAGCAACCAATAGAACACAAACTTGTTACCTGCTGCTGCAACTTTATTCCAGTCTATGCCTTCATCAGGGACGCTAGGTGTAATCTCATCAAGTGCTCTAGCACTAATTTCTCTAATAAGCACAGCTAGTTTTAGCTTATCTGGGTTCTGCGCTATCTCCGCATATGCAGCTGCTATGCCATTACGAATCTTATCTGCGTAGCTTAGACGAGCTAGTTGATTAGCGGCTGTATGCTGGCTAGTAATAAAGTTGCGGATTGCATCGGCACTAAAACCAGTCTTACCTTGGCGGTGTACAAATTTGCGACGGATGTCTTTATCAGGTAACGTCATCAAATACATCTGATAGATGTTATCTTTAATTGCATCCATGTCTGCAGCTGCTTTATTGCTATCAAGCATTGCAAAGATTTCTTTGAGCATGTCGCTTGACTCCACATGCTTCTCTCTTAGTTTGCGAATGTCATCCCCAACATCTATATCCCCATCGGCAATCATTTGATCTAGGCTACGATTAGTACCATTAGCTTTATTAAGCTCAGCAACACGAGTTTCAACTGCAGCATTACGGGCGGTAGCGCTCTCAAACATGTAGAACTCACCGCTCTTGCCCTTACCTTTGCTAAACCAGAAGTTACCATAACGCATTAACGGGAAATAAATATCTAACAATCGAGCTTCTTGGAACGTCTTAGTAATAGCCGCAATTAGCTTACCTTTTGGAGTAGACGCATCGTTAATATCTCCAGGTACGTTAGAAGATGCAATTTTTTCTTTTAGTAGCTTTTCATGCAGGTCAAACGTCTGCTTGTAGCTATCCCTAGCCATTTTGTATATATCATGCCCTTCACCTTTTCCAAACTTACCTAAAGCATCCCAACCAAGCATGGTAAATTTTTCACCTGTAATAGGATTATCTAAAACACCACCTTCGTACAATAGTTTTATAGCTGCGGTACGTTCAGTCCTCTGCTTTTTAAGGTTAGGCAAAGTCTTAGGGTCTGTAGAGGGGTTAAGAATATCGTTTTCTATTCTTTGTAAGGCTGGATCATTTTTTATAGCAGTTGCCATATCAGGGTGCTTAGCAGGGTCAACTTGTAGCAATGTAGCTGCATTTATTACATCAGCTAGTGCTTTGCCACCTTGTTTGTATTTTTGATTAAAGTTAATCCAAGCAGGTACTTTTTCTGCTAACTCACGAATCATACGAGTGCGCATACCAGCCATATCATTTACAGCGCCGTTAATAACTTTTATATTATTAATCTTGTCTCCTGCTATACGAGTAATATCATCTGTTGTAAAGGCCCGCATTACAAGTTTTAATCTTTTTACACTTATAGTGTTATACACAGCCTTCATTAGTCGGATAGCATCACTAGCATTTCTAGTCTGCATCATTAGTTGACCAATTGAAGTATTCATATCAGTACTACTATGAGACAACCTAAGCTTTCTGAGTGTGGTCTCTACCATCTTTAACTGCTTAGGCGCTTTGGGTGGCTTAGGTGCTTTAGGTTGTTTAGCTTTAGCCGCTGACGGCTCACTAGACTCAGCTGCCATCTCTGGTAAAGGTGCAGATAACAGCTTATCAGTAACAATAATCAAGTCTTGGAGAGCAGACATGTGGCTCTCGTCCATATCAAATAATTGACGTATGCTCTGTACAAACCTAGTAAATAGTCGATCAATAAACCCAGGTGCTTCACCTGCATAGGTTAGTTCTGGGTTGCCAGGAGTAATAATAAGAAACTCTTGCATGGCAGGTAAAGACATGCCGTAGGCTACAAATTCTTTAATATCAGTAAACGCATCATCAGGAATGTTTAACATGTCCTCAGTTAGTACGCCTAGATTGCCTGATTCTAATGCTTCAGCTTTAAGGCGATCATAGTTTTGTTTGGCTGAATCCATAAGATACATAAGCTCAAGCATCGGCACAGTTAAGGACCGAGGTACAGGTGTGTATCCTTCTTTTAACTCACTTAATCTGAAGTAAGCATCAATACGAGCAACGGTTGCAGCGTGTAAAGCTTCGTGTAACACAACAGTATTATTAATACCGCCTTCACGCATTACATAAATAGTTTTTCTATCAGGAACATATAAACCTGCTGCCCCTTCCATTTTGTCCCGTAGGAATGTAGTAGGCATATCGTCTGGACCATCTACTACAACAAACTCAACACCGTTAAGGAAAGGCAATAAACGTTTAGCTAGTAGTCGTTCAAAAGGATTGCCATTTCGAGCTATATGGTTAACCGCACCTTTAGCAAAATCAAACTTCTCAAATGCCGTGTTATCCTGTCCATTAGTGGATTCACTAATTTGGGCACGGCTAGGTGCGCCTATTTTTTGCTTAGCTTCGTGTCTTTGCTTACCAAGCTCACGTTCTTGGGGGTTAGCTTTTTGTAATAAAGCAGTGGCTCTTTTACCTGCAGCTTTATTCTTTTGGTCTGGATCAACAGATAAACTATATGCAGTCTCGAGTGCGCCTATGCGCTCTTCTCTTAATCCATACAAAGTATCCTGAGCTTCTTTCTCAGTACCAGAGTTCTCAATAATAGCTTGCTCATCAACTACTTTGCCTAGAATCTTTTCGGCTTTAGTAATATCAGTAATAGCATTACGACCTACTTCCTGACGTCCCTTACGATATGCAGCGGCAGCGGCTATTTGCTCTGGAGTCTTGTCGGCCTTTGGCCTACCACGAGGCTTGCCCATCTTAACTGGGGGTTTTGTATTAGTAGGTTTAGCATTTTTAGGTGTTCTAACCATGTAATCAACACGATCTTCAAACCCATTTTTTGTATACCAATCCCTTAACTGTTGTTGGTCTAAACCGCCAAGCGCTTCGTCTGGTTGCGCAGCTGGAATAAGAGCTAACGTTTTTCCGTTTTGATCGGCCCAATTTGTAATTGAGTTTAAAAGTTTAGTTCCTGTACCTTTGTTTCTGTCGGTAACATCCATGCCAGTTATAAGCGTAGCCCCAGCAAGGTCGCTTGATAGGTCATTATCTGCATCAAGAGTTTTAAAACCAGCAGAAGCTTTAGCAGGTTCATCTTTGACTTCAGAAGGTATAAACGCCCCTTTTTCGGACACTATTGGTTCTTTTAAGTTTTGAGGTACGGTAGTTGTAGTACCCATGCCAGATGCCATTTGTTTTTGACGTAGGCTTTCTTGGGCATTCTTTAATGCTTGTTCATCTGTTAACTGAGGATACTTAGCTTTTAATTCTGCGACTAATGTATTGAGTTCAGTTCCTTCTCCGCTTCCAGCAGTATCAGTAGTCGTGCCAGTTGCTGCCACGTTTCCTTGGGTAGTGTCCGTAGTTCCTGTGTCGGTTCCGCTTGATCCACTAGGCACAGAAACGCTTGATTGATCTGTTCCACCGATAATTGATTCAAGTCCATCTAATCCACCTTCCTGCAATATGGCGTCACCAGCAATAGAAAAAGCCTCTTCTTCAGTATACGGCTGCTTTGTCTTGGGGTTTATAGAAGCTTTTAACTTCTCAACTTCATCATTAAATTGTTTACCCAAAGCATCTATAGCCCCAGGTTTGTTAAGCATTTCGAGAGTTTTCTTTTGGCTCTCAATAGTTTTTGCTTCTTCTTCTCTTTTTGCAATAGTAGAAGGTAGGCGCTCGTATGCTTGTTGTCCACCAAATACAGCTGTCTCTAGTACGCTAGAAGGACCTTCACCAGCCATTTCTTTTATGACTTGTCCAGGTTTTTTAATCTCCCCTTCAGTAACAAGTTGAGCAACAGCTTCACCGCCACCTCCACTAATCATCTGTGCAGCTGGTTGAGCTACACCGATATTGACCGCTTCTTTTGCTAATTGATTTTTTATCATGCCCTTAGGCACAAGCATTTTACTAGCTAAACCAGCAGCGGCTGTATCTGCAACACCAATAATAGAAGCCCGAGTCATTGCATGCTCGTATGCTTTGGCAAACATTGTAGGGTCGTTTAGAGCTTTGTTAACTGCAACAGGGTCTTTGGTGTTAACCCCTTGCTCTTGAAAGTATTCTGTAATACCAGAAGATAACTCGCTAGCAAAACTGGTACTACCCATAGCCATTGCACCGACTCTAGGATTGCGTGTTACAGCACCTAATATAAGTGCAGGGACTATTTGAGGGATACTTTCTAAAGATACGCTAGCCATAACCCCCATTGGGTCAACTTGGAACGTTTGAAATGCTTGTTTTGCAGTTTCTACATTATCTAATGCAGATACTGTAGGTCTTTGTTTATATGAAGCGGCTTCAGTTTGAGACGCTGCCTGAGCTTTTAAATCTTCTGATTGGAACTTTTGAAGTTCTTCTAGTCTAGCTTTTGTTGCTTCTGGAGTTAACGGTCTACCCAAGGCATCTTTAGCAGTGCCTTCTTTAAGGGTATTAATTTCTTTTTGAAAGTTAGCAACTCGTAACCCAGGCAAGATACCCTTAGCACTTGCATAACCCGCTTTTAATGGGTCAGTAACACGCTGCATAAACGGAGTCTCTGCTTCGTACTTTGCAGTTGCTTCCGCTAATTGACGCTTTTGTTGCTCAGTTAAACCTTTGCTTACTTCGGTTGAAGGCGCACCTACTTGAGAAGATACTTGTTCTTCTGGACTTAATGTAGGCTCAGCAGCTACTGCAGGTGTACGAGGTTGCTTCTTAGCGTCAGACCTACCCTTTTCATCTGCTACTGGAGCAGCTGTAGTAGTTGGGGCAGCCGTAGGCACTGCTTGCTTACCAAGGTAAGTTAGTATTTTGTTTTTTGCTACCGTTGGGTCTGCATCCGCAATGTCGTACTGCTGACCTTGATATTCATAAATAGGCATTTTATACAGCCTTAATCTAGTTTAATTACTTTTGGCTTGCTGCCGCCCCCACCAGATTGATTTTTATTCATTATTTGATCCCTTACCTCTCCGCTAATTCTTGCATCCTCTGTTTTTTTCTCTGCAGGAGTTAATTTATTCCAATCAGACTCTGCTTTACGCGCTTTCATTCTGGCTTTATATTCTTTGTATCCAGGAGTGTTAACTGTAGCAATCTCTTTATTAGCATCATCTCTAGTAAGGTTTGCTCCAGTAACATTTACTTGTTGTTGTGCAACTCCTGCACGTGCCATTTGTGCTTGTTGTACTTTATTTAGATAATCATTTCTACCTTCAAGAAGAATAATTTCCTCAGGTCTATTATCACCCTTAGCCCTTGCATCTGCTAAATAACCTTTAGCATGATTATTTGCTCTGTCTGCTACATCAGCTCTTATATTTGCTATTTCTAACTTATTGATGCGCTCTTGCCCTTTTTCGTGCATAGCATTACCAGCAGTAATGTCACCTGCTTTCATTAGCCGCTCACCCTCAGCAACTTCAGCTAGACCTTTTGCTAAATTACCTTGACGACCTCTAAGGTCTTCTTCACGGGCAATCATTCCAGGCAATGTATTTTTTCCTGCTTTAGCTGCTGCGTAAGCTAATGGGCCTGCTTGAGTAGCTAAATTAAGTCCATAGTCTAGTAAGTTATAACCACCCTTTTGCTTTCTAGCTTGTTCTATATCAGCTTTTTCTTGAGCGTAATAATCAGATAACGCAGCTTTAGGCGCACCAACACCAGCGGCTTCACGTTGTTTTTTAGCAAACTCAACAGCTTTTTGACGAGCCATAAAGTCTTGTTGCATGCGGGCTGCTTCTTCTGGGTCTAACTCAACTTGTCCTTCATCGGCAAAAGCCACAATGCCACCACTAGCGGCATTTAATGTATCCATTGCGCCAGCAGGAGCCGCAGGTAATCCAGCCCTTTCAGTTACAGGAGTCGGCAAACCACGTTGTTGGTCTTGCATAATAGACTGCTGAGCTTGTGTTTCAGCTTGTTCTCTCATTTGTTTTTCACGCAATATTTCTAATGCCATAGCACGTACTTCTTCGCTAGAACTAGTCTTTGCAACTTGTGCTAACTGCTGAGCTGGCATCATTTCTAACTTCTGACGAATGCCTTGCACTACTCCGCTATTAGGGTTAGCTTGAACCATACCTCTATTAGCGTAGCCTGTAACGCCACCAGCGGCTAGACCCTTGATAGTTCCCCCTTCTGCAAACAAACCAGCTTGCTTAGCACCAGCTGCACCAGCCAAAAGACCAAGACCTTGCGTAATCGGAGAAGGCGCTGCTTGATAAGATTGAGTAGTTGCTGCTTGCATAGGTAAGCCACGCAACATATTAGACATAAAGCCTAACTGCATTAATGGGTACTGCTGTTGTGTAGCGTAATCTTGGATAGCTTGATTAATCTTAGATTGTTCGAGTCCTTGTTGCTGTTGACCCATTGTCGCCATTTGATTTTGACGAGCAATATCAGTAGCTTGTTGACTAGCCCCAAGTTGACCTAGCTGAGCACCAGCACCCATTGCCGCTCCGTACCCTTGCATACCTAGATTAGCGGCATATTGTTGTGACTGTATGGCTTTGTCGTAAGCTGATTGTGAACCTTGAGTTTGGATATTAGACAGATTAGTTAGTAAGTTGCGTTCCCGCTCAGTATTAGCAAGAAGATTTCTAGCCCCACCATAAGTACCTTGACGTGCTGCGCCTAAGTTTTGTGCCTGTTGAGCCATCTGTGCTTCACGAACTGCTGAAGCTTTAGCAAAATCGGTAACATTTTGTTGATAAGGCGACATATAGGACTGTGTTGTATTTGATGCGTCAAATACAGGATTATTATATTGGTCAAACATAGGGTTGCCAGCACTGTCTACTCTTTGTTTATTTGTTATGTTTTGAGCATACTGATTTCCAGCCTGAAGCGATCTAATACCAGATGCGCCTGTTAGCCCACTACCTAAAGCAAACTGTCCTGGTTGCTGCATTGCACCAGCATCAAACTGAGCTTGCTGTTGAAGCGGAGAAAATCCAGCATAGTAGTTGTTAACATCGGTGCTATAAGGCTGATACCCTTTAAACCCAGTAATGTTATAGCTACCGTCTGTTCCTTTAGTACCATTAAACAACTGCTGCTGGGTAGCCTCAAACATGTTCGTTACATACGGCTTCGCATACTCAGGAATATTTGAGGTTACCGTAGTGTTTTGAGATGGACCAGGAGTCCCTCCGCCGCTTTTACCCATATCTGCTCCTTATACTGGCAACTCGAAAGTCACCCAATGTTGTTTATATCCATCATTACTAAATATTTTAGCCCAGCCAGCTCTGGCTGTAGATTCAATTCCGTCACACCCCATGTCTTTTGCAAACCTTTGCAACAAACTTAACATCGGAGCTTTCCATTCTTTTAAATCATGCCCACCACAAAACGCCATAGTTAACAATTTACGTTTTGGGTAAATACCTATATTAGTTACTACTGCACCTTTTATACCTGTTGCATCAAAAGCAACCCACAATTGGTAATCATGCTCTACTATTGAGTCATAAATATCGTCACTTGTATACCTACCATAAGTATACTTTGCTGCCCTCTTCATAAAGGGTTCTATTTGCGCCCAGCAAGTATCAATAAACTGTGTTGGAACTAAAGAAACCTCAATCATTTAGTGTTATTACTACCCTCTTTTATGTTTTTTGCGGTTTATGGACATCAAGCCACCAGCCCGATCACCAGAAGGACCATCAGCAACAGTTGGTGCAAATCGTCCAGTTACCGCAGTATCAGCAACGGGGGTAACAGGTTTTGATGCATCAGCAACTGGAGTATTCAAAACTAAATTATTTTGCGGCGGTGGTGTATATCTATACGGTTCAGATGTAAAGGTAGCTGGGTTAACAAAATTAGCTGGTGGTGGAGCATATTGATTCATCATCTGACCATACAAGAATTGTAAACCTGCATCTGAATAAGGATCTTGCACAGAATCTGGCATATTAGCAATACCACGATTAGTTGGCGTATACGCTACCCTGTATGGGTTATCCCTATTTAGGGTATTTACTAAGTCAGTACGTTTTTGAATTAAATTTTCTGGAGTTAACAAATTTGATGTGCGGTCACGAGTATCAACACCATTATAATTAGCATAATTAAACGGCACTGTTAAACCTGCTTTTTGATACGCATCGGTTAGAACTCTATTACTTTGGTAATAACCAGGATCTTGCTTGCTTAACACTGCTTGACGCCCCGCCGCTTCTGCTTTAGCCGCTTCCATAGTTTTAGCTTCACCAATTTGTTGACCATAAATAGCATCAATAACAACTTGTCCTTTTGGATTTGCAAGTGCTGTTCTTATTTGTTCTGGAGTTTTTGCAGCGTTTAAGCTAGATGTTAAATTGCTAAAGTCTGATGCACTTAGCGTTCCATTATCACGAGCAGTATTAATAGCTGCCTGTATGTGCGGCATATTTAATATATCCTTGCCTGGGGTAGCTGTATAAGCATCTTTTCCAGAATTAGCGGTGTAAACGCCATTTATAAAGTTACTTACAACTGCTTGCTGCGTTACAGGAGTTGTAAATTGAGCTTTTCTACCACCTATCATTGACACATTCTGTGCATCAGGTGCTATATCGTAAATGCTTTGGTTAGAGTAATAGCCAGCATAAGGATCAGACTCTAATGAATTTAACTGCATATTAGTAAACGGTTCAGTAATATTTCGGGTAGTTTGCTCTTTTACAGCCGCCGCTTTAATACTATCTTTTAACTGTTGTGCTGTTAACCCTTGGTCTTGTGCTACAGACATCCAATATTGAAGACCTGCTGGTTCTGGATTTCTACCTAATGCTTGTCTATACGCAGAAGCGGCTGCTTGAACGTCCATCTGCTGCCCTTCTAAAGATTGAGCAATAGATTTACTAACGTCAGCCACACTCATGCCGTTAGCTAAAGCATCAGAATAAAACTTTAAGCCCCCTGCATCTGGTGTACGACCAAATTGATCCTGATATATCTGGGTAATTGCAGCTTCATTAGTGTTTCCACCGTCAGCATATCCAATCACTCCACCACTAGCGTATCCAGCTATACCGCCAGATGCTTTTTTCTTAATAGGTAAGTACTTATCCCCATTAATTTGTGGAGCTTGTTTCTTTTTACCAGTGCGGGCATGGCGAATCTTATCCATCATGCCATATAACTTCTTAGCGCCAGCATCAGTAGAGCCGTTACCTAAATGCGAAACAACATCAGCTGGGACAACAAATTCTCCATCAGCCAACCGTGCTGGTTGTTTTCCAGCAATAGAAGCAGGGATAGAATCAGACATGCCATCCCCAGGTCCTTTAAGCATTCTTCCGCCATCTGAGTACCCCCCTAAGTTGTAACCCATAACGCCACCATCAGCAGCTTCTTCTATTTCTGGAGTAGCACCACTAACATCACCAAGACCTTTAATTGAAGTCTTAGGGAGAGCTACAGGTTTAATACCTGCGGCTTTACCAGCTTTGCCCAAACGAATCATTGTGGCAGTTAATGCATCTTTTTTAGCTGTATCTACGTCAGTATCTCTAAATATACCTACATCAGGAAAATAAGAAGAAGGGTTTGTAGACAAATGTTTTTGTTTATTTTCTTCGCCTTCTTGTCTATCTAGATAGTCTTGCAATACATTAACTTGCCCTTTACTTGCATAACGAGCAATACCGCCACTAGCCATCCCAATACCACCCGCAGCCATGCCAACATCGTCTGAACCAGCTTCGTCGTCAAATGAATGAGGGGCATCAGAATTCATAATGCCACCCATCGCTGCATAGGTAGGTCTGTAATATGGGTTAGGTCTTGGGGCTTCATAAGCCTTGTAATCAGGGCTTAGTTTGTAACCTTTTAAGCGACGGTCATACTCGTCTTCTTGATAGCCCGCTGGACCTTTTGGTTGGCTTGACTGTGCTAATGCTGGCAAAGCTAAACTAGCTATAGGACCCACATTATTCGCAACAAAACTACCTGCAGCTGGCAAGCTACTACCAACTTCTTTAAGCCCTCTAGCTACATTACCCGCTGTAGTAGCACCTGTAGCACCTTGCGCTCTACCAGCGGAGTCAATAATATCTACAGGATTAGCCCCAGGAGCATTTAATGCACTTTGATAACCCTGTAAAGTTTGTGAGCTTAATTTGTCAAGATTATTGGGATTGTCTAAAAACCTTTGAGCCGCCTCTGTTGTTACTTGTTGTGATCCACCTGTTTTAGCATATAAATCCGCATATTCAGAGGGTAAAGTTACTCCTTCTGAAGCAGCCGTTTTTGCAGCGTCACCCAAACTTGATTTAACCGCTTCCGCCGCAGTTTCTTTAAACCCTTCGCTAGCAGCTTGTTGTCCTGCTTGAGCAAGAGCTTCCCCTCCTAAACCAGCTAAACCACTTGTTATTCCAGCACCGCCATAAGCGCCTAGACCCGCCATTAAACCTTTTTCTACGCTACCTGTAGCCAAACCATAACCACCACCTACCATAGCAGCGGCAGCTAAAGGGCCTACTCCTGGGATCAACATTAAACCCGCACCAGCTACCATTGGTAGTATTTGCTCTAAAAAGCCTGCTTCGGGTAAACCCGTATTTGGATTAATTGTTAAGCTACCGCCGTGGGCTAGGGCAAGGGCTTGTAAACCTTTAAGCTCGCCAGGAGTCATGTGGACGAGTTGAGTATCGTTGCCACGACCATGGGAGGCTAAATGTTGAGCGTTTGCGTAGTTGTTCATGTTATGGTCACCGTTACCGTCCCCACTTTAGCTGTGGCTGACACTCCGTATAAATAAGAAATATAGGGTACAACAATCTTTAAATTTTCGCCAACTTGAAATACAGTACCGTTTGGCAAATTGTACCCTGATGTGGGTAATTTTAATAGACTGAT
>Ga0209188_1000393_pt1 | contig 43764 bp, 40 predicted proteins | sample C_130625_EF_Meta_FD_187307 | JGI IMG/M metagenome (GOLD analysis project Ga0209188, IMG submission 187307) | Freshwater microbial communities from Lake Croche, Canada to study carbon cycling - C_130625_EF_MetaG (SPAdes) (version 2) | ecosystem: Environmental > Aquatic > Freshwater > Lake...
AACTGCTGTCCACAAAACTGTTCCATGAGGCGGAATCGATTAAAAAACTGAACTTGTCCACCAAGGTGCCAGATGCAGTTTTGAGTGGGGTTTTGGAGTCTGAGAAGTAATTGGACAGAGAGGTCCAAACATCCAACAGACCATTGGCAATCACACCATAACGTGAATCGTCAGCATTGAGCGTGGGAATGTCGCGGTACCAAAGGTAGCGCTCGGTCATGTAGGCTTTGACCCACTTCTTTTCATCCGACAAAGTGCCAGCCTTGGTGGGCGCTGTCGCACTGGCAATGTAGGGGTTTTCTTTGGCGCACATTTGGGCCAAATCTTTGGCCAAGGGGGCGACAACGGGCGTGGAAGTGGAGGAAGAGCCGCCGCCGCCACAAGCGGTTATCAACAAAACACAGCCAACTAAAATGAATGTGCGGACATTGAACATTGAATGTTTCCTCAAAGACTGTATTTTTAATCTCAGTAAGATCTGTCAAGCACTGGGCTTGGGTGAAAATCCCATGCAGGGCCTGCCATCCGAATTCATCACTTGAATACTTGGCAACACTTGGGATTTAAAGCCCAACAATTTGCAGCTGTAAGGCATTTTGGGGTCCCAGCTGGTGGCAAAGTGAATGCACTTCCAGCAATTGACGGGGCCTAAATGGGTAGGGGGGCTGGCCACTTTTTTGAAATTTAAAAGCAATTGAAGCCTCCATCATAAAGAATCTGAAGCACCTTTTGTGCTTCACACATCGCTTTCAGCAGGGTCATTCAAATTCAATTAACATGCCCCGAACCAGGAGTTAGACATGAGCCAAAATTTGCCCGCTCAGAACATTGATCCCCAAATTTATGCCCTCTATGATGAGTACTGTCATGGCGCCATGGACCGCCGAGAATTCTTAGCCAAAGCCAGTGCCCTGTTGGTGGGCGGGATGGCCATGGCCCAAGCCTTGTTTCCAAGGTATGCCGAAGCCCAAACCATCTCATTCACAGATGCGCGAATGAAAGCCAATTATGTGAAGTACGCATCCCCCGGCGGTTCTTCAGGCGAAATGCGTGGCTACTTGGCACAACCTGTGTCCGCCACACAGACCAAGTTTCCAGCTGTTTTGGTCATCCATGAAAACCGTGGCCTGAACCCTTACATTGAAGATGTGGCCAGACGATTGGCCACAGCAGGATTTCTAGCCTTGGCCCCAGATGGCTTGTATCCAGTGGGCGGCTATCCAGGCAACGACGATGATGGCAAAAAACTTCAAGACGGGCTGAACCCAGCCAAGCTACAAACCGACATGCTCAACAGCGCCATGTTTGTCAAAAACCATGCCCTTTCTTCGGGCAAATTGGGCTTAACAGGATTCTGCTGGGGCGGCGGTATTACGAACGAACTGGCCGCAGAATTGGGCGATGCTGTTCAAGCTGGTGCGCCTTACTATGGGCTGGCAACTGCGCCGGACAAAGTTAGCAAGATCAAGGCAGAGCTGGTGTTGCACTTTGCCGAAACCGATCCCCGCATCAATGCCACTTGGCCAGCTTATGAAACTGCGCTCAAAGCGCAGGGTGTGAAGTTGCAGGGTCATTTTTATGCAGGTACCCAACACGGTTTCCACAACAACTCTACCCCCCGGTTTAATCAAGCCGCTGCTGATTTATCTTGGAGCCGCACCCTTGAGCTGTTCAATCGAACTTTAAAATCTTAATTTTTCATTCTCCAAAGACGCACATGCAACCCTTTCACTTGGCTTTTCCCGTCACATCCTTGGCCAAGGCCAGAGCCTTTTATGGTGATCTGTTGGGGTGCCCCGAAGGCCGCTCCAGTGAAGACTGGGTGGACTTTAATTTTTACGGTCACCAAATTGTGGCCCACTTGAGCCCGTCAGAGGCCGGTCATCACAATACCAGCGCCGTAGATGGTGACAATGTGCCCGTGCGTCATTTTGGCTTGGTGATGGAGATGGGGCAGTGGGAATCGTTGGCCCAAAAACTCAAAGATGCGGGCACCCAATTTGTGATTGAGCCCCACATCCGATTTAAGGGCGAAGTGGGTGAGCAGGCCACCATGTTTTTTCTAGACCCCTGCGGCAATGCTGTGGAGTTCAAAGCATTTGCCAACCCTCAAAACCTGTTTGCCAAATAATCAAAAAAGCAAGAAGTAGCCGTTGATGGTGCTGACAAAACCGAATGCGCCCAGCAAGGTGCCTGCCCAATACAGCGCGGGCAATGAGGCAACAATAGACACCGACAACAGCACAATGGCTATTTGCAGGGCCCCTTCTGCGTAGTCAAACCAAGGGTCTTGCAGCATGGCGTGATCGCGCAAAGCTTCATGCGCTTTGGCACGAACCAACAACTCTTTCTTGCCTTCCTTTGACTCAGGATCGGACTCGTAGCGGTCAGCGGTCTTTTTGAACTCTTCAATTTTTTTCTCAATGAGGGCCTTGGCTGCTGCATTCATGTTGGGCTCTTTGACCAACTGCACTTCCAGATCCGATACCGCCAGTTTGAAGCTGGTTTGACGAATATTTTTGGCTTGGTAAAACGCATAGGCGTTGGAGGCCAAGATGTTTTCTTGGGTGGCCTCCTTCATGGCATTGGACCCGCCCAAGCTGGCAATGGCCATGACCATGGCCAAGATGGAAATGGTGAGGGCAGAGCGGTTTTGTTTGCCGTCGCCATGAGCCGATTGCTCAATCAATTCTGCGGTTTCATGGGCTTCCATGATGTCTCCTTCAAAAATTCAAAATTTAGATCAAGCCAGTCATTGGAAAGTTCAGTGACCACCGCCCAAATAAGCGGCCTTGACTGCTGGATCGGTTTTAAGGCGCTCGGCAGGACCGTGAACTGAGATGCGGCCGTTTTCTAGGACATATCCGTAATCGGCCACGTTCAATGCGGCTGCCGCAAACTGCTCCACCAACAACATGGTGACACCTTGGCTCTTGAGGTTGCTGATGATTCTGAAAACCTCTTCTACCAAAATGGGCGCCAAACCCATGGAAGGTTCATCCAACAAAACCACTTCGGGGTTCAGCATCACGGCGCGGGCCATGGCCAGCATTTGTTGTTCACCGCCAGACAGAGTGCCCGCCAACTGAGTACGGCGCTCTTTGAGCCGCGGAAACATGTCCATGGCGCGCACCAGATCACCTTGAACATCTCCCTTGGGGCGGCTGCCCGTGAGCCTTGGAAATGCGCCTAAAAGTAAATTGTCTGTGACCGACATGGTGGCAAACACCCGACGACCTTCTGGGGAGTGGGCTAAACCTAACTTCGCAATTTGATACGACTCCATGCCATCGGTTCGTTGGCCATTCAGGGAGATGTTGCCAGAGGTGGGTTTGATCATGCCGGAGATGGCGCGCATGGTGGTGGTTTTACCCGCACCATTCGAGCCGATCAGGGTAACCACTTTGCCCTTGGGAACTTCAATGGAAATGCCGTGCAGGACTTGGACCTTGCCATAGCCTGCTTCAAGATTGTCAATTTTTAGCATTGAAACTTCCTCGTGCAATTAAGCCGCTGTACCGCCAAGATAGGCTTCAATGACCTTCTCATCGGCTTGAACTTCAGCGGGGCGACCTTCCGCAATTTTCTGACCAAAGTCGAGCACAGACACCGTATCGCATACATTCATCACCACATCCATGTGGTGCTCAATCAAAATGACGGTGATGCCGTGATCGCGAATTTTTCGGATGATTGAAATGAGCTCTACGATGTCGGGTGCAGTGAGGCCCGCTGCAGGTTCATCCAAAAGCAACAACTGGGGATCGAGCGCCAAGGCGCGTGCAATTTCCAACAAACGCTGCTTTCCGTAAGGCAGGTTTCGGGCTTCCTCGTTGGCCAAATCAAGCAAGCCTACAAAACGTAACAATCCCAAGCCACGTTCTGTGGCCGCATGCTCTTCATCGGTGTAACGCTTGGTGTGCAAAGACACATCGATCAAGTTGCTTGTGAAGGTGTGATGCAATCCAACTTGAACGTTTTGCAAAGCTGTCATTTCGCCAAACAACTGCACATTTTGGAATGTGCGTGCAATGCCAGACAAGGCAATGTCTGAAGAAGTGCGACCAATGACAGAGCGACCATCAAACTCAATGACACCCGCCGTGGGTGTGTAAATGCCCGTCAGGACATTCATCATGGTGCTCTTACCAGAACCGTTGGGACCAATCAGGCCGTGAATGGTGCCTTTGCGGATGGTCAAATCGACCAAGTTGATTGCCTTCAGGCCACCAAACTGCATCAGCACTTGTTTGGCCACTATCAGATTCTCTTCATGCTGGCCACTGGTTTGTATCAGAGCGTCTTGCTCGGGGTTGTCTTCTTTCAAAGAAACCGCATTGTCAGCGTGCTTGCTTCTGCCCAACAACTGACGGGCGAATCCCACAATGCCGTCTTGCAAGTAATAGACCACAAACAAAATCATGAGACCAAAAATGGACAAGCGCCAATCGGTGATGTTGTCGAGCCAAAATGAAAAGGCGGCCAAGGCAATGGTGCCCAACACCGGGACCGACATGGCATTGAAACTGGTTCGACCTTTGGCAATGCCAATGCCAGCGCCCAAAGTCATGAGCACAGCGAGGGAGGACGCTACAACGCGGAAGGCCTCAAGGTCGTCCAACAGCTTGGGCAACAACACAATGATGGTGGCACCCAAGAGCGCGCCCACACGTGTCTTGCGGCCTCCCATGATGATGGCCAACAAGAACATCACGGTCAGTTCGTTGTTGTAGGTGTTGGGAGAAATGTATTGCTCTGAGTAGGCATACAAACAACCCGCCAAGCCGGCAAAGCCTGCGCTAATGACAAAGGCATAAACCTTGTAGCGATAAACCGAAACGCCCATACAGTCTGAGGCAACGGGACTACCGCGAAGCGCTTCAAATGCGCGGCCCAAATGAGACAGCAAAATGCGGTGCACAACCAGCAAAGACAGGGCAAGCATGATGCACACCACCCAATAGAAGCTTTGCTCATTGAATTTGTAACCCATGACCGTAGGCTTGGGTATTTTCAAACCCATGGGGCCTTCTGTGAGGAAGGTCATTTCATTGATCAAAATTTGAATGATGGTGCCAAAGGCCAAGGTCACCATGGCCAAGTAGGGGCCTGACACACGCAAAGCGGGGAGGGCCAAAATGGCGCCAAACAAAGCCGTGACCGCAATGGTGGCTGGCAAGATGACCCAAAACGGCGCACCTACTTTTAAGAAGAGCACACCCGCAGTGTAGGCACCAATGCCAAACAAGCCCGCGTGACCCAGCGAGACCTGACCCGTATAGCCCACCACAATGTCTAAACCAAACAACAAGATCGCGTAGATCATGATGGTTTCGATCAAGTGAATGTAATAGGGGTTGTGGGTCATGACCGGGACCAAGCACAAAGCCACGAAGCCAACAAATGCGGCCAGAGCGTATTTCCGATTCATGCTCAAACTTTCTTGATGGCAGATTTACCAAACAAACCCGCTGGTTTAATGGCCAAAACACACAGCAACAACACCAAGCCAGGAACGTCTTTGTAGCCCGTGCTGATGTAAAAACCTGTGGTGGTTTCGGCAACACCCAAAATGATGCCGCCCACAATGATGCCCATGCCGCTGGTCAAGCCACCGATGATGGCCACTGCAAATGCCTTCAATCCCAACACGGCACCCATGGTGGCACCCGTCAGTGTCAAAGGGGCAATGAGGACGCCCGCAAAGGATGCGGTCAAGGAAGACAAAGCGTACGAAAAGGTAATGACCAAGCCGGTGTTAATGCCCATGAGTTTGGCAGCGTCGCGATCGTTGAAAGTTGCGACCACGGCTTTACCGTAAATGGTTTTCCGGTTGAAAAATTCGACCGACAACATCATGAGCACCGCGCCGGCAATGACCAGCAATTCCATTGGCAATACATTGGCGCCAAATAATTTGATGGGTGCTTCTGGCAGGGGGGAGGGAAAGCGCAAATCATCGCGACCCCAGACGTTTTCGGCCACATTTTTAAAAATAATGCCCAGTGCAATGGTGGACATGATCCAACCAAACTCACTTTTAATTTTGATGGCAGGGCTGACGCCAATTCGCTCTACCAAGGCGCCTTGCGCCAATCCAAACACACCGACAAGTGGCAAAGCCAGCCAATAGTTAACACCCAAACGATCGACCAAAGTGAGGCCCACCAAGGCGCCCAACATCAAGGCTTCGCCTTGACCAAAGTTCAGGGTGTCTGAAGTGGCGAAAGTCAGTTGGTAGCCAAAAGCAATGACGGCATAGATCATGCCCAGCGCAATGCCGCTATAGATCAGTTGCAGGAAAATTTCCATACGGATGCACTCAGGTGAAACTTCAAGGTTCGAAGTGTTATAAAAAAAACCGTACTTGCGCTAGCAAGTACGGTGCTGTCAGAAGAGAAATTTACTTCTTAGCGGGTGCTTTTTTAGCGTCTTTCAAACGCAGGTCAGCACCTTTCTTTTGGTCTTCCTCATAAGCATAGACCACTCGGCTGCCTTTGACTTCACCAAAAATAGGGATGTTAGCAGTGATCGCTTCGTGGTCGTCTTTTGTGAAGGGCTTGTCATAGATGGTGACCACGCCTTCAACTTTGGTTTGCAAATTTTCCAAAGCTTCGCGAATTTTCACGCCGTCAGTGCTGCCTGCCTGCTTGATCGCGGCTGCGAGCAAGTAAACAGAGTCGTAACCTTGGGCGGCAGACACAGGGGAGTCAATGCGATTGTTCTTTGGCTTGAAGGTTTTCAAATAAGCGTCAATGAAGGCTTTGCGCTTCACGGTATTTGATTCTTGAATGAAGGTTTGCGGCATGCGCGCGCCTTCGCCGCCAGGGCCTGCGTTGTCAATGAAGTTGGCCATGGACAAAGTCCAGCTGCCAATCATGGGGACTTTCCAGCCCAGCTTGGTCATGCCGTTGGCAATTTGCGCCAATTCAGGGCCAATGGCATAAGTCAAAATAACTTCGGCACCGGCTTCTTTGGCTTTCAACAATTGAGCCGTCATGTCGACGTCTTTGATGTTGAATTTTTCAACCGCAACAGCCTTCACATTTTTGCTGCCCAGTGCGCGCTCCAAGTCTTCCCGGCCCAACTGACCGTAGTTGGTGGAGTCGGCCAAGATGGCGACTTTCTTAAAGCCTCGGCGGGTAATGGCTTCTTCCACAATCATGGGCGCTTGAATGCTGTCATGCGCGGCATTGCGGAAGATGTAGTTGTCAGGAAATTCAGGTGCTTTAAATTGTTGTGTGACGATGGAGCCCGTGGCCACATTGTTCATGACGGGAATCTTGGCTTCTTGGTAAAAGCGCTGGGAGGCCAGTGCCACGCCAGTGTTGATGAAGCCCAAAGTGGCAATCACTTGTTCTTTGTTGATCAACTCTTGGGCAATTTGTACGCCGCGTTCGTTTTTGGCTTCGTCATCGCGCTCAATCAATTGAAGCTTGCGACCCAAAACGCCTCCCGATTTGTTAATTTCTTCTGTGGCCAAACGCACGCCATCGCGCATGCTCACGCCCATGGAAGAAGAGCCGCCTGTGAAGGGGCCAGAAACACCCAACTTGATGGGGTCAGCCGCAAAAGCAAGGCCAGTTGCCAGCATCAAGCTTGCCAGCACGCTTAAGTGAATTCGACGGTTCATGAATAATTCTCCAATGGTGTTTACATTTTAATTATCACTCAGGGGGTGAGCAATCAAAGCATTATCTTTGAGGCTGAAAGCTGTATTCTCTAGCGTTAACCCTTGTACCGGGATGAGGGTAATACTTAGTTGGGAAGACTGAATCTGAGCCCAAATGCGGCTTGCTGGCGGGCCGGTTCCGGCTGAAAGTTTGTAACTTAAAGCTTGGTTGACAAAAGCAGCCCCCAATCTGTGGCCTAATATCGCCTTGAACTTTTTTCCTGGAGCCACTGATGGGCAATAAGATTGTTACCGAAGCTGATCGTAAATACACACCGCCCTTGAAGGCCTTGCCCGGCGTCACATTGCCAACATCTGGCCGCGGCCAACGTGTGAGTTTAGAGCGTGGCGTGGGCACTCGCAGCAAGAAAAACCCCGGCAAGCGCGCCAAAAAAGGCGGCTAAGCTCGCCTTCTTCCTGAGCAACTGGCTTGCGCCTTTGCTCATACAAAGCCCTCCATCGAGGGCTTTTTAATTTTTCAAAGAGCTCAACTTGAAGGCACAATAGAGCTTTAGCCCCGGTGGTGAAATTGGTAGACACATCGGACTTAAAATCCGCCGCTTTCGTGAATAACGGGCGTGCCGGTTCGATTCCGGCTCGGGGCACCAATCACTTTAAGTAGACCGCCATGACATCCTTCAACCCGCCTTTTGAAATTCATGTTCATGGTGAAGTGCCTTTGCGTGAAGAGGTCGATTTCAAAGCCCTTCAAGAAGCCGTCAAACCCCTTTGGAAGTATGCAGGCGGTCGTTCCCTTTCCGACGGTGCACAAAGTTTGTACGAAGAAGAAACCGGCATCCGTTTCGAAGCCGCCGATCACAAGCTTCAAATTTGCTGGACCGTCAAAGGCAACGACGATTTTCGCCAAGTCCTCGATGACCTGTGCATGAACCTCAATGAAATTTCCGGCGGCGGCGCCCAAATTGAGGTTACGTTTTACGACACCGAATTTGACGACGACGATGAATCGCGCGGCACAGAGTCCCGCGACGATTTCATCATCTTGTTTGTGGGTCCCGACCCTGCTGCCATCATGCAAGCACAGCGGGATTTGTTGGTACAAGACGTGGTGGGCCTCATGGAGCGTCACTTCGATGGCGCCGAACTCAGTGGTGTGGTTCTAGAGATCGACAAATTGTTTGAACAACGCTTTGACAGCTTGGTCAGCTCTTTAGAGCTGGGCAAACCACCTCGGGGTGGCAGTGCGGGCCCGCAAGGCGGCCATGGCGGCGGCCGCAGACCGCGTCACTTGCACTAACTCCAACCCAAACTCGTTCACAGGCGGTGGCCATTGACATGTTGAACCCCGGCGTCAAAAAAAGTGAAGTCTTTGGCTGGGCCATGTACGACTTTGCCAATTCTGGCTACACCACGGTGGTCATCACGGCCGTGTTTGCAGCCTATTTTGTAGGCGCTGTGGCGGAACAAGCCGAGTGGGCCACTTTGGCATGGACCAGCGCACTCAGCCTTTCCTATGCCATTGTCATGGTCACCATGCCCGCCTTGGGTGAGTGGGCCGACCGCCACGCCGCCAAGAAAAAACTTCTCATGGCCGTCACAGCAGGCTGTGTCTTAACCACAGCCGCCTTGGCTTGGGTGGGGCCGGGGCAGGTGGTTTTGGCAGTGGTATGCATCGTGTTGTCCAATGCATTTTTTTCCTATGGTGAGTCGCTCACTGCCGCGTTTTTGCCCGAGCTGGCCACACCCGAAGCCATGGGCCGCGTCAGTGCTTGGGGTTGGGCGTGGGGGTATTTGGGCGGCATGCTCACCTTGGGGCTCTGTTTGGCCTACGTGCTTTGGGCACAGGCCCAAGGACAGTCTGCCAGTCAATTTGTGCCCATCACCATGATGTTCACGGCCGTCATTTATGCACTGTCGGCCTGCGTCACATTCGTTCTTATGAAGGAGCATGCCCTGCCGCAAGAGGCCAGGGTCAAGGCCAGCAGCCAATGGCAGCAACTCAAACAAACTTTCAATGAAGCCAGGGCCTACCCCGACTTCATTCAGCTCTTGGCTTGTGCCGTGGCCTACCAAGCCGGGGTGGCTGTGGCCATTACCTTGGCCGCCATTTATGCCGAACAAGTGATTGGGTTTCAACCGCAAGAAACCATGCTGTTGATTTTTGTTCTCAACATTGCAGCCTTGGTGGGGTCACTCATTTTGGGCTACATGCAAGACAAAGTGGGTCACAAACTGGCCTTGTCGATCACGCTGGTGGGTTGGAGCCTCACGTGCATCATGGCCGCCCTGACCACCACCAAAGACATGTTTTGGTGGGCGGCTACTTTGGCTGGCATTTGCATGGGTTCAAGCCAATCCATTGGTCGAGCGATGGCCGGCTTGCTCATGCCCAAGGCCAGAGTGGCCGAATATTTTGGTCTTTGGACCTTTGCCACCCGATTGGCCAGCATTGTGGGCCCCTTGGGATATGGCCTGATTACCTGGGCAACCAGCGGTAACCAACGTTGGGCCATCGCAGCCACGACCTTGCTTTTTGTGTTGGGGTGGGTGTTGCTGTGGCCTGTGAACATGGACCGTGGTCAACGCAAGGCTGCTGAAACATCAAACTGCTGAAAGCAAGCATTTTTTGTGACCACACCCTTTCGATACCTGCAAGCTTACCCAGAAAGCTTGCAGCAGCAAGTTCAAAAAATGATCAGTGGCCCCGGCATTGCGGCATGGTTATTGGACAGGCATCCTGAGGCCCATGGCGTTCGAACCGATGGTGCTTTGTACACCTTCGTCATCGATTTAAAGAACGAATTTTTACGTCAAGCCGACCCCATCAACAAGGTGACGTTTGACAGCAAATTGCAGATCATCCAGCATGCCTTGGGTTTGCACACCACCACGTCGCGCATTCAAGGCAGCAAACTCAAAGCCAAGCGTGACATCAAGGTGGCGGCGCTTTTCAAAGACACGCCCATGGCTTTTTTACAAATGATTGCGGTGCACGAATTGGCGCATTTGAAAGTACGCGAACACGACAAGGCATTCTACAAACTCTGTCATCACATGGCCCCAGACTACGCACAGTGGGAGTTTGAGCTCAGGTTGTACCTCACGCATTTGGACCTTGGGGGTCAGGCCTTGTGGCCTTCACGCTGAATCGGAGGTTTGAGGCCTGCTTGGGGCTCAAGGGGTATTGGCCTCAGCCTCAAACAAATGACAACACACTGAAGGCAACTTCAACCATCTGTCTGCCGCATGCGCGAGCGCAGATAGAGACCCTGTGGTCCAAAGCTGAACGGCATCTTCTGCAGACATGTTGACTGATAAAGTGGCGTCGGTGAGCTTGTTGGCAACAAGCCGATGGGTTTGTTTGGCCACTGCGTCACCGGTTGAAATGATGTGAACATGGGGGCCCACCCATTGGCTCAAAATCTCTTGGACAAACACATAGTGGGTGCAACCCAAAACCAAGCTGTCAATCTGTCCTGGCGCTTGACCAAACGGGCCCATGGCATGCAGATATTGGGCACACAGTCGTTCAACTTCTTGTGTGTCGTTGATCTCTTTTTCGGTTTGATGCTCAATGGCCAAAGCCAAGCCTTTGCAGGCTTGAATGACAAACTCACAAGACTTTGGCGCGGCATCGGCTTGCACGTTCTTTAGTAGTTTTTCAAATCGAGCGCTTTGCAAGGTGCCGTGCGTGCCGATCACCCCCACGCGGCCTGTTTGTGTGATGCCAAGCGCAGGCTTCAAGGCGGGCTCAACCCCCACAAAGGGCAGCTGAGGATATTTGTGCCTCAGGCTTTCAACGGCCACGGCCGTGGCAGTATTGCAGGCCACCACCACACATTTAACCTGGCCTTTGGCCAATAATTGTTCGGTGATGAAGTGACTTCTTTCAATGACAAATTCGTCACTGCGCTCGCCATAAGGTGCATGGCCACTGTCGGCCCAATACATAAAACGCTCTTGCGGCATTTCTGCACGCAAGGCTTGCAACACACTCAGACCGCCAATGCCGCTGTCAAAAACGCCAATGACACCTTGAGAGAATGAATCAGTTTGAGGCAACTTTGATGCCTTTGAACTCACCCGTGGCAATGCGTTTTTGCCATTCGGTTGGGCCTGTGATGTGCGCGCTAGTGCCACCGGAATCTACGGCCACCGTGACGGGCATGTCCACCACATCAAACTCATAAATGGCTTCCATGCCCAAGTCGGCAAAGCCCACCACTTGCGCATGCTTGATGGCCTTGGACACCAAGTAAGCCGCACCGCCCACGGCCATCAAATAAGCTGACTTGTGCTTTTGAATGGCTTCAATGGCAACTGGGCCTCGTTCGGCTTTGCCCACCATGGCAATGAGGCCGGTTTGGGCCAGCATCATCTCAGTGAACTTGTCCATGCGCGTGGCGGTAGTGGGGCCTGCAGGACCCACAGCTTCGCCCGGCATGGGGTCGACTGGGCCAACGTAGTAGATGATGCGGTTTTTGAAATCGACGGGCAAGGTTTCGCCCTTTGCCAACATGTCTTGGATGCGCTTGTGTGCGGCATCGCGGCCCGTCAGCATCTTGCCATTGAGCAGCAAAGTTTGTCCGGGCGTCCAGCTGGCCACTTCGGCAGGCGTGAGTGAATTCAAATTGACGCGTTTGCTCTTCTGTGTATCAGGGGTCCAGTTCACATCGGGCCACAAATCAAGTGATGGCACGTCTAAGTAGACGGGGCCTGAACCATCCATCACAAAGTGCGCATGGCGAGTGGCGGCGCAGTTGGGAATCATGGCCACAGGTTTGCTGGCAGCGTGGGTGGGGTACATCTTGATTTTGATGTCGAGCACGGTGGTCAGGCCGCCCAAACCTTGAGCGCCGATGCCCAAGGCATTGACCTTCTCATAAATTTCCAAACGCATGTTTTCAACTTGAGTGAGTTTCTCGCCCTTGCTTGATTTTTCAAGCAATTGGTACATGTCCAGGTCGTCCATCAAGCTCTCTTTGGCCATGAGCACGGCTTTTTCGGCCGTGCCACCAATGCCAATGCCCAACATTCCGGGCGGGCACCAACCTGCACCCATGGTGGGCACTGTTTTTAAGATCCAATCGATCACGCTGTCGCTGGGATTGAGCATGACCATCTTTGATTTGTTTTCACTGCCGCCGCCTTTGGCAGCCACCGTGATGTCGAGTTTGTTGCCTGGCACCAGTTGCGTAAAGATGACGGCGGGAGCGTTGTCTTGTGTGTTTTTACGCGCAAATTCAGGGTCGTCGACCACCGAGGCGCGCAGCATGTTGCCGGCGTAGTTGTAGCCACGGCGAACACCTTCGTTAATGGCATCTTCTAGGCCGCCTGTGAAGTTGTCGAACTTGATGTCCATGCCAACTTTTAAAAACACATTGACGATGCCGGTGTCTTGGCACATGGGCCGATGGCCAATGGCGCTCATTTTGCTGTTGGTCAAAATTTGAGCGATGGCGTCTTTGGCTGCGGGGCTTTGCTCGCGGTGGTAGGCGCTGGCCAAATGAGAGATGAAATCGGCGGGGTGGTAGTAACTGATGTACTGCAGTGCGGCTGCAACGGATTCAATCAGGTCTTCTTGTTTGATCAGGGTGGTCATCAGTGACTTTCAATGTGTGGAGGTAGAAGCGTGGTGCGACATGAGTTTGTCGGTGAATGCAATGGCCAATGCACTGAGCAAAAAGGTGATGTGAATGATGGTTTGCCACATCAGGACTTGCTCCGTGTAGTTGGCGGCATTGATGAAGGTTTTGAGCAGATGAATTGAGCTGATGCCAATGATGGCGGTGCCCAACTTGACTTTGAGAACCGATGCGTTCACATGGTCCAACCATTCTGGTTGATCAGGGTGTCCTTCTAAATTCATGCGGGATACAAAGGTTTCGTAGCCTCCCACGATCACCATGATGAGCAAGTTGGAGATCATGACCACGTCGATCAAGGCCAAAACCACGAGCATGATGATGGTTTCATTCAATTGGGTCACGGGCGCATCAACTTTGTAGCCAATCCCAGTGATGAGCGCTTGCAAAGCTGTTTGGCTGCCAAAAACGGCTTCCAACAGATGCACCAATTCCACCCAAAAATGAAAAACATAAACAGCTTGCGCTGCAATCAAACCCAAATACAAGGGCAGTTGCAGCCAGCGGCTGGCAAAAATGAGTTGGGGCAAGGGACGCAAGTGGCCTGATTTGGCTGGGGCGGGGCCGGGTTTGTCAGTGGGGTTGGACATGGAGGTCTTTGGCTGAAATGTAAGAAGATTTTATCTTCGGCGCAGGCGGAAAGAATGGCCAAATTGTGACCGAGTTGAAAGATTTGTGTCAGTCAGGACTTTGTAAGAGCCAAGCACGACATTCGATGGATTAAAGCAAACGAATCCCCTAGGAGACATTGAATGAGTTCAAGCATTTACCAGCCCAGCGCCGATTTTGTGAAGAATGCTCACATTTCAGGCATGCCCGCCTACGAAGCCTTGTGCAAAGAAGCTGAAACAGATTACGAAGGCTATTGGAGCCGGCTGGCCAAAGAATTCATCTCCTGGAAAACACCCTTCACCAAAGTACTGGACGAGTCCAAAGCACCCTTCTTCAAATGGTTTGAAGATGGCACCCTGAACGCCTCCTACAACTGTCTAGATCGCAACGTTGAAAAAGGTCTGGGAAACAAAACTGCCTTGATTTTTGAAGCCGACGGCGGCGAAGTCACCCGCATCACCTACAGCGAATTGCTGGCCAAAACCTGCCAAATTGCCAACGGCCTCAAGTCCATTGGCATTCAAAAAGGCGACCGCGTGGTGATCTACATTTCCATGTCCATCGACGGTGTGGCCGCCATGCAAGCCTGTGCGCGCATTGGCGCCACACACTCCGTGGTGTTTGGTGGATTTTCTGCTCAGTCATTGCGCGATCGCATTGAAGACACTGGCGCCAAAGCCGTCATCACGGCCGACCACCAAATTCGCGGTGGCAAGCAATTGCCCCTCAAAGCCATCGTGGACGAAGCCCTCAACTTGGGCGGTTGCGACAGCATCCAAAACGTGTTGGTGGTCAAGCGCAGTGGCGCCGATGTGGCCATGACGGCTGGCCGCGACACTTGGATGCACGACTTGGTGGCCAAGCAAGCCACCACCTGCGAGCCAGAGTGGGTGGGTGCAGAGCATCCTTTGTTCTTGCTCTATACATCCGGCTCGACAGGTAAGCCAAAGGGCGTTCAACACTCAACAGGCGGCTATTTGTTGCACGCCGCGCTCACCACCCAATGGACTTTCGACTTGAAACAAGACGATGTGTTCTGGTGTACGGCCGACATCGGTTGGGTCACGGGCCACACTTACATCACCTACGGCCCCTTGGCTTTGGGCGGCACAGAAATTGTGTTTGAAGGCGTGCCTACATACCCCGATGCGGGCCGTTTTTGGAAGATGATTCAAGACCACAAGGTCTCCATTTTTTACACAGCACCTACGGCCATTCGTTCACTCATCAAAGCGGCTGAAGCCAAAGATGAGGTTCATCCCAAGAGCTACGACCTCAGCAGTTTGCGTTTGCTGGGTTCTGTGGGCGAGCCCATCAACCCCGCAGCATGGGAGTGGTATCACAAGCATGTGGGCGGCGGTCGTTGCCCCATCGTCGACACCTTCTGGCAAACCGAAACCGGTGGTCACATGATCACGCCCTTGCCAGGCGTCACGCCCATGGTGCCTGGTTCTTGCACTTTGCCTTTCCCGGGCATTCAAGCCGCCATCGTCGACGAAACGGGCAAAGACATGCCCAATGGTCAAGGCGGTATCTTGGTGGTCAAGCGCCCCTGGCCCTCCATGATTCGCACCATCTGGGGTGACCCCGATCGCTTCGTCAAGAGCTACTACCCAGCCGACTTTCAGGGCAAGTATTACTTGGCTGGCGACGGTGCCATTCGCGATGCCGAAACGGGCTACTTCACCATCACGGGTCGCATTGACGACGTCCTGAATGTATCGGGTCACCGCATGGGCACCATGGAGATTGAATCTGCCTTGGTCAGTTGCACCGAGTTGGTGGCCGAGGCCGCTGTGGTGGGCCGCCCCGACGACACCACGGGCGAAGCCATCTGTGCCTTTGTGGTGCTTAAGCGCCCATTGCCCACAGGCGACGAAGGCAAAGCCATTGCCAAGCAATTGCGCGATCACATTGCCAAAGAAATTGGTCCGATTGCCAAGCCCAAAGACATTCGCTTTGGCGAGAACTTGCCCAAGACACGTTCCGGCAAAATCATGCGCCGCTTGCTCCGCAGCTTGGCCAAAGGCGAAGAGATCACGCAAGACATCAGCACCTTGGAAAACCCAGCCATCTTGGGTCAGCTAGGTCAGACGTATTAACAAACGCATGACGAAAAAAATCCACCATAAGGTGGATTTTTTTCAATCAGAGTGCTTATTTGGGGGCTAACCGAATGGCGCCATCCAAACGAATGACTTCGCCGTTTAGCATGTCATTTTCCAAAATGTGCTTCACCAGTTTGGCATAGTCGTTGGGCGTACCCAAGCGGCTGGGAAAGGGGACCGCAGCAGCCAATGCGTCTTGCACATGCTGCGGCATGCCAAAGACCATGGGCGTGCCAAAAATGCCGGGGGCAATGGTCATGTTGCGAATGCCGTTGCGCGCCAAGTCTCGGGCAATCGGAAGGGTCATGCCCACCACACCGCCTTTGGAGGCAGAGTAGGCCGCTTGCCCAATTTGGCCATCGTAGGCGGCGACAGAGGCGGTTGAAATTAACACGCCACGCTCACCCGTGGCTTCGGGTTCGTTCTGACACATGGCTTCTGAGGCCAATCGAATCATGTTGAAACTGCCCACCAAATTGACCATGATGGCTTTGCTGAAGGTGGCCAAGGGGTGCGCACCGTTCTTGCCCACGGTTTTTTCGGCAGGGGCAATGCCAGCACAGTTCACAAGACCCACCAGCTTGCCCATGGCCACGGCCTTGGCCACCACGACTTGTCCATCTGCCTCATTGCTGACATCGCATTTCACGAACGCACCGCCCAATTCTTGGGCCACTGCTTCACCTTTTTCGACTTGCATGTCTGCAATCACCACTTTGCCGCCGTTGGCTGCCAACATGCGGGCGGTGCCTTCGCCCAAGCCGGAAGCGCCGCCAGTCACAATGAAAACCTTGCCTTGGATGTCCATGTTGTACCTCTGTTTGGTTGACGTTACGTATACGTCAATTATGCCTGCTTGGAAGCCTGCCGGCTATCGGGGTCATAAAAACTACCAATCATGAATGTCATGATTCGCGTTTAGCATTGGCCTCAATGAGTTTTCTCATTAGTCGTTTTTTTCAACCAACCAAAAGGGTCATCCAAATGTCACTGATCAACACTCAAGTTCAGCCGTTCAAAACACAAGCTTTCCACAATGGCAAGTTCATTGAAGTTTCAGACGCCAGCCTCAAAGGCAAGTGGTCTGTTTTGATTTTCATGCCAGCCGCATTCACTTTCAATTGCCCCACAGAAATTGAAGACGCTGCTGACAACTATGCAGCCTTCCAAAAGGCCGGTGCCGAGGTTTACATCGTGACCACCGACACCCACTTCTCACACAAAGTGTGGCATGAGACCTCACCTGCTGTGGGCAAGGCCAAGTTCCCATTGGTGGGCGACCCCACACACACACTCACCAACGCTTTTGGCGTGCACATTCCTGAAGAAGGCTTGGCATTGCGCGGTACCTTCATCATCAACCCAGAAGGCATGATCAAGACCATGGAAGTGCACTCTAACGAAATCGCCCGTGACGTGTCAGAAACATTGCGCAAACTGACTGCAGCTCAGTACACCGCTGCTCACCCCGGTCAAGTGTGCCCTGCCAAGTGGAAAGAAGGCGCACAAACTTTGACACCTTCACTGGACTTGGTTGGCAAGATCTAATTAAGTTAGACAAATACCAAATGCCCTGCACCTCAGGGCGTTGAGCGTAAGACACTGGGTGGCCACAAGCGGCCGAGTGTCTTTCCCTCAACGTATTCCAACCTCCATTGCAACGCTTTAACCTTCGCAGGTGCGACAGGTTCAGCAGCGCTTCGACTGGAATTTGACGCCCCCATTTTTTTTCAAGGAAATAGCCATGCTCGACGACACACTTCAATCCCAATTGCAAACTTACCTTGGTATGCTCAGGCAGCCTATTTGTTTGATTGCCTCATTGGACGACAGTGAAACGGGTGTTGAAATGCGCAAACTGCTCGACACCATTGTGAGCTTGTCAGACAAGGTCAGCCTTGACACTGGCGGTTCCGATGCGCGCAAGCCTTCCTTTGTGGTGGCTCGGGCTGGTGAAACGCAAGGTGTGCGTTTTGCAGGCTTGCCATTGGGTCATGAGTTCACATCTTTGGTGTTGGCCTTGCTGTGGACTGGCGGGCATCCACCCAAAGTTGAGCAAGACGTTTTGGAAGCTATTAAGGCGCTCGACGGCGATTTCAATTTCGAGGTCTACATGTCCTTGTCTTGCCACAACTGCCCCGACGTCGTTCAGGCTTTGTCGCTCATGGCCATTTTCAATCCCAAAGTCAAAACGGTGGTCATCGAGGGCGGCGCCTTCCAGCAAGAAGTGACAGAGCGCGAAATCATGGCAGTGCCTATGGTGTTTTTGAATGGCCAGGTGTTTGGCTCGGGTCGCATGTTGGTCGAAGAAATTATTGCCAAGATAGACAAGGGTTCTGCTGACCGTGATGCGGCCAAAATCAATGCCAAAGAAGCTTTCGATGTGCTGATTGTGGGCGGTGGTCCAGCGGGAGCTGCTGCTGCGGTTTATGCCGCAAGAAAAGGCATTCGTGTGGGCGTCGCGGCCGAGCGTTTTGGCGGTCAGGTGAATGACACCATGGCCATTGAAAACTACATTTCAGTTTTGGAAACCGATGGCCCCAAATTTGGTGCGGCACTGGAAGCCCAAGTTCGCCACTATGGTGCCGACATCATGAATTTACAGCGCGCCACAAAAATGATTCCTGCTGAAGAAGAGGGTGGTCTGATTCAAATTCAAATGGAAAACGGTGGCATCTTGAAAGCCCGCACAGTCATTTTGTCCACCGGCGCGCGCTGGCGCAATGTCAATGTACCGGGCGAACAAGAATACAAAAACAAAGGCGTGGCCTACTGCCCGCATTGCGACGGGCCCTTGTTCAAAGGCAAACGCACTGCGGTCATTGGCGGTGGTAATTCAGGCATTGAAGCGGCCATCGATTTGGCAGGCATCGTGGCGCATGTGACGGTCATTGAATTTGCAGATCAGCTCAAAGCCGATGCTGTGTTGGTCAAGAAACTCAAAAGCTTGTCCAACGTGACCGTTCACACCAACGCCCAGACCACCGAGATTACGGGTGACGGCAGTGTGGTCAATGGCATTCGATTCAAAGATCGTGTGTCTGGCCAAGAGCAGCACATTGCCTTGGAAGGTGTGTTTGTCCAAATTGGCTTGATTCCCAATACCGAGTTCTTAAAAGACACCCTAGAGCTGTCCAAGTTTGGTGAAATTGTGGTCGATGCCAAAGGACACACCAATGTGTCCGGTGTGTTTGCTGCAGGCGATTGCACCACGGTGCCTTTCAAACAAATTGTGATTGCAGCCGGTGACGGCGCCAAGGCTGCACTCAGTGCGTTTGATCACCTGATTCGGACACCTGTGGCGGCTTAACTTTTCTTAGAAAAGCCAAACTCAAGGCCAACCATCCTAAGATGAAACTGGTGCCACCCCAGGGTATCAGGGCCTTGAAAGTTTGGATGTCCAGCCATGCGCGAATTAAGATATTGGCCGAAAAACACACACAGCCACTGACAAACAATCCGCCGGCCAGCATCAATCTGATGTCTCGAGGCCTCAACAGGCCCAAGACTCCCACGAGAATCAGGCCCAACGAATGAATTTGCAAAAAGTGCAAAGCCGTTTGCACCATGAGGGGTGAACTGCCCATTAAACTTGGGCCATGCGTGGCATAAGCAGACAAGCTGATGGCCAACGCGCCTGTGAATGCGCCGCACGCAATCATCAGTCTGCCCCACAAGGGTTCTGTCTTCAACGGGCCTGATTTCATTTCCAAGTTACTCATAAAGCGCTTCTAAGATGTTGCAATGTTTTTTGTGGGCCCCAAGGGCCTTGATTCGATTGACTCAGCCGACCCGTTTGATGACTTTCATTCTGGGGCTCACAGGGGCTTTGATTTTGAGTGGTTGTGCCAGCGTGAAAGACGTGCCAGTCGCTACATCCAAAGTATGGAGTTCTAGCGAAGTTGTTATCGGCACGTCCGTCACACCACCCCTCCCTGAGATTGTGCCACCGCCGCTCAAAGTCCTTCATTTGGGTTTGGCATTAGGAGGCGGTGCTGCGCGCGGCTTTGCCCATGTGGGCGTGATCCAAGTGCTCGAAGAAGCGGGTATTCAACCCGAGTTTGTTGTGGGCACATCCGCCGGCAGCTTGGTGGCGGCCTTGTATGCCAGTGGCAAAAACAGCTCGCAACTGAAGCGCATTGCAGAAACCATGGAAGAGGCCGAAATTACTGACTGGATGATGCCGATCCTCAACAGAGGTGCCCTTCGAGGCGAAGCCTTGGCCCGTTACGTCAATGGCCAAGTGGGCGGACGGCTCATCGAGCAGATGAAAATTCCCCTTGGCATTGTGGCCACCGATCTGCAAACGGGCGATCCGGTATTGTTCAGGCGCGGCAATACAGGGGCAGCGGTGCGTGCTTCTAGCGCCGTGCCAGCGGTATTTCAGCCTGTCAAAATTGGAAATCGAGAGTATGTCGACGGCGGATTGGTCTCCCCGGTGCCTGTGCGTCAGACCCGCGAGATGGGCGCCAACGTGGTCATTGCTGTTGACATCTCAACCGACCCAGAAGGCTCTCCCACCACAGACACTTTTCAAATTCTGATGCAGACCTTCAACATCATGGGCAAGAGCTTGAACACGGCGCTGCTGAAGGACGCGGACATGGTGGTAAAGCCTTCGTTGGCAGGCGTTAAAAGTGCCGATTTTGCCGCTCGGCATAAATCGATTGAAGCGGGCCGAGAAGCCATGCTGAAACAACTTCCCAAGCTCAAAGAGATCCTGTCAAACTATGCAGTGAAGCCCTGAATGTGGGCAATGAAAAAAGCCGGTCAAGACCGGCTTTTTTATGCACAAGGCTTGGCAGATGGCGCCCAAGCTTGATGTCGTTTGAATTAACGCTTTTTGGCAGCTGTCTTCACAGTTGTCACGGCTGTGTTGGTCACAGCAGCCATGTTGGCTTCAGCCATGTCGGTGGCTTGCTTCACAGCTTTTTGCACAGACTCGTAGGCGTTGTTGGCGGCGTTCACAGCGCTTTTCATCACTGCAACAGCTGTTTCAGAACCAGCAGGTGCGTTGGCGGTTGCAGAGTCAACCAAGTTAGAAAACTGCTTTTGTGCAGCGGCTGTTTGTGCTTCCAAAGCTTTGGTGAACTCTGTAGAAGCGCCAGAAGCGATGTCATACAGGTGACGGCTGTAAGCAGCTGTTTTTTCGGCCAAAGGCTGGAACATGTTGGCTTGCAAGGTCATCAACTCTTGTGCGTCTTTCACGCTCAAAGCAGCTTTGGTGCTGTCAGCAGACTCGCTCAAAGCAGCTTTGGTCGCAGTCAGGTTCAACTCAACCAATTTTTCCATGCCTTCGAAGGCTTTGTTGGTCAAACCGAAAAGGGTTTCGACGTTGGCTTTGTGGGAAGCAAGAATTTGTTCTGTGGTCATCATGAGAATCTCCGTTTAGTTTAAAAGTTCAAAGGTACTGCGCTGAATTGGCTTTTGCATGGCATCGGCCAGACTTCTTGTTGCAGTGCAGCATGGATTGAATTTTAGGGACTCTGATGCCAATTACAAGGGGTTTTTGTTGCGTTGCAGCATTTTAGAGTTGAGTTTCTAAATTTTGAAATTGGTCACAATCCAGACATGAAGGCTTTTTACTCCGACCATTTTGTGTTGCCCCTGCCGGAGGGCCATCGCTTTCCCATGGCCAAATACAGCAAACTCAGACACCGTGTGGCCACGGAGTTGGAAGGCGTGCACATGCTAGAAGCACCTGCGGCCACCGAAGGCGAATTGGCGCTGGTGCACAGCCCAGACTATGTGCATGCCGTCAAGTCAGGCACCCTCAGCGCAGCGGCCATTCGCGAGATTGGCTTTCCATGGTCGCCTGCCATGGCGGAGCGTTCGCTGAGGTCGGCTGGGGCCTCCATTGCGGCGGCCAGAGTGGCCGTCAGGGAGGGCATTGCTGGCAATTTGGCCGGCGGAACCCACCATGCCAGTGCCGATCAGGGCGGCGGCTTTTGCGTTTTCAATGACATTGCCGTGGCGGCTCGCATTTTGCAAATGGAACACTTTCGGGCCAGCAAACAATCTTTGAACGTGTTGGTGATTGATTTGGATGTTCACCAAGGCAACGGTACGGCCAGTATTTTTGCCAACGACCCCAGCGTTTTCACGCTGTCATTGCATGGCGAGAAAAACTTTCCATTTAGAAAGGTGAGCAGTGATTTGGATGTGGGCTTGCCAGATGGCTGTAGCGATGAGCCTTATTTAGAGGCCCTTTTGCAAGCGCTGGAATTTGTCAATGCCCGCTTCTCTGCAGACTTTGTCATTTACCTGGCGGGTGCCGATGCCCATGAAGGCGACCGTTTAGGGCGCCTCAAACTTTCAGAACAAGGCATGGCGCAACGCGATCAATGTGTGTTTGACTGGGTCAAGGCCAAAGACAAGCCCATGTTCATCTGCATGGGGGGCGGCTATGGACACAACTTAGAAACCACGGTGTCGGTTCAAATGAACACTTGGCAACTTGCCCAAGCGCACTGGGTTCACTGGCAAAATCGAGGCTCAGCACTTAAGCCAAACTCAGCCTCAAGCTCTACGAAAGTAAATGATGAAAGAACTCACAACCCCCCAGGTTAGCACCCTCATTTCAGACTCCCACAGCGTGGACGCTGCCATCTTGAGTCGGTTTTCTGCTCGGGCTTATACCAAGGCTGCTGTCGCGCGCAGCGTGTTGGAGGAGATTTTGCAAGTGGCCGCTCGTGCGCCCAGTGGCACCAACACCCAGCCTTGGAATGTGTATGTGGTGCAAGGCGCGACCAAGGACAATTTGGTGAACGAGGTGTGCGAGGCCCACAACGCGCTGGCGGCCGACCCCAGCTTGGCGACCAACTATGCAGAGGAATACGACTATTACCCTAAAAACTGGGTCAGCCCCTATATCGACAGACGCCGCGAGTGTGGCTTTGGTTTGTATGGTGTGTTGGGCATTGCCAAGGGCGAGAAGGAAAAGATGCACCAGCAGCAGCAACAAAACTTTCGATTTTTTGACGCTCCCGTGGGTTTGATTTTCACTGTTGAGAAGGTGATGGGGCGAGGCAGTTTGCTCGACTACGGCATGTTCTTGCAAAGCATCATGTTGGCCGCCAGAGCGCGCGGCCTGCACACGTGTCCGCAGGCTGCATGGAATATTTTTTCTAAAATTATTTTCAAGCATGTGGGTGCCAAAGACACTGAAATGATGGTGTGTGGCATGTCATTGGGCTATGCCGATGAAACTGCCATCGTTAACACCTTTAAAACCACCCGTGTCGATTCTGCCTCCTTCACGCATTGGGTTGAATGAGCTTTTGGCTAATCCAGTGCTTGAATGGCTTAAGCCATGCCAGCACCTTGTTCATGATGGCGGCAGGCTTGACCTTGGTGTTTGGCGTCACGCGCATCGTCAATTTTGCGCACGGCAGTTTTTACATGCTGGGGGCCATGGTTGCGGGTTATACCGTCACTCAATGGCAACCCGCTTGGGCCGAGCACGGGGCTACTTACATGGCCGCCATGTTGGTGGGCGCTGGCGCTGCGGCGTCATTGGGGGCGCTGGCAGAATGGTTTTTGTTCAGACCCTTGCGTCATTCGCCGCCGCTTTATCCCTTGGTGGCCACCTTTGGCTTGAGCCTGGTCATTCATGACGCCTTGCTCTGGGTCTTAGGTCCCGCCGAAGTTTTTGCGCCTCGTTTTCCTGGATTGAAAGGCGCGGTTCAAATGGGTGAGGACTTCTTTCCGCAATGGCAATTGCTCAGCTTGTGCCTGGGGCCCTTGGTTTGGGGCCTGTTGCATGTCCTCTTAACCCAAACCAAATGGGGTCAACAAGTCAGGGCCGCCACCCAAGACAGAGAAATGCTGGGTGCACTGGGCGTCAATCCTGCACCCCTCATGCTCAGTGTGGTGGTGTTGGGGTGTGCATTGGCCGGCATGGCCGGCGCATTGCAATTGCCGCGTGAACCTGCTCATTTGCAAATGGATTTTCAGATGGTGGTTGAAACCTTTGTGGTGGTGGTCATGGGCGGTTTGGGCAGCATTTCGGGGGCCTTTTTGGCGGCGGTGTTGATCGGCTTGGTCCATGCTTTTGGCATTCATTTTTTCCCGCAGGCCACCTTGGTTTTGATCTTTTTAACCATGGCGCTGGTGTTGGCCATTCGACCGCAAGGATTGATGGGCGAGTTGCCTGGCGCAGTCCAACGCGAAAAAGTGTCCGAATTTGTAGCAGGTCAGTGGCACCCCATCTTGCGAGGGTTGATGAGCTTGGTGGTCGTGGCTGTGGCCGCCTTGTGGTGGATTGGCGGAGATTACGCACACAGCGTGGTGGAAGACATTCTCATCATGATGTTGTTTGGCTTGAGTCTGCAAGTCATGATGGCCTTGTCTGGTTGGGTCAGCTTTGGTCATGCCGCCTATTTTGGGCTGGGTGCTTATGCTGCTGCGCTCACGCATTTACATTGGGGCTTCAATGCTTTGGAGGCTGCAGTGGCAGGTGTTGGGGTGGCCACAAGCGCCGCGCTGTTGATGGTCCAATTGCTGCAAAGGAGCACCGGCGTTTATCTGGCCATGCTGTCCTTGGCCTTTGCACAAATGGTCTGGGCCAGTGCCAGCCAGTGGGTTCAGTTCACTGGGGGCGACAATGGTTTGATCGGTCTTCAAATGTTGGAAGGCACGCCTCGATGGTTTTTTGATCTCAGCTTGTTGGCCCTTTGCGTCCTGTCCTTGTGGGGCTTGAATCGGCTGGTTGAATCGAGCATGGGCGCCGCATTGCAAGCGGGTCGCGATGCGCCTTTGCGGGCCCAAGCCAGTGGCCTGGCAATGAATGCGCTTCACAAAAAAGTGTTTTTACTGAGTGCCCTTTTGGCAGGCCTGGCTGGCGCCTTGTGGGCCATGAGCAAAGGCGCTATCTTTCCGTCCGTTGCTGCAGTTTCCAATTCTGTGGATGCCCTCATGGTGGTGCTGCTGGGCGGAGCACATCACCTTTTTGGCGCCGTGGCTGGCAGTGTCTTGTTGGTGGGACTGGGTTCGGAACTGGGCCGACACTTTGAGTACTGGCGGGGCTTGTTGGGCTTGGTGATCATGATTTTGATGGTGTTTGCGCCTGAAGGCATGTTGGGCTGGCAAGCTTTTCGACAGCAAAAAGGCAGGGTGAGCACATGAGTGTTGTGTTCAGCGTGCAAAATTTGCAGAAAAAATATGCGGGCGTGGCAGCGCTTCAGGGGCTTCAATTTGAATTGCATGCGGGCGAATGCGTGGCCATGATTGGCCCCAATGGCGCCGGAAAGTCCACTTGCTTTGGCTGCTTGGCCGGTCAGCAGCAGCCCGATGCAGGGCAAGCCATGTGGCGTGGCCAATCGCTGCTCAGTGTGCCGCCCCATCTTCGCAAAAACAGGGGGGTTGCCCGTACTTTTCAAGTGGCCCAAGTCTTTGAGGCTTTGACGGTGATAGAAAATTTGCAATTGGTCTTGCAGATTGCGCAAGGCGTTTCGGCTTTTCAAGCATTGGCTGAATGCCAAGTTGACAGCGCCTGGGATTGGATCGACAAAATGGGTTTGAGGGCATGGGGTGCCCACGCACTTCAATCTTCTGCCGCCCATTTGTCATATGGCCAAAAGAAACGCTTGGAATTGTGCATGGCGTTGGCAGGTTTGCCGGACGCCAGCCAAGGCTTACTTTTATTGGATGAACCGGCAGCCGGCTTGTCGTCTAGCGAAAGGGCCGACATGATGCAAGGGATCCAATCCTTGTGTCAAAACGGCACCACCGTGTTGTACACCGAGCACAACATGGACGCCGTGTTCGGCGTCGCCGACCGTGTGCTGGTGCTCATGGAAGGCCGCTTGGTGGCTGAAGGATTGCCGCAAGAGGTGGCTGCAAACCCCCTGGTGCGCGAGCGTTATTTGGGCACATCGTTTCATTTGAGCAAGGCAGGCCTTCATGCTTGAAGTGCGCCATCTCAATGCCAGTTATGGCCAGGCACAAGCCTTGTTTGATGTCAGCTTGCGCGTTCCCACGGGCAGCATGGCGGTGGTTCAAGGGCTGAATGGCGCGGGCAAGTCCACCCTCTTGAAATCCATCATGGGGCTCATGCAAAATGTCTCCGGTGAGGTGCTCTGGATGGGGCAATCCTTGGATCAATTGGCGCCGCATGAGAGGTCGCACTGTGGTTTGGGTTATGTGCCTGAAGATCGGCGTTTGTTTTCCGCCCTCACGGTTCGGCAGAATTTAGAAATCGCTGCGTCGGGGCCAAGGCGTCAGTTGCGCAAGGGCCCAACGCTGGCGCTTGCCGATGTTTTGAATTTGTTTCCGGCGTTAAGCAAAATGCTAGATCGGCCTGCCGCGCAAATGAGTGGGGGCGAGCAGCAGATGCTGGCCTTGGGCCGAACCCTCATGACCCAGGCGCAATTGCTTTTACTGGACGAGCCCTGCGAAGGCATTGCGCCATTCCTGGTCCAGTCTATTGCGCAGGCCCTCAGCCAACTCAAAAATCAAGGCTTCACGTTTCTGATTGCAGAACAAAACCAAGCCTTGGTTCAATTGGCCGACCCAGTGCTGCATTTGGCTGGCGGCGCTTGGGTGCCTGACACCCATTGAGCCTGCTTCACGTACACTGCAGTCTCAGCCTTAAAGCACCATTCTCGACATGATCATTACCAGTTTGTTGGACACCGACCTGTACAAGTTCACCATGATGCAAGTGGTCTTGCATCAATTTCCGGGCGCCCAGGTCGAATATCGTTTCAAGTGTCGCAATCCTGGCGTCGATTTGTCGCCCTATGTGGATGAAATTCGAAGTGAGATCAAATCCCTCTGCGGGCTTCATTTTAAAGACGACGAGCTGGCCTATTTGCGCTCATTGCGATTCATCAAAAGCGACTTCATCGATTTTCTAGGGCTATTCAAGCTAAACGAAAAATACATTCAAGTGGTGCCCAACCTCACAGGTGAAATTGACATTGTCATTCAAGGGCCTTGGTTACACACCATCTTGTTTGAAATCCCGGTGCTGGCCATTGTGAACGAGGTTTATTTTAGAAATACTCACCGTTTGCCAAACTTGATGGAAGGGCGCATTCGACTGGACGAAAAAATCAAGCTGTTGCAAACCGAAGATTTGAAAAATTTGAAAATTGCAGATTACGGTACCCGAAGAAGATTTTCCAAAGCTTGGCATGAAGAAGTGTTGCGAGTGCTCACGGCCAAATTGGGCCCTGGCAGTTCGGGCCAATTTGCGGGTACCAGCAACGTTCAATTTGCCGCCAGCTTGGGGCTCATTCCATTGGGCACCATGGCCCATGAATACTTGCAAGCCAGCCAGGCTCTCGGGCCTCGCCTGCGCGACAGCCAAGTGTTTGCGTTTGAATCTTGGGCCAAAGAATATCGTGGCGATTTAGGCATTGCCTTGAGCGATGTGTACGGCTTCAACGCCTTCCTGCGCGACTTTGACATGTACTTCTGTAAGCTCTTTGATGGCGCACGCCATGACAGCGGCGATCCGTTCATATGGGGCGAACGCATGATTGCACACTACCGTGCCAACAGGGTCGACCCGCTCACCAAAACACTCATTTTCAGTGATGGTCTCACGGTGCCCAAAACCATCGAGCTGTTCAGGCAATTCAATGGCCGATGCTTGTTGGCTTTCGGCATTGGCACCAACCTCACCAACGATTTAGGGTACGAGCCTTTGCAGATTGTGATCAAGATGGTGCGATGCAATGGTCAGCCTGTGGCCAAATTGTCAGACTCGCCTGGCAAAGGCATGTGCGACGATCAAAATTATTTGGCTTATTTGCGGCAAGTTTTTGAGATTGAGGAAATTCAGTGAACACCCTACTCATCCTTATTTTTGTCCTCACTTATGCGGCCATCGCATTTGAGCATCCCGTCAAAATCAACAAGTCGGCCACCGCTTTAATTGGGGCTGGTTTGTTGTGGACTGTTTATGCTTTGGCTGGACCAGAGGCCAAGGTGGTGGAGGCCGCAATCGGGGAGTCCCTGATGTCCACTGCCCAAATTGTGTTTTTCTTAATGGGTGCCATGACCATTGTGGAGGTGGTGGACGCACACGATGGCTTTTCAGTCATCACCTCTCGAATTCGAACCACAAAGCTCTCAAGCTTGATGTGGTTGGTAGGGTTTGTTACTTTTTTCCTCAGCTCAATATTGGACAACCTCACCACGGCCATTGTGATGGTGTCTTTGATGAAGAAGTTGTTGGACAAGCGAGAGGATCGCTTGTTTTTTGCGGGCATGATCGTCATTGCGGCCAATGCGGGCGGTGCATGGACGCCCATTGGCGATGTCACTACCACCATGCTTTGGATTGGTGGTCAGGTGACCACGGTTGAAATTATGAAGGGCTTGTTCATCCCGTCCATCATCAATCTTTTGGTGCCGCTGGCGGTCACGGCTGGCATGTTGCGCGGCCGCTCGGTTGAAGCGCCGCCACGGCAAGTCAATGCCGGTCAGATTGAAACCACAGCCTTTGAGCAACAACTCATGTTTTTCATGGGCTTGGGTATTTTGGTGGCCGTGCCTGCGTTTAAAACCATCACGCACTTGCCACCTTTCTTAGGCATCTTGTTTGGCTTGGGCCTGCTTTGGTTGGTGGGTGATTTAATGCACCGTCAAAAATCGGATGAAGACAAAGAGCGTCTCACCTTGGTCAGCGCCTTGGCGCGCATCGACATGAGCTCTATTTTGTTTTTCGTAGGTATTTTGCTGGCTGTGGCAAGTTTGGAGCATGCGCACATTTTGACGGCCGTCGCGCAATGGCTCAATGACGTGGTGGGCCGCTTGGATGTCATTGTGATCCTCATCGGCTTGGTCAGTGCTGTGGTGGACAACGTGCCCTTGGTCGCCGCTTCCATGGGCATGTACAGTTTGGCCGATTACCCGACAGACAGTTTCTTGTGGGAGTTCATGGCCTATTGCGCCGGGACGGGCGGCTCCATTTTGATCATTGGCTCTGCGGCGGGCGTGGCGGCCATGGGCTTGGAAAAAATTGACTTCCTTTGGTACATGAAGAAGATCAGTTTCTTGGCGCTGTTGGGTTATTTTGGTGGCGCCATTTTCTACATCATTGAATACCAAATGACCCACTGATGGGTGTCATCCGTTTAACGAATTAATTTCTATTGCGAACATTTGAATGAAGCCTAAACTGCTAGTGGCGCGACCCACTTTCCCGTCTGTCATCGATGCCTTGTCTGTGCATTTTGAAGTGACCAGTAACCAAACCGATACGGCTTGGACGCCCGATTCTTGGAAGCTGGCCATTGGCCAGCACGACGCTGCACTCACCACAGGCTCTGACCCCATCAATGCCATGGTTTTGGGCACTCACCCTCGTTTGAAAATGGTGGCCAATATGGCCGTGGGGTACAACAATTTTGATGTGCCCGCCATGACGGCCCTGGGTGTGACGGCCAGCAACACACCCGACGTGCTGACTGAAACCACCGCAGATTTTGGTTTTGCTTTGCTCATGGCCACTGCCAGGCGCATGACTGAAAGCGAGCATTACTTGCGAGCGGGGCATTGGAAGCAGTGGCGCTACGACATGTTTGCAGGTGCCGAGGTGCATGGCAGCACACTGGGCATTTTGGGCATGGGCCGAATTGGCCAAGCCATCGCGCGGCGCGGCGCACATGGCTTTGGCATGAAGGTCATTTATCACAATCGCACGCAGCTGAGCCCTGAGCTGGAAGCCGATTGCAAAGCTGAATATGTGTCCAAAGAAGCCTTGCTGCGCACCGCTGACCATGTGATGCTGGTGTTGCCTTACAGTGCGCAAGCGCATCACACTGTGGGTGCCACAGAATTGAGTTTGATGAAACCCACGGCCACCTTGGTCAACATTGCCCGTGGCGGTATTGTTGACGATGCCGCTTTGGCCCAGGCCTTGGCATCGGGTCAAATTGCGGCGGCAGGGCTGGATGTTTTTGAGGGTGAACCAGCATTGAATCCAGCCTTGCTTACCGTGCCCAATGTGGTGCTCACACCTCACATCGCCAGTGCCACTCTTAAAACCCGTTTGGCCATGGCCCAATTGGCTGCCGACAATCTGGTGGCGTTCTTCACTGAAGGCAAGGCCCTGACGCCGCTCAATCAACTTGCCAAGAGTGCATCGGCATGATGGGCGCAGACACTTTGGTCTGGGTCGGTCTGGCGTTGCTGGCTGCCGTGTTGGTGGGCTTGTATTTAATTTCAAGGCAATTGAAAGCACCTTCCCAAGATGCCGATTCATTGGAGCTGCTTAAAGACTCTTTACAGGCCGCCAACGAACGGTTAGAGCGCGAGTTGCGCAACGCTATTCATGAGTCTGCAAGGGGCGGGCGCCAAGAACTCACTCAAACTTTAGGGACCTTCCAGCAAAGCTTGGTGCAACAAAGTGCAGAGGCCACTCGCACCCAAAACAGCCAAATGGACGCCTTCGCGCAGCAGTTGTCATTGCTGCAAAAAACCTTGTCCGACACCCTCACTTTGCAGGTTCAACAATTGTCAGAGGCCAATGCAAGGCGCCTCACAGAAATGCGCGGTACCCTGGAGACGCAACTGGCGCAACTTCAGCAAAGCAACACCGCCAAGCTCGATGAAATGCGCCAAACTGTGGATGAAAAACTGCAAACCACTTTGCATGCGCGCTTGGGCGAGAGCTTCAAACAAGTGGCCGATCGTTTGGAGCAAGTGCACAAGGGCTTGGGTGAAATGAACACCTTGGCGCAAGGCGTGGGTGATCTCAAGCATTTACTGACCAACGTTAAAACACGCGGCATGTTTGGTGAGGCGCAATTGGCCGCATTGCTTGAACAAGTGATGGCACCCGATCAGTTTGCAGCGCAGCACGCCACCATTCCAGGAAGCAAAAACAGGGTGGACTTTGCCATTCGCTTGCCGGGCCGGTCTGAGGATGGTCAACCGGTGTGGTTGCCCATAGACGCCAAGTTTCCCAACGAAGACTATGAGCGTCTGCTCGATGCACAGTCTAGAGCCGATGTGATTCAAGCCGACTTGTGCAGCAAAGCCTTGGAGGCACGTGTCCGGTTGGAAGCTAAATCCATCATGGAGAAGTATGTCGAGCCGCCGCACACCACCGACTTTGCGATCTTGTTTTTGCCCACCGAAGGTCTGTATGCCGAAGTGCTGCGTCGGCCAGGTTTGATTGAGTCTTTGCAAAGAGATTTTCGCGTCACCTTGGCGGGCCCCACCACCCTGATGGCCATGTTAAATTCTTTGCAAATGGGTTTTAGAACCTTGGCCCTTGAAAAAAGATCGAGTGAAGTTTGGCAAGTCTTGGGGGCCGTCAAAACCGAGTTTGGTAAGTTTGGTGATGTGTTGGCCAAAGTGAAAGAGCAAACCCAAACGGTGCTGAACACTTTGGACAAAGCACAAACTCGAAGCAATGTGATGCACCGCGCATTGCGACAAGTGGAGGCTTTGCCAGACGGCCAAGTGCCCAGTTTGTTGTCGCTAGATGCCAGCGATCTCAATGACATGCAAGACATCAAGGTCACACCAGATCCCCTCAAAGGCGACGGCGCAGCATTGTGAAAAAGGCTCTGTTGCGCCTGATTGCAGGACAAATTTTTCTTCACGCATGCATGACTGGCATGCGATTGGCCACGCCATTGCTGGCGCTTAAGCAAGGCTATAGCACCTTGGCCGTGGGTGTTTTGTTGGCGCTCTTTTCTCTTACCCAGGTTTTCATGGCCATTCCCGCTGGACGCTACACCGATCGGCACGGCCTCAAAAAACCGGTTCGCTTGGGTGTGTACTTGGCCTGCATTGGATCGGCCGTGGCTGTTTTTTGGCCTATTTTTCCTGTGCTGTGTTTGGCGGCGTTGGCCACAGGTGCCGCATCAGGGCTGACAGTCATTGCCCTTCAAAGGCATGTGGGCCGGATCTCTGCCAACGCCGATCAACTGAAGGAGTCGTTCAGTTGGTTGGCCATCGGACCTGCAGTGTCAAACTTTATCGGCCCCTTTTTTGCGGGCCTGGTCATTGACCATGCCGGCACTGTGGCGGGAGATGCGGATGGGTTTCGAGCTTGCTTCATCATGCTTTTTGTATTTCCCTTCGTGGCTTGGTTTTGGATTCGCAAAACCCAAGAGCACCCAGCAGAGCCGCGCCATCCAGACCATGCCAACAACCGTGTATGGGATTTGCTGCAAGAGCCTCTCATGCGCAAGCTCTTGCTGGTCAATTGGTTGCTATCGTCGTGCTGGGATGTCCACACCTTTGTGGTACCCGTGCTGGGTCATGAGCGGGGAATGAGTGCCACGGTGGTCGGAACCATCTTGGGCTCCTTCGCAGTGGCTTCGGCTTGCATCAGGATGGTGTTGCCTTGGATTGCCAAAAGCTTGGAGGAGTACCGTTTGCTCACGGGCGCCATGATTTGCGCAGGCTTGATCTTTGCCATTTACCCGTTTTTTGAATCCGCCATCGCCATGGGCATTTGCTCCATATGTTTGGGCTTTGTGCTGGGGGTGGTACAGCCCATGATCATGAGCACCTTGCACCAAATCACGCCCTCTCATCGTCAAGGCGAAGCCTTGGGACTGCGCATCATGACGGTCAATGCATCGAGCGTGTTGATGCCACTTTTGTTTGGTGCTGCGGGGGCCGTGGTGGGCGTGTCAGTGGTGTTTTGGTTCGTCGGCACCGCGGTGGCCAGTGGGGCACCGCAAGCCTGGCGTCTCAGGCCTCGCGGCGCAGGGCACTGAATTTGACTTTAAACGCGCTTGCGGTACTCACCAGTGCGAGTGTCAATTTCAATCTTGTCGCCTTGGTTAACGAACAATGGCACGGGCACTTCAAAACCAGTTGCAATTTTGGCGGGCTTTAAGACCTTGCCTGAGGTGTCGCCCTTGACGGCAGGCTCGGTCCAGGTAATTTCGCGTTCAACGCTGGTGGGCAGTTCAACTGATATGGCTTTGCCGTCATAAAAAACCACTTCAACAGCCATGCCGTCTTCGAGGTAATGCATGGCATCACCCATGTTTTCTGACTCAACTTCGTACTGGTTAAATTCGCCGTCCATGAACACGTACATGGGGTCGGCGAAATAAGAATAGGTGCACTCTTTTTGGTCCAAGATCACTTGGTCCATTTTGTCATCGGCCTTGAACACAGACTCGGTGCCCATGTTGCTGAGCAATGCTTTGAGTTTCATGCGAACAGTGGCAGCACCGCGGCCGCCTCGGCTGTATTCTGTGCGCAAAACGATCATGGGGTCTTTGCCCTGCATGATCACATTACCGACGCGAATTTCTTGAGCTACTTTCATAATTTGTCCAGTGAGTCCAGTGTTGTCCCGTATCAGTGCTTGCAGGGATCATTGATAAAATTCATTTGGGCACCAAGGTGTGGCTTCCCCAAAGCCCCTGATTTTAGCTCTTTTCCGACACAAATTGGAGCAACTGGCTGACCAAATCATCTTGCGCCAACAAGCGCTGTTGTGCCTTCAGTGTGCAAGCCTGCCAGCCAGGCAGGTCAATTTCTTGCAACTTTTCAGAGCTTAAGCCGTTCCAAACCCTGTGAAATTGGCGCAGACTTTCTGGGGCTTCAAGCCAATCCAAAAACGCTTCCAACTTGGGCCCATGGGCCCCATCGTCTTGGGGGTAGATCTGCCAAACAAAGGCCTTGCCAGCCCACAAGGCCCTGACAAGGGAGTCCTCGCCCCGCACAAAATTGAGCTCGCTTTGCGCTAGCAAGGTATCAAATTCAGCCTGAGAAATGGGGGGGATTTTTTCAAATTGAATTTGTGAGGCCAGGTGGGGCAAGTTGGCCAGCGCCAGATCAAAGGCCACAGAACCGCGGCCATGCGCTATGCGCCAACGGTGCTTGGGCCCGCTCAAGGATGGCAATTGCAGGGCCTGACTCAAGGCTGCTGGCTCGTAACAAAACAAAGTGGTTTGGCGTACTGGGTTGGCAAGCTGCAATGAAGTTGCAGACTGATCGGGGCCGAGGTCATTCAGCTTGAGCTGTGTGAGGTGTCTGAGGTGTGCTTCCCGAATCAGCCCCCCTGTTTGAGGCGTGAAGCCAGGGTAATAAAACCATTTGGTCCGGCCCTTGAGTGGCCCACTCATGACCGGCGAGGGAAGCTTGTGACACTTTTCCACATACGTTTCTGCACTCAGGTATTCCAAATTCAGCCAGACTGGCAGGCTCTGGCTCTGTTTGGTTTCGTGTTTTGAAGCAGCCCATTGCGTGAAATGTTCGGGCAATTCGCATCCAAAACCCTCCAACCAAACTTGGGACATGGGCTCGTTTGCGTCTAGCGAGGCTTGCCAGGGCCGAACCCGCACTTGGCTGTGTGCTTGCGGTGCCATCCATTCAAGGGCATCGGCTTGGTCCACCCAAAGCCGCACTGGGTGGCCGCGCGAAGCCAGTTCGGCGCTCAAGCGCCAACAGACCCCCAAGTCTCCATGGTTGTCGATCACGCGGCAAAAAATGTCCCAAAGCATGCGTGATATTGTCGCCCGCTTCAAGACACAATACAGCCCATGTCTAGCGCTCATCCAGATTCTTTGTTGGCCGAAGTGGCAGCCCTGCCAAGTTTGCCGGGGGTGTACCGGTATTTTGATGCGGACGACCAAGTCTTGTATGTCGGCAAAGCGCGCAATTTGAAAAAACGCGTCAGCAGCTATTTTCAAAAAGACCATGGCGGCACTCGCATCGGACACATGGTGAGCAAGATTTGCCGAATGCAAACCACGGTGGTGAGGTCTGAGGCCGAGGCATTGCTGCTTGAAAACAACCTGATCAAAACACTGAGCCCCAAGTTCAACATTTTGTTCAGAGACGACAAAAGTTATCCCTACCTCAAAATGTCGGGCACGGGCCAGACTGGCAAGACTGGATCTCAGCCTGAGGGCATCAAGCCCGAGTCCTACTCGCGCATTGCCTATTACCGCGGCGGTGTAGAAAAAAAACACAGGTACTTCGGGCCCTATCCCAGTGCTTGGGCGGTGAAGGAAACCATTCAACTGCTGCAAAAAGTTTTTCGCCTTAGAACCTGTGAAGACACTGTCTTTGCCAACCGCACCAGGCCCTGTTTGTTGTACCAAATCAAGCGTTGCTCAGGGCCATGTGTGGGCAAGACTTCTGTCGACCAATACGCGCAAGATGTGGCGCAAGCAGAGGCGTTTTTGCGCGGTGAAACACAAGCCGTTTTGAAGGCCATGGAAGCTCAAATGATGGCCCATGCAGACCAACTTGAGTTTGAGCTGGCCGCTGAAGTTCGCAATCAGATGACCGCACTGTCGAGGGTTTTGCACCAACAGTCGATGGACAATGTGTCGGACACCGATGTGGATATCTTGGCCGTGAAAGTGCAAGGCGGCAGGGCGTGTGTCAATTTGGCCATGGTGCGCGGCGGCCGTCATTTGGGCGATCGTCCTTATTTTCCATCGCACATTGAAGACGGTCATGCCATTGCCAGCATGGTTTTGGAAGACGAACCTGCAACCCAAGTGATCAGCATGGAGATCAAAGTGTTGGAGGCCTTTGTGGCACAACACTATCTGAATATTCCGGCCCCACCCTCGCTGATTACCAGCGAAAAAATCAGTCAAAAAGTGATTGAAGCCATCGCGCTGCAATCGGGCGTCAAAATTTCAGCGGTTCACAATCCGAGGGAGCAACGGCGTGCATGGTTGGAAATGGCAGAGAAAAATGCGGCCCTTCAATTGGCCAGATTGTTGGCGGAGGAGGGCTCACAACAAGCCAGAACCCGAGCCTTGGTCGAAGCGCTCGATTTAGCCCCCGATGACATTGACGCCTTGCGCATGGAATGTTTCGACATATCGCACACCTCGGGAGAGGCCACCCAGGCATCGTGTGTGGTGTTTCAAAACCACAAGATGCAAAACAGCGAATACCGACGTTACAAAATTGAAGGCATCACGCCAGGCGATGATTACGCGGCCATGCGGCAAGTTCTTTCAAGGCGCTATGGCAAGTTGGCCGAAGCCATGAAGTCGGGTGAAGCAGACCTGAAGTTGCGCATGCCCGATCTGGTGTTGATCGATGGCGGTAAAGGTCAAGTGTCCATGGCCAAAGAAGTTTTTGAAAGTCTTGGACTTGACCTTTCCCTCATAGTGGGTGTTGAAAAAGGCGAGGGCCGCAAGGTCGGCCTGGAAGAGCTGGTGTTTGCCGATGGCCGGGACAAGGTCTATTTGGGGAAAGACTCTGCAGCCCTCATGCTGGTCGCCCAAGTCAGAGACGAGGCGCACCGATTTGCCATTACCGGCATGCGTGCCCAAAGGGCCAAGGTGCGCATGGGCGGCGGTCGCTTAGAAGAAATTGCAGGCATTGGTCCGCGCAAACGTGCCAAGTTGCTCCAACGATTTGGCGGGGTGAGGGGGGTCGAAGACGCCAGTGTCGATGACCTGATGTCGGTAGACGGTATTTCGCGTGAATTGGCTGAAAGCATTTACCAAGCGCTGCATTAAGAACCGCCAAGAAACAAAAGCGCCCAAGCCATGCCACAATAAGCGCCATGTTTTGGACCATTCCCACTCTCATGACTTGGACTCGCATTGTGGCGATCCCCCTCATTGTTGGCGTTTTTTACACTGACCTTCCTCTCGCGGTGCAAAACTTTTGGGCCACCATTTTGTTTGTGGTGTTTGCACTCACCGATTGGCTCGATGGTTTTTTAGCCCGCAAGCTCAATCAAACATCTTCCTTTGGCGCGTTCCTCGACCCCGTGGCCGACAAATTTTTGGTCTGCGCTTCTTTGCTGGTGTTGGTTCACATGCACCGAGTTCATGTGATGGTGGCCTTGATCATTGTGGGCCGTGAGATTGCCATCTCGGCTTTGCGAGAGTGGATGGCCCAATTGGGCGCTGGCAAAAGCGTGGCGGTGCACTTTGTGGGCAAGCTCAAAACCACGGTGCAAATGATGGCCATTCCTTTCTTGCTCTACAACGGTCAGCTCTTTGGCGTCATAGACACCCAAGAGTGGGGCACCGTGTTAATTTGGATAGCGTCCATCCTGACCATTTGGTCCATGATTTATTACATGCAAAAAGCTTTGCCCGAGATACGTGCTCGCGTGAAATGAATTCATCTTTTTCTTCAGCGGCTTGGCTGCGAGCCATGCCTGCGGTCTTCGTCCTCATTTGGAGCACCGGCTTTATTGTGGCGCGCTTTGGCATGCCGCATGCACCGCCATTTTCTTTTCTCTGGATTCGATACGCCTTGTCGATTGCTTGCTTTTTAGCTTGGGTGTTTGTGGCCAAAGTGGCTTGGCCGCAAGGGCGCAAAGCTTGGCTGCATTTGTCAGTCACGGGTGTTTTGATGCACGCGGCCTATTTGGGTGGTGTTTGGGCTGCTGTGAAGGCAGGCATGGGGTCGGGTTTATCGGCACTCATCGTGGGTTTGCAGCCCGTGCTAACAGCCATGTGGTTGTCTTCCCAGTGGGCAGGATCTGAGTCGAAGGTGAGCCGCAAACAGTGGCTCGGATTGGGGCTTGGATTTTGTGGTTTGCTGATGGTTTTGTCCAACAAACTCCTGCACGGTAGCGCCCTAGATCACGTCAATGCCGCCAACATCAGCTGGGCCCTCATGGCGCTGTGCGCCATCACGCTAGGCACCTTGTATCAAAAAAGATTTGTACAGCCTTGTGATGTCAGAACAGCCAATACGGTTCAGCTGATGGCCGCCTTGGTGGTCACCACCCCGCTTGCCTTGTTGGAAACAGAGTCGGTTCAAGGCAACATAGAATTCATGTACGCTATGGCTTGGTCCGTATTAGGACTGACACTGGGCGGTAGCTCCTTGTTGTATTTACTCATTCAAAAGGGCGCTGCGGCCTCTGTCACCAGCCTCATGTACCTGGTACCGCCTTGCACCGCCATCATTGCTTGGTTTTTATTTGATGAACCCATCACCCTGGTGATACTTTTGGGCATTGCACTCACCGCCATGGGTGTGAGCATGGTTGTGCGCGCACCCACCCGCCCAGCACCTATTTCAGAGAAAGAACGAACATGACCCAAAAACGAATCGCAGTCATAGCGGGCGACGGCATTGGCAAAGAAGTCATGCCTGAAGGTCTGCGCGTGATGGAGTCTGCAGCCAGCAAATTCAATCTCGATTTGCACTTTGACCACTTCGATTTTTCAAGTTGGGATTATTTTGAAAAGCACGGCCAAATGCTGCCCGACAATTGGAAAGACTTGATTGGTGGTCACGACGCCATTTACTTTGGCGCAGTGGGCTGGCCCGACAAAATTGCCGACCACGTTTCGCTGTGGGGCTCCTTGCTGTTGTTCAGACGAGAGTTTGATCAGTACATCAACTTGCGTCCTGCGCGCTTGATGCCTGGCATCGTTGCGCCGGTGGTTCGTCGCGATGGCAGTCCGCGAGAGCCCGGCGAGATCGACATGTACATCGTGCGCGAAAACACCGAAGGCGAGTACTCCAGCATTGGCGGTCGAATGTTCCCCGGCACCGAGCGAGAAATTGTGATGCAAGAGACTGTCATGACGCGCATTGGCGTAGACCGCGTTTTAAAGTTCGCATTTGAATTGGCGCAGTCTCGCCCCAACAAACACCTCACCAGCGCCACCAAGTCCAACGGCATTGCCATCACCATGCCTTACTGGGACGAGCGCGTGCTTGAGATGTCGAAAAATTTCCCGGATGTGCGTGTCGACAAATTTCACATTGACATTCTCACCGCTCACTTTGTGCAGCGCCCCGACTTCTTTGATGTAGTAGTGGCCAGCAATTTGTTTGGTGACATCCTGAGCGACTTGGGTCCTGCGTGCACCGGCACCATTGGCATAGCGCCCAGTGCCAATTTAAACCCCGATGGCAAATACCCCTCTTTGTTTGAACCTGTCCACGGCTCTGCCCCCGACATTGCGGGCTTGAACCTGGCCAACCCCATTGGTCAAATTTGGTGCGGTGCCATGATGCTTGAATTTTTGGGCAGCAAGCCAGCACACGACGCCGTTTTGGCTGCCATTGAAAAAGTTTTAGCGCCCAACAGCGGTGCGCCGCGCACCAAAGACATAGGGGGTTCTGCTAATACCCAAGACGTTGGCAAAGCCATTGTTGAGGCTTTATGAGAACTTAGATCAACAAGATTGAACAAGCTTTAAATTTTTTTAAATGAAGTACTCGGCTGCATTCACTTTGCGTCTAGAATTCAAGCCGCATTGCGGTTTCTAGGCTGAAAATCATTTGACAGGCACTGATTGCCTCAATAAATTGAAGGTCTGCAAATTCTTTGTAGTGACAATCTTTTTGTCTACAAAGTTAGCATTGCTAATTACCCGTTTTTTTTCAATGACGATTCATTCGCATTTCGAGTGAATCAATTTTTCTAAGGCTCTTTGTATGAACAAAACAGAATTGATCGAGCACATCGCCAAACAAGCAGACATTTCCAAGGCTGCTGCTGGCCGTGCGTTGGAAGCCACCATTGGCGCCGTGCGTACCACCTTGAAAAAGGGCGGCACCGTCGCTCTGGTTGGCTTTGGTACCTTCGCTGTCACCAAGCGTGCTGCTCGCGCGGGTCGCAACCCCCGTACTGGCGCTGCCATCAAGATCAAATCTGCCAAGGTGCCTAAGTTCCGACCAGGCAAGGCACTCAAAGACGCCCTGAATTAATCTTTGATGAAGGGGGTGATTAGCTCAGTTGGTAGAGCGGCGCCCTTACAAGGCGTAGGTCGGCGGTTCGAGCCCGTCATCACCCACCACCACCCCTAAGCAAAGGCGAACAGGTTGTTCGCCTTTTGTCTTTTAAAAGACCACGTTTTTACACCACCGTTTGTGTCCCTAGACAGAGAGTTCTCACATGTTTGATTTTGTCCGCAACAACACCAAGATCATGATGGGATTGTTGTTCCTGCTCATCATCCCGTCCTTTGTGATGTTTGGCATTGAGGGATATAGCCGTTTTAAAGACCAAGGCGCTGTGGTTGCCAAAGTCAATGGCAACAAAATCAATCAAGGCGAGTGGGAAGCCGCGCACAAAAGAGAAGTCGATCGCATCCGTGCTTCGATGCCCAACATCGATGTCAAAATGTTTGACACGCCTGAAGCCAAATATGCCACCCTCGAGCGCATGGTGCGAGATCAAGTGGTGGCTGCTGCTGCGCAAAAGCTGCAAGTGGTGGTGAGCGACTCGCGCTTGGCTCGTGAGCTTCAACAAATTCCGGCCATTGCATCGTTGCGCACGCCCGATGGCAAACTCGACATGGAGCGCTACAAACAATTGGCCGCAAGCCAGGGCATGACGCCCGAAATGTTTGAAATTCAAATGCGTGCCGACATTTCCAATCGGCAAGTCATTCAGGGCGTGCAGGCAACGGCTTATGCCACCTTATCGCAAACACAAACAGCCATCAATGCGTTTACGCAGCGACGCGAAGCTCAAATTTTGAACTTCCCCACATCAGACTACTTGGCCAAAGTGAGTATCTCGGATGCAGATCTGCAAAGCTACTTCGACAAAAATGGCCCCAAGTTTCAATCGGCTGAATCGGCTGACATTGAGTACGTGGTGCTCGACATTGAAACCATTCGCCAGTCTGTGGTGGTTAACGACAAAGACCTCAAAGACTATTACGACCAAAACATACAACGCTTAAGCAGCAAAGAAGAGCGTCGTGCCAGCCACATTCTGATTACTGCCGCCAAAGACGCACCTGAGGCTGAGAAAAAAGCGGCACGTGCCAAAGCTGAGGCGCTTTTAAAAGTCGTTAAAGCCAAACCCGCGTCGTTTGCCGAAGTGGCCCGCAAAAACTCACAAGACCCTGGCTCTGCAGCGAAGGGCGGCGATCTTGATTTCTTTGGTCGTGGTGCCATGGTCAAAGTCTTTGAAGACACTGCCTTCAAGCTCAACAAATTGGACATCAGTGACGTGGTGGAGTCTGAGTTTGGTTACCACATCATCCAATTGACTGACATCAAAGCCCCGAAGGTGGCAAGCTTTGAGTCCATGCGCTCATCCCTAGAGGCCGATCTGAAAAAGCAGCAAGCACAACGCAAGTTTGCGGAGTTGGCCGAAATTTTCTCCAACACGGTGTATGAGCAATCCGACAGCCTGAAGCACGTGGCTGACAAACTCAAACTGAATATTCAGAAGGCCAGCAAAGTACCAAGCCAGCCCTCTACAACACCTGCTTCTGCCAAATCGCCTTTGACACATCCTGGCCTTTTGAAAGCTTTGTTCAATGAGGCCTCCTTGGAAAAGCAACGCAACACGGAAGCCGTGGAAGTAGCGCCCAACACCTTGGTGTCTGCTCGAATCGTCAAACATCAGCCGGCGGCCACTTTGCCATTTGCCGAAGTTAAAGATGTTGTGAAACGAAACGTGACACAAGAAAAAGCAGCAGACATGGCCAAGTCTGATGGCCAAAAGCGCTTGGCCAGCTTAAAGTCCAATGCCGAAGGCCTGCCCAGCGCCATCTTGATTTCCCGTGACAAAACCCAGAAGCAAGTGGCTCAGGTGGTAGACGCTGTGCTGCGCGCAGACCCCAATCAACTGCCTGGCATGAGCGGCGTAGACCTGGGTGCGCAAGGCTTTGCCATTGTGCGGGTCGTCAAAGTGCTACCGCCAGAAGAGAACAAAGAACTCATGAAGCAAGCCCAACAGCAATTTACACAGCTTTGGGGTTCGGCCGAAACGCAAGCCTACTTGGCTGAGTTGAAATCTATGATGAAGGGCGAAATCTTGGTGCCCAAACCCAATGCGGAGAAGCAAAAAACACCAGCGTAAGCGCTGGTAAATTAAAAATAGTTTGCGCTATAATCCCGACCTTGCGGTGGCTGTAGCTCAGTTGGTAGAGTCCAGGATTGTGATTCCTGTTGTCGTGGGTTCGAGCCCCATCAGCCACCCCATTTAAAGCCACTGATTTTTGACGTCAGTGGCTTTTTTGTTGCTGTCAATTGATGCCATACGCTAAATGATACGGGTTCAGAAGGTGCGGTTGAACTGACGCGGATAGTTCATTCATTTGAATTTCACAAAATTGAAATGATTAAGCTTGAAAATGTTCACATCCTTTTTCAATGAAAGCAGTTGTGAATCAATCAAAGCATTTTTATTTTGTCGCTGCGTTCGTAGCAGCAGTCCTTTCAGGCTGTGCTGGTTTCGGAGGCAAGGCCACCCCTTCCACCATCGCAGTGATTGGTGATTCTCCTTACGGCGCCAGCCCCACAGACACAGTCGAGTTTAAAAAATATCCTGCCTATATCGCAGCAATCAACAGCGACAAAGATGTCTCCATGGTGCTCCATACTGGCGACATTCATTCCGGCAAACAGTACTGTACTGAAGAATACAACCGATCCATCTTCAATCTGTTTCAGTCGTTTGAAACCCCGGTCATCTTTGCCCCGGGCGACAATGAATGGATTGACTGCCAAAAGCCCAAACAAGGCGGCGGAACACCCAACAGCTATTTCTTAGGTGATCCGTATAAAAATCTAGAGCTGGTTCGCTCCATATTCTTTTCGAAGCCCGGCAAGACTCTGGGCAAGACCGAAATGAGTGTTCACACCCAAGCCGTTGAATACAACCCAAATCACCCTACAGACAAAGCTTATGTTGAGAATGTATGGTTTGAAAAATCAAACGTATTAATTGCCACAATTAATTTACCTGGCGGTTCAAACAATGGTGCAAGTTATCTGACGACCGGAGTTCGTGGTCTTGGCGCTCTTTCAATTTCAGACCAAATTCGGCAGCAGGAAATTGACAGCCGCACAGGTGCAGCATTGCGCTGGTTGGACACCATTTTTGACAAAGCCAAATCAAATGGCGACAGTGGCATATTGATCATGGTCCAGGGCGACATGTGGGATTTGGACGAAAACCGAATGTCAGATAAAACCCTCACTGAGTGGAAACAGTACATCGATAAGCTCGCGGTGCTCACCAAAGATTTTGGCAAGCCTGTACTTTTGACACACAACGACTCTCATTTCTATCGCTCTGACAACCCATTGGTTTTGGGTGCAGAATGCAAAATTGAAGTTCCATCAACCCCGATTGGCAAATTCTCGACAGCGACGCAATCATGCCTTGAAAGCGTCACCTCTGGCCCTCTAAAGCCAATCATTCCAGATGGCGCGGTCTATGCTGACGCCTACAGAATTGCGCAAGACAAAACAAATCCAAATTACATGCCGAGCTATAACGTACCTAATTTTCATCGCCTAGTTGGACATGGCAATGCGACGGTTGCTGGAACTGATATGGAGTACATCAAACTCACGATTGACCCCAGCAAAACCAGCATCACTGCAACTGAAAAAGATGGTGTAGGTTCATTCGGCCCCTTTAGCTGGATTCGAGTACAGCCCAAACTTCAATAGAAGCTAGCCTCAGCAAAGTCAAAATAGACCAACTACTCAGAGGCTAAATTCCAAAAACCACCCTAGGGTGGTTTTTTTTAATTGCTTAGGTTGAAAATGATCTGCCCCCTTGAAATGAACCAAGGTAATGCGTCAGCGCTTCTTGGTTAATTTTGGATACTGGCTGGCCATTGGAGTTGATGACCCGTGCGCGCAAACAATGCCGAAATGTCTTCCAGGGTGTCCACATCGGTGCGATAACGGCTGTTGGAACTGACCCACGCGTGCACTTGATCGGGGTGGGCTGATTGCCATTGCCGGCAACCCAAGTTGGCATCACCCGCAAGTATTTGTTGGCGCACTTCTGCGCTGAGCATGACCGGATTGCCTGGCAGATCTTCTACCGTGGGTTGAACCACCTGAGTGCCTTCTGGGCGACTCAGGTAGGCGGCTATCAAATCGTTCATGTCTTGAG
>Ga0209188_1000394_pt1 | contig 43498 bp, 72 predicted proteins | sample C_130625_EF_Meta_FD_187307 | JGI IMG/M metagenome (GOLD analysis project Ga0209188, IMG submission 187307) | Freshwater microbial communities from Lake Croche, Canada to study carbon cycling - C_130625_EF_MetaG (SPAdes) (version 2) | ecosystem: Environmental > Aquatic > Freshwater > Lake...
TGCTGCAGAATTTAGTTATCAGGTCGGGCGGAAGTATCCGCTACTACCAGGAACCGTCAACGTCAAAACACTCTCAGGCGCACTTGCCAAGTTTAGAAAGCAATACGAAACCACCCCGCTCATAGAGTTAGAGTTGCTTAGACTTTTTATGGCGGATGAAAGTAACTTCCGCAACATCGGTGATGAAGCCCCTTTCCTTTACAAAATGTTCTTATCTTCTTTTGGCAAGAAGATGAACCAAGCAAGAGAAAACCTCGGCCTTGGCAGAGTGAATGCCAAAATAGACACAGAGCCAACTTCTGCTAGGCTGATTGCAAGTGACGGGCGTACTTTCCAGAATTCATTGTCTGGTCGTGCACAACTAGAGCGTCACGAGAAGAGGCTCAGTGACAAACGATGAGTTAACAGAAGCGTTAATGCACTTGTTTGAAATCGGTGCAGTAACAGTTGATTACGACGAAAATCTAGAAGCACGGTTTACAATCACCGAAGAAGGAAAAACAGCAATGGAGAATTGGAAAGAGCGATGAAAGAAATATTTGGATATTTATTTATTATCTTTTCAACACTTGTAGTATCAAACCTAATCACAGGAGGAATTTACAAATGGCTAAAAAAGTAGCAGCAAAGTTCGTTGCAAATATCGAACTAAACCCTGAGAAAGCAGGCGGTTGGTTAGCAATCGTTAGCGTTCAAAAGGAAGCAGGAACAAGTATCAACTCAATTCAACCAGCAGAAGGTATTAGCGAATACTCTTCTTGGAAGAATGCATCAGCAGCAAAGCGTTGGGTCAAAACAATGGTCCTAAAGCACACACCTCGTAAGTCAGTCAAGATGGCTGTTACAAAGGAAAACAAAGAAACAGGTAAGCCAGTAGCACTATCAGGTGTTCTTGAGTACAAGGTTGACGCATAATGAGGATGCCTATGGGTGAAGCACCCGTTAAAACTTCTAAGAAGAAAAAAGAAAAAAATCTTGTAGAAAAGATTGACCAAGCACTTCTTACATATCCAACAGATAACAAAGTTCTTCGTTTCTTTGGAGACACTATGCTGCTTATTGGCTCATTGTTTACTAACGTAGGACTTCGCTACGGTGGAGTTTACGAGTATGAATTTGAGGATATTTCTGAGTAATGTATGACGTCAACAGTCTGTCACCAGTTAAGAAACATTGGTTGCTTCGTAACTCAAACATTCCACATCGCTTCATTGGGTTAGGGCCACAGGACATTATTGACCGTGCTGGCTCTTTTCCTGATGAGGTTAGTAATTGGATTGATGATGTGGTGAATGGGCATGTTGTAAAACAAATTGGCAACATCGGAGTCAACGGAGTTGGGCTTGTCTTCGATGGTGGTCCTGGGATAGGCAAGACAACCCATGCCGTAGTCGCTGCCATGGAAGTCATCCGTCGTCTTCCTGACGAAGATGGGAAGGCTGCTCGCCTTCTGCAAGTCAACCCATCTGACTACGGCATTAGGTTGCGCCCTATTTACTATATGACTTACCCAGAGTTCTTATCTCGTAAGAAATCAACCTTTGATGCTGATGGCGAAGATAAGCGAGAGATGAATTATGAAATTGATGGTTTACATGGTCGTTCTAAGTTTGATTGGCTCAATGTTCGCATTCTTGTTATTGATGATTTAGGAAAAGAATACGGCTCTAAATACGACGACACTTCTTTTGATGAAATTTTGCGACTTCGTTACGACAAAGGTTTACCGACAATTGTTACTACTAATGTTCGTTTAGAGAACTGGGAAGGCAAGTACGGAGAAGCCATGGGCAGTTTCGCCAACGAAGCCTTCGTAAGAGTCCCTATCATTGGAGCAGATATGCGAGGCGCACAGTGAAGGGACCTCAAGTGAGTTCTGCTTGGAGAACAGTTCAGCAGTTTATCTCTGCCCAAGGTGCTGGGATTTTTGAGGTTGAGGTAGAGACAGACACTAAAGATGTTCGTTGTTCTTGCCCTGTTTACTCTAAAAAAGGTTCTTGTAAACACATTCAGTTTGTAAATCAAAAAATTAAATACACAGGGCATTACTCAATAATGGTACCAAACTCAATTCCAGAAGAAATGGCTCTTGAAGCCAACTCCGACGCTGATAAGTTTAGAGAGTTTGTAGTTAAGTACGCTAAGATAGAAGTACTATGAAACACGGGGACATTTCTAATGTCTCCTCACCGCAGGCTATTGTTACTACGGATGTAGTAGTTAAACTTAAAGAAGAAGAGTCTCGCAAGTTACTAATAAAGAAGACTGTTCTTAAAGTTGGTGAACTAGAAGTTCTTTCCTTAAATAAGTTATGGCGTGTTTCCAGTGACTATGGACTTTCTTTAGAACTTGCAGGCTTTGAAGAAGAAGGTTGGACAGAAGAGTTATTAGAACAGGCGTTCGAAAAGTTTGAGCGTAGGGTTGTCAACCCCTTTAACTATTGGCAACTTTATGAGAACCGTGATGAAGTGGTAGGGTTGTTACCCTACAGACCGAATTTAAAAGCGGTTATAGACACGCCAGATAAAGTTGCAAGATATGGGTCTGCGGGTGTAGAAATAGGCAACATCTAGTCCTTGAGGGAGGGCCAAAATGGGAAACATAGCAAACACCAATTGCCCAATGTGTCACGCACACGACGTGCAACGCATTTGGGTTAACGGTAATTCATATTTACAGTGTCAGTCTTGCGGAGAGCGGTGGAAATAATTGTCAGCAGATAACGAACACCGCCTAGTCAGTAAGGTCATAAAAGACCGAGAGATTACTCCTGTACTACAGCGTGGTGTTGGTGACGTCTGGTTTCTAGATGATGACAACCGCAAGGTGTGGCAGTTTTTGCGTAAGCACTACACCGAATACAACGAAGTACCAACAGGTACAACTGTTAAAGACCATTACCCTAATTACAAAATTCTTGATGTAGAAGACACCATTGATTATCTTTTAGACACGATGGTGGATTTTCGCCGCCGTATGTTGACTCGACAAGGTTTAGAAAATGCCGTTGAGCAGTTACAAGAGAACAACCACGATGCAGCACTCATTGCTATGGAAGCAACGATTACCAAAGTCAACGAGCAAGGCATACTTGGTACTCGTGAGATTGACCTTAGTAAGAACACTCAAGAACGTTACGACCAATACTTATCCCTTAAGAATGAAGAGTTCCTAGGTATTCCAACAGGGTTTTCAAAGATTGATGAAGCAACTGCAGGTTTGCAAGGTGGTCAGTTGATTACCATCATTGCACCACCTAAAACTGGTAAGTCACAGGTTGCACTGCAGATGGCAATCAACGTTCATAAGTTGGGTAAAACCCCAATGTTTCAATCATTTGAAATGAACAACCACGAGCAACAACAGCGTCACGACGCTATGCGGGCACACATTGACCATGGTCGTTTGCGCCGAGGTAAATTAAAGCCACGAGAAGACGACCGTTACGTTGCAATGCTTAACCACATGGAGACAACACAGCCATTTCACTTGGTTGACGCAGTAAACGGAATTACAGTCTCAGCACTTGCAGCCAAGATTGAACAGATGAAGCCAGACATTGTGTTTGTAGACGGTGTGTATTTGATGATGGATGAATTAACTGGTGAGATGAACACACCTCAAGCCATCACTAACATTACTCGTGCTATGAAGCGTTTAGCCCAGCGTATTGACCTTCCCATCATTATTACTACACAGACATTGTTGTGGAAAATGCGTGCTGGAAAAGTAACTGCTGATTCTATTGGTTACTCATCATCATTTTTCCAAGACTCAGATGTTATCTTGGGTCTAGAACCAGTTGAAGAAGACGAAAAAATTCGTTTGCTAAAGGTTGTTGCATCTCGTAACTGTGGGCCAACAGAAACGCCCCTTACATGGCGTTGGTCTACTGGTTGTTTCCACGATGAAGAAGAGATGATGAAGTGTGAGTTCTGCTCTAATTGGAGCGACTTAGATGATGATTGATGTTGAAAGAGTATTACTTTCTTTAGATATTTCACTTACCGCTCAACGTGGTGATGAAGTACAGGGTCTATGCCCAATGCACAAAGCACGTACTGGGCAAGAAGACCATAAACCAGATTGGTGGGTTAACACCACTACTGGAGTTCATTTTTGTTTTTCTTGTGGTTACAAAGGAAACATTTACACACTTGTTGCTGATGTCAAAGGTATGGACTATTTTGATGCCAAAGATTATATTGACGCAAGTGAAACCCTGCCTGTGGATGTACTGTTAAGGCGTATCAGAGAATTGCCACAGTACATGCCCTACGCAGAAGAAGTACTTGAGATGAGCGAGGCTCGTCTTGCTGTGTTTACAGAACCGCCTGAAGCAGAACTTAAAAAGCGTTTCTTGAAGAGGGATGCAGTTACTACACACCAAGTGTTGTGGGACATAAAGAACGAATCGTGGATTACAACTATTCGTGACCCAGAAACATCTAAGTTGTGGGGATGGCAAGAAAAGGGCGCAAGAGGTAGGTTCTTTAAGAATCAACCAGCAGGAGTCAAAAAATCTAAAACAGTTTTTGGAATTGAGTGCATGGACGAGGAACGCCCACTGATTGTGGTTGAGTCCCCACTAGACGCAGTCCGTCTTACTGGTTTGGGGCATAACGCTATCTCCACATACGGAGCAATCCTTAGCGAGGACCAAGCAAAGATTATGCGCCGTGTGCCTGTAGTGATTGCGGCATTCGACAATGACCAGGCAGGCAAGAAAGCCTGCGAGCAGATGATGGGTTTTTCACGTAAATACGGTATGGACTTAAAGTTTTTTAACTATGAAGGAATAGATGTTAAAGACGTTGGGGACATGACAGAGGCAGAGATTGCTATAGGTTTAGAGACCGCAAAAGATAGAGTCTGGGGCAAGGCAGCATACTTATGATGGACTTACGAGACAAAGATAATCCACTTCATGTTTGCATCTGTGGTTCTACTTTGTGGACCGTTCAAGCAATGTTTGAAGATGGAGAGATATCTTTGTACATGTTAGATATGGAATGTTCTCTCTGTAAAAGTTTAGCCACAGCGCCAACCCCAATTGATTATCGAAATGTTTAAAGGAACTTTATTTCCATATCAGCCAGAGGCTGTAGACCGAATGGTTGCTCGTAGGAAGATGCTTGTTGCATACGAGATGGGTTTGGGAAAAACTTGCATGACAATTGCTGCGTTAGAAAAATTAAAAGAAGAAGGAACACTTACTAAACCAACCCTTGTTATTGCGTTGTCTAGTTTAAAGTATCAATGGCAAAAAGAAATAAACAAATTTTCAGATGACTACGCTTCTGTGGTTGATGGCTCTAAAGCAACTAGAACTATTCGTTGGATGCGAGACATGGAATGGGAACAACATACTGGTTACATCATTGCTAACTATGAAACTGTTGTTGCTGACTGGGACATCATTAAAGACTATGACTGGGGCGCAATCGTGTGTGACGAAGCCACTGCTATTAAGGGGTTTAAGTCACAACGGTCTAAAGTTGTAAAAAAACTTTCTAGAAGTATACCAATTCGTTTTGCATTGACTGGAACCCCAATTGAAAACGGAAGACCAGAAGAGTTGTACAGCATTATGCAATTTGTTGATGATTCTGTGCTTGGTCGTTTTGATTTGTTTGACCAAACGTTTATTGTAAGAAACCATTTTGGTGGAGTTCAGCGTTACCGCAATCTCCCTATATTTCATCAAAAGATGAAACAAGTATCAGTACGTAAAACACAGAAAGACCCAGATGTAGCACCTTATTTACCAGAAACAATTCATTTAGAACCAGACGTAATTGGTTTTGATAAAGCAAACAAAGAGTTATACGACATCATTGCTACCGAACTCCGTAGCGATTTAATAAACGCCCAAGAGTTGTTTGGGGGTTCTTTTTCTTTAGAAGCGCACTATGGAGGAAGATTTCAACCAGGAAATCCTGCAGATGAAATGCGTGGAAGAATTATGAGCAAGATAACCGCTATGAGGATGCTGTGCGACCACCCAGATTTATTGCGCAACAGTGCTACAAAAGCCGCTGCAAAAGACGGAGAAGGCTCTGAGTACCTTTTAGGGTTATCTGAAGAAGGACGCTTAGATAAACCAACTAAGTCACCCAAACTAGAGACTTTGCTATCGTACATAGAAGACCACTTAGATAGCGATGAAAACGCTAAAGTTGTTGTTTTTACTTGCTACCTAGGTATGCTACCTATCATAGAATCTGCTCTTAACAAAAAGAAGATAGGTAACACACTTTACTCAGGATTGATGAATTCTAAGGAAAAAGAAGAATCTAAAGTTCTTTTTCAAACCTCTAAAGAAGTTAGGGTACTTATCTCTACTGATGCTGGTGGCTACGGGGTGGATTTACCCCAGGCTAATCTTCTGATAAACTACGACTTACCTTGGTCATCAGGTACAGCAGTTCAACGTAACTCCCGAATACGACGAGCATCCAGCACTTGGAAGAGCGTCATTATTCAGGACTTCCTTATGGAAGGTTCTATTGAAGAACGGCAATACCAAATGCTCAATCAAAAGACGGCTGTAGCAAACGCCATTATTGACGGAGAAGGCATAAACACCAAGGGTGGTGTAGATTTAACAGTAGGAAGTCTCCTGAACTTCATTCAGGAACGATAGGGGGAAACATGGCAAAAGTATCACCAGCAGAAAATCGCAACTTAGACGAGACAGATTTAATTGCTCGCACAAAGAAATACGCATTTTTAAAAGCACAACTTGATTATCTAGAAAAAGAGCAGAAAGCACTTCGTGAAGAACTGTTTGAAGTTCTAGATGGTGAAGGAGAAGTTGACGATAAAGGAAACGTAATGATTCAACTCCCACAAGAAGTTGATGGGTTTAACTCAATCATTAAACAACGTCGTGTTACCCGCAAGGTTGATGAACTAAGAGCAGAAGAAATTATTACTGCACACGGCTTAGAAGATACTCTTTATAAAACAGTTCGTATGGTTGATGAAGATGCATTGATGGCTGCTTTGTATGAGGAAGTTCTTACAGAAGCAGAAGTAGATGAAATGTACCCATCTAAAGTTGTTTGGGCATTGGTACTTAAGAAGTAACTATGGCTGGTCTACGTGGTCAAGATGAAATTGAAAAGGCATTTGCCGATTTAGAGTATCTTCCTGGTTCAACAAAAAAGAAACGTAGAAAAGAAGACCCAAAGGTTTCTCGCCGTAAGGCGGGAGAAACAAATGGTTGGGATGAAAACCCAGTCACTAAAACATTAGGTGGAAAAGAAACTGAAGTATTTACTCTTAGCGCATTAGCACATGCGCTAGAAAAATCTTTAGTAACTATCCGTCTATGGGAACGAAAAGGATACATACCTAGAGCACCATACAGACTTCGTGCTAAAACCCTTCAGGGTAAGAAGACTGGTGGTAATCGTGTGTACACTCGTTCATTAATAGAAGCCACGATTAGCGAATTTGCAAAACGTGGACTTTTAGGAACTGCTCGTGTAGAGTGGAACCAACACGAAGACCTGACAGAGGCTTTGATAAAGCGCTGGAAGGAAATCACATCCATCGAGAGCCAATAGGCCTCATTACCGAAAGGAAACAAATGCCAATCACAAAACCAGCGGTTGAAGCCGCAGACTATCTTGAAGAAGATAGTGCAGAACTCCAACCAAAAGTTGGAACAACAGTGCAAGAAGGCTGGGATGCAGCCGAAGCACTACTCAAGGTAGAAACATCTGAGTTCCCAACAGATTTCCGTTTCTCCGAAGAACCACAACTTGTAAAGTTTTTACAAGACCGTCCTTTCGCAACTTACGAACAACACTGGATTGAACGCCCAAAGGGTAAGAAGTCTTTTGTTTGTATCGGTGATGGTTGCCCACTCTGCGAAATCCTTGGTGACAAGGCTCGTGGAAAATTTGCGTTCAACGTACTTGTACTTTCGGGTGGAGACTCAACAGTTCAAGTCCTTACCGCACCACCTTCTCTAGCACGCCAAATCAAGAAGGCTCATGATGATGAGCGCAAGGGACCTCTTGATAAGGAATTCTGGGAGATTTCTCGCTTGGGAACAGGCCCTACTACGCAGTACACCCTCAACTTCGTACGTGGTCGTGACCTTGCAGAGGAATGGAAGTTGTCGCAAGACAATGTTACTGATGCTGTAGCAAATGCTGTTTTATTTACGGCAGAAGAAGTAGTTCGTGAGACCCCTCGCTCTGAACTTCTAGAAATTGCTCGCACATTAGCGTAGTACTTCCATAGATGGGGGGGCCTGTTAATTTCCGTTTCCAGGCCTCTCTATCATCAACCAAAAGAGGGATTTAAATGAACATCGTTACAACTAAAGAACAATTACAAGAACTTGTTGAGTTTTACTCCAAGGTAGATGGTTTTGCATTTGACGTTGAAACAGTTGGTGAAAACAGAATCCAACCCGTTGTTAACGATGTGCTGTGGATTTCATTAGCAACAGATAATCGCACTGACGTAATTCCAATGGGACATCCTAACGGTGATTTCTTACATTGGGATAAAGAAATGTTATTAAGCGGTCAACGTAAACTTGCTGCTGGCAAAGAGGTAAAAGATACAGATTACTCAAAGAACGAAGCAAAATGGACGCCAGTGTTTAGCACACCACCAGACCAGTTATTGCCAGGGGATGTATTTAAAGCATTAAAGCCTTTGTTTTTTAGTAACCAGTTAAAAGTTGGTCACAACATTAAGTTTGACCTTAAATCAATTGCTAAGTATTACCGTGGAGTAGTTGCAAGTAAACCTTACTTTGACACAATGATGGCAGCGTTCATTATTGATAACCAAAATCGTGGTTCATTAGGATTAAAAGATTGCGCTGAAAAGTTTTTAAAGATTAAAGTTGAAAAAGGTATTGGAGCAATGGTTGAAATTCATTCTTTTACTGATGTTGCTCATTATTCAGGGTTAGACGCCGAAGCAACTTGGAAGTTGTATAAATTTTTAGCCCCTAAGTTAGAGGGAAGTCTTGCTCGTGTATGGCGTTTAGAGATGGATGTAATTGCCGCTTTATGTGACATGGAGTTAACTGGCGCTAACTTAGACATGGTTGAACTACAGAACCTTAAAGACCGTTTAGAAATAGACATTGACTTATCAAAGGCTAAAGCGTGGAAGTTGGCTGGTAGAGCATTTTCTATGAACTCTGTAAAAGAAAAGCAAGAACTGTTGTTTTCACCTAAACCAGAAGGACGTGGAATTAAGCCAAACCTTAAGATTAAAGTAGCGTTAACCGACAAAGGTCAAAAAACTGTTCGTTCAGGTGAACAACTGACTATTTATCACTATTCAGTATCAGCAGAAGCAATGGAGTTTTATCGTTCTAAAGATGAGTTAGTAGATGCAATTATTGAGTATCAAGACTTAAACAAGTTAATGACAACTTATGTAATGCCATATTTAGGCGGAGAAATTACTAGAACAACAGCAGGTAAATCTCGTGTTATAGATAAAAAATCGCTCCTCATCAACGGCAGAGCACACACTAACTTTAAATCACACGGAGCAGAAACAGGGCGTTTTTCTAGTACTGACCCAAACCTACAAAACATTCCTAGCAGTGGAGATTACGGCAAGTTGATTCGTAATTTGTTTGTTGCTCCTCCAGGATACAAGTTAGTGGTTGCTGATTACTCACAGATTGAACCACGCATCATTGCGTCACTTTCACAAGACCCAGTTGCATTGGACTATTACCGTAAAGGTAAAGACATGTACACCGCTATTGGTGATGTTATGGGTGTAGAACGTAAGGTTGGAAAGATGTTGGTGTTAGCCATTTCTTATGGTGTTGGTCCAGAAAAAATTGCACGAAGTATTGACTGTACTGAAAAAGAAGCACGGGCATTAATTGACCAATTCTCAGAAGAGTTTCACGACATCATTAAGTACAAATCAAAAGTAATTAGAATTGCTAGAGGTAAGGGAGATATACCTTACGTAGAAACTTTGTTAGGTCGCCGTCGGTATTTGCCCGATTTAAAAAGCACTGAAAATGGCCTTAAATTTAGGGCCGAAAGACAAGCATTTAATACCATGATTCAAGGGTCTGCTGCAGATTTGATGAAATTAGCATTAGTTCGGGCACATTCTTGTTTTATTACTGAACCAGATGTGAATGTCGTATTGACTGTGCATGATGAACTCGTTACAGTTGCACGTGAAGATTTAGCAGAAGAGACCGCCGAAGCAATTCGGGACTCAATGGAAGGTGTAAAACTTTCAGAGATTATCGTTCCCTTGATTGCTGACATACATATCGTAGATAAATGGGGAGAAGCAAAATGAGTAAATTTATTTGCAAAATATTTGGTCACAAGATGTACAGCATTTCTTGGACACAATCTGATTTTACAGTTATTTGCACACGTTGCGAAAAACGTTGGGAAAGCAAAGGTGTAATTACAAATGAGTAATTCAGATTGGTGGGCAAAGCAATTAGGGACTAACACTCCTCAACCTGCACCACGAGTTAACAACAACCCAATGCCTCCTTCACAACAACCGATGACGCAGTACCAAGCACCACAGCAACAAGCGCCTGCGCCATCAAAAGCACAAAGTGTTAGTCAAACACAGCCGTGTCCTGAGTGTGGCGGCGGAAACTATATGTCTCCTAGTCAAACAATTGCTTTACGTTGTTACGACTGTGGTTACCCAGTACAGCAATCGGGTTCTCGTTACGGAGCACTAACTGGTGCTAAGGTAGAGGGAGCAGCAAAAGGTGCAATAGGAAATACAACAGGTGGATTTAATCCAATGCCACCAGGTTATAACTCAGATGGGACTAAGCAGTGATAAATGATGAAGCACGCAAAATACTCGCACAACTTAACAAAAAGTTTGGAGATGGCGTTGTCGTTCTTGCGTCTGATATTCGCCCTGACCTTATCCCTCGTATTACTAGCGGTTCTACTACTCTTGATTACGTTTTGGGCGGTGGGTTTCCTGGTAATCAGTGGAACGAACTTGTTGGTGAACCGTCCCATGGCAAAACTGCTTTGGCGCTTAAAACAATTGCGGCAAACCAAAGATTAAATCCTGACTACACCACAGTGTGGGTAGCAGCAGAACAATGGGTTCCAGACTACGCAACAATGTGTGGCGTAGATATGGAACGAGTTATTGTTATTGAAACATCTATTATGGAAGAGGCATACCAAGCCGTCATTCAATTTGCTGAATCAAAATCTGTAGACGCAATTGTTATTGATTCGTTGCCAGCACTATCTCCAATGCCAGAGATGGAAAAGGATATGAGCGAAGCAACAGTTGGTCGTGGAGCACTTCTTACCAATAAGTTCTTCCGTGTTGTTGGAACAGCAATGAAACGCAGTCTTGTTGAAGACGAACGCCCAGTATTGGGTCTCATCATTAACCAGTACCGTATGAAAATTGGAGTAATGCATGGAGACCCTAGAACAACTCCAGGTGGAGAAGGTAAGAATTACGCATTTTTCACTCGTTGCGAAGTGCGTAGAGATGAATGGATTGAAGTTGGTCCAAGTGGTAATAAAAGTAGAGTGGGTCAGCGAATTAAAGTTAGAACCCTCAAGAACAAGACTGCGCCACCACAGCGTGTCGCATATTTTGATTTCTACTTTGCAGAAGGTGGCAACTGTGCGCCAGGAGAATTCGACTTTGCAAAAGAAGTTGCTAGTCTTGCAGTAGTTATGGGTTACATTGAACGCCGTGGTGGTTGGTTTTACTACGGTGAGCGTAAATGGCAAGGTATTGAAAGTGTAATTGCAAGCATTCGTGAAGAAATTGACTTTATGCAAGATTTGCAAAAAAAAGTTTTAGAGAACCATGACACACCTGCCGCACTAATAGAAGAAGAAGAGTAGGGAACTAGATTTGAAGACAGAAGGTCAGAAGCAATCCAGAAAGCATGAGGACCGTTTAGCCAAAAAAGTAAACGGGTCACGTACTGCAGCCTCTGGAGCATTCTGGTCACGAAAAGGAGATGTGCGGTCAAGCGACCTCTTGATTGAGCACAAGTGGACTGGTAAAAAACAGTGCACTGTAAAATCCGATGTCCTCAAAAAAATTATGAGAGAGGCAATCCTTGACGGACGAATGCCAGTACTTGGCATTCATCTGGATGGAGAGAATTACGTGATTCTTTCCGAGCATGATTTCTTAGAGATGAGGGAGAAACTAAAGGATGCCTAATACATGTACAACGATGAAGACCCATGGTGGTCGCACGCCCAATGCAAAGGCGCTGCACCTAAATCACAGGAAGACGAAGACATCTTCTATCCTCCTCGTGATAAAGAGCAGTACCGAATCATTGCTGCAAAAGCAAAGGCTTATTGTTTTGGGGAAAACAAGAAGAACCATTGTCCAGTTCGAAAAGAATGTTTATGGGATGCGGTTAGCCGTGATGAACCCCATGGCATTTGGGGTGGACTTAGTCACCGTGAAAGGAACGCTTTAATTCGCAAGTGGCAAAAAAGTTACCGTAAGAAGATGACCCTAGAAGAATTCATACTAAGCAAGGACTGATAAATGGAAAACGACCTAAAACGCTTTTTAGATGCTAAGAAGCGCGAGCCACGACTACTTGGTGATATTGAGCGACACCTCATGCGCCGCCCTTTAGAGGACCGTTCTACAACGGTTCTACACCCATCTGAAATCATTAAAAATGATTTTTGTTACAAGTATTCTTATTACTTGATGACAGGTGGAGAGTTAAAGAAAGAGAAACCAAACCTACGTTTGCAGTCTATCTTTGATGAAGGGCACGCAATTCACCATAAGTGGCAGAACTGGTTCCACGAAATGGGTAACCTGTATGGTCGTTTTGAGTGTAAGCACTGCCACACATCAGTGACTGGGACTTCTCCTACAGTCTGTGAAAGTTGTGGAGATACTCGCATGGAGTATAAAGAAGTTACTTTAATTGATGACGAACTCCGTATTGCGGGCCATACAGATGGATGGATTAAGGGAATTGGAAATGATTGCCTAATTGAAATCAAATCTGTTGGTGCAGGTACGTTCCGCTACGAAGCGCCAGAACTTCTTTTAGATAACAATGGAGACATCTTTAAGGCGTTTAACAGTATTAAGCGCCCATTTAGAAGTCACTTACTCCAAGGACAGATGTATCTTGAACTGGGTAAGCGTATGTTTGGCGATGAAGCACCAAACGAAATTGTTTTCTTGTATGAACTTAAGGCTGACCAATCGTACAAAGAGTTTACGGTTAAAGCAGATTATGAGATTGTAGACCGAGTCTTCTTTAAGGCTGAGAAAGTTGTTAAAGCAGTTAAAGCAAAAGTTATGCCAGAATGTAACCTCAATCCAGAGGAAGGGTGTAAATCATGCAACTTGATTCCTTAACAGTTCACGACCAATTACTAAAGGCAAAACAACCTAATTATGAAATGGTTAAGTTGCCACCAGATATTACGGTTCTTTCTAGCGAACAGTTAGCAGAGATGTTTACCGTTCTTACGGGATGGGCAGATTACATTGCTACTCAATTAGCAAACGCACAAATACAAGAACGCACATTGGAAAAGAAATTAGATAGAAAAGTAGCATCACTTTTAGTTGAAAAAATGGGTGCAAAAGAAAAAGGAGATAGAGTTACCCTTGTCAAAGCACAGATTTCAATGGATGAAGGTGTTCAAGACTTAGAAGACAAACACCATCAGGCATACGTTCAACGTAAAGCGTGGGAAGTAATGTTGCAGAATCAAGAACGTGATACCACACTAGTGTCACGAGAGATTACTCGCCGTACTTCAGACCAACGTTCATTCCGAAAGGATTACGGAACACCATGATTATTGGACTATCAGGATATGCACGTTCAGGCAAAGACGAAGTAGCAAAGATTTTGGTAGAAGATTACGGCTATAAAAGAATTGCATTTGCAGACAAGATTAGAGAGTTACTTCTTGAGACTAACCCACAGGTTAAAGATGGGTTTCGTGTTGAGAGCGTAGTACAAGCGTACGGTTGGGACCAAGCAAAGGTAATGTTTCCTGAAATTAGAAATTTACTGCAACGACTAGGCGTTGGTGCACGCAATGCATTTGGCAACGAATTTTGGATTGGTCAAGTATTTAATTCTATTGATAAAACATCTGATTATGTTATAACCGATGTTAGGTTTGAGAACGAAGCCATGATGCTTAAACTTATGGGTGGACAACTTTGGCGAATTAAACGCCCAGGAATAGAACCAGTAAATGGTCACATATCAGAGCGTGAAATGGACGGTTATAAAGTAGATAAAATTCTAAAGAACGAGGGTACTTTAGAGGAATTACGAACATTAGTTCGTTCTCGCATGGAGTTTACCCTCAATGCCAACTAAATTATTTGATGGTGGATTACCTAAAAAAGGTAACGTAACAATTGGTATTGACCAATCATTGACTGGGTTTGCGCTGACGGTAATGTCAGTAGCAGAACCAACGTCTCATTTAACGTGGGTATACAAATCGCCTTATTTTGGCATTGAAAGATTAGTAGATATTCGTACATGGTTAGTAGACCATTTCAACTACATTGAACAAGAACTAGAGTTAGACATTTTAGACGTTGCAATGGAAGGAACAGTTCTTCAATCACAAGCAGCATTAGTTCTTGGAGAATTATCGGCGTGTGTTAGATTAGCAATTTACGATTTCTTTGAAGACGCAAGAAAGTATCCACTTAAAGTTCCACCAATGACGTTAAAGAAATATGCTGCAGGTAAAGGTAATGCAAAGAAACAAGAAATGTTGCTACAGATATACAAGCGTTGGGGTATGGAATTCAGCGATGACAACGCAGCAGATGCATACGCATTGGCACGATTAGTCTCTAAAACACATATAAATGAGATAGAGAAGGCTGTTGTAGAACAAATGTCAGACCCCAAATACAGAGACCAACCAGCCATTTAGCCCTATCCTTTAGTTTAGGAGTGGCACACCAAACCGAACTAAAGGACTAACAATTGACTAACACACCAGAAGCAGTTTCTGTTGAAGAGCCATTCCTCCGAGTGAGTGCTGGCTCAAATCCACAGAGCGTCGCATCCGCAATCGCCCATGCAATTTACGACAAAAAAGAAGTAAAACTTCGTGCCGTAGGTGCTGGAGCAGTAAATCAGGCAGTTAAAGCAATCGCAATTGCACGTGGTTATGTAGCCCCAAGAGGCATGGACCTTTCTTGCATCCCTGGATTTACAACCATTGAATCTCGTGACGGAGAAATATCCGCTATCGTGTTTCACATTACAGCAGGCTAATAAAGACTTATCCTTGGACATAGATTAAGGAGTCACAATGGCATCTTGGACATCAATGGGTCACGCAATGCGTCGTCGCATGGGCGCACCTTCAAACCATCACGAAGAAGCAGGTAAAAGCATGGCTAGAAATCACATGACACCAGAAGAAGTAATTTCCTCTGCAGAGCACAAGAACAGTGCACGTCGTTACGTTGGTCAGTCAGTAGGTTTTTCATCACCAAGTGCAGCACCTGCAAAGGGCACACTTATGCCTAAGAAAAACACACAAGCATCAGACCCAACAACAGGCGGAAAAGCAAACCGTACAAACATGCTTGCAGGAGATGCAGCATCATCTGAGCGTATGGGTGCTCGTTACCGTACAACAGTAAATTTTGCTCCAACAATTGACCCAGCAGCAGGCCCAACAATGGCAAATGCTAAGACAATTAAGTCTGTTGCAGGACGTCAAGCGCCTAACTTTGGCGATGGAATGAGCAGCGTTCGCTAATGCCACTATCCTCATCTTTGTTTGGGGATAATCCGTTCAAGAATTTTGGCAAACAAGCGAACGTTGAAACCCCATTGTCATTAAGTTCCAGTACTACTGGAAGTATTGCACGACGTACATCGTGGCGCAGTAATGATGGTAATGGTCCGTCTGCGTATTCTTCAAAAACACGTGGAACAACTTTAAATTGGGATGACACACCAAAGGTAGAAGCACCATCGTCGGATAAGGGCGCTAGTTTCGGAGGTGCGTAATGGCTGGTGGAGTTAATAACTTTTCACCTTCACAAAACTGGCAGTCACTTGGTGGCGGCGGTATGTATGGGTATAACAATCAAGGTGGTGCAGGAACTCCTGTAGCCCGTGACTCACTAGATGCTACACGCATCGGTGTAGGAAGAGTTCCATCTGCAGAATATCCAGATGGTTACCTTGGCACTATCCGCTCACGTCGTGATGACCGTTTGTTGGATAGCATCAAGTCTCGTGTCAATCAAAAATCATATCAACGTGGCGTTCACAAAGGTGAACGTGTTGAACCATCAATGTATTTCTGGCCCGAATCAATGGGGCCAATGAGCGGTATCGAACGTCAAATGGGCGCAATGGTTGATACCTCAAATGGAGTTACCATTTATCGTTCAATTCGCAATGCTCCACAAGTACAACTTACTCCTGCTCCCCACCTTGTTAACGATGGTAAAGCAAACACCATTGCCACAAGTCCAGGAGAAATTAACGAACGCCGTCAGGCAATGATGTCTTACTTGAAACCAGCGTGGCGATAATGACGCAACCAGTTGACGGAGTTTACGACCACACTAAACCGTGGCGTGCACCAGTACAGCCTGACCAAGTAGCCAAGCGTTGGCAGTACAACGGGCCATGGTCAACGAATGCAGAGCGTTTAGTTTCTCAAGCCTTGATGATTATGAATATTCCAGGAAAAGATATTCAAGCAATGGTTCGTCCACCACTTCCACAGATTAGGTTGTTTCCAGACCGTTTTGGATATGGTGCAAGAATCGAACCTACAATTGAAGACATTGTAAGCGTAGACCGTAACTACACAGAGCCACGTGTATCGTGGTACTCAGGTGGAGTTGGCGGATACAGCGCTTCTAGCAGAAATGACTTAGGTAATACCTAATGTCTAAAGAAGATTCATTTCCGCATTTTGTAGAGTATTCGCCAAAAGAAGCAGGACACTTTAAAGCGTTTATTCAACGTGCACGTAAAGCAAGTCCAATGGGTGCTGCAGTAGATGTGCACAAAGTTAGCGATTATAAGAAAATGCGTATGTTTAGCACTTCTGATGGATTGGCTGGTTTTGCCATTCACCCAAGTGGAGAATTAAACTCAGTTTTTAAACACCCAGATGCGCCATACACAGATGTAGCACGTCGCGCAGCAGAACATGGAGTATTAGTAGGCGGTGCAACTCACGCATCAGCATTTGACCCTAAACTGCCAGAGATGTATGCAAAAGGTGGGATGCGACCATTGTCACACGTGCAGTGGAACGAAGAGTACAAACCAGCAGGATGGAGCACTCGCCGTCAAGGACGCCCAAGTGTTGCATTTCTTGGTGCTGACCGAAACGCTGCTAAAGAAGCAAATAGCGGTAAGTCCTATAAACCAGACAGCACTCCAGTAACATCTGACTACGACACAGGTATGAGCGCAGCAAAGAAATTTGGCGAAAAAAATACACGAAAGAAACGGGGTTAATCGTGGATGATGGCGATGGCATGATGATTATGGAGTTGCAGGCAAAGCAAATTGCCGAAAATGCAACTCGTTACAAAGGTTCACACCCATGTCCAACATGTGGGATTATTATGAACCCGATTGAATTTCTTAGCAGTAATAAAGGACGTTGTTTAAACTGCGTTACTCAAGAGCGTGCTAAACGTGCAAAAAACAAAATGGTTAACTAATGGCACGTAAGAAAAAGGTTGACAAACCAAAACCACTAAGCATTGAAGACTCTCGTCGTTTAAAGGGTTCTGCTGCATCAGAAGAAGAACGCTTAAAGGCAAAAGAAACAAAAGCAGCAGAAGATGCACAGGTAAAAGGAACCACCGAAACTGTTGTTGCTAAAAAAGTAGAAGGAACAATCCCAACTGGAGAAGACCAAGGTCCTTCAGCAGCACCAAAAGTTAGAGTAAAAGGTCCACTTGTAAGCACTGGTCGCAAAATGCGTCAAACAGGATTGCGTCCTGCAAAAAATCGTGAAATGAAAAAAGGTGTAATGGCTGTAACTCTTGCCACCGAAACACCTAAACCACGCAAGGCTAAAAAACGCACAACTACTAGAACTGGTAAAAAGATTGACCCTAAGACAGGGCAAGTTGCAGTACCTAAAAAAGGTCAAGCAGCAAAAGTTGATGGAAAAGTTGTTCGTGTAGATTCATCCAATATTGAGGAAGCGCAACGTCAGGCTAGAACCACCGTTCTTCCAACCGCAGGACCAGAAACACCAAAACCAACTTATGAGTTGCCAGGTGCTCCAAACACTGTTGCAGAACAAGGATATTCACAATCAAGCCCAGAGCATCATGAGCGCCTTAAGTCATTGACAGGCAAAGCATTCTTACATCTTGGTCGTATGCAGTCTACCCACGGCACAGATGAATACCATTCTCATCACGCAGATTTTAACGAAACCCACGCACATGTAGCGCAACTTGACCATAGTATGGGTCAGATACTAAAAACTGCCCACAATGCGGTGTCAAATCCAGGACATCCTGATTCTCCTAAGCAGTTTGCGTATGCAAAACAAGCCGCAGGTGAGAGACTAGGACTTGGTAAAAAGACTATGGATGCTCGTACAGAGCGTTCACAGGCAGGGCGTGCCAAGCGCATGGAACGAATTCGTGCAGAACAAGTAGCGAAAGAAGGACAGTAATGTTATTTAATGACCGTCGTACAATCAAAAACCCTGCTGTCGCAGCAGCGGCAAAGTCTGGTGCGATTAAATACACTCCAAAGAACGAAAAAGTTCCAATGGAAAATGTTTCAAAGACGGCTACACGTATTTTTGGTGTTCCTACTACTGCAGGAAAACCAAAGATGGTTGTTCCTGGCTCTAAAAAAGCAGCCAAACTTCAAGCAAAAAGTGATTGGTCTGACTCTTATGAGAAAAAGGCTAATGCAAAATTTGATGCTCGTATGAAGAAAATGAAGGGTAAGTAATCATGACAGTTAACTCATCTCGTTCAATGAACGCAGGCCTTAATGAAGGCGCTACTGATGGCAAGTACCGCAAGGCTCGTCCAGATACAGAGGTAACCCCTGGTCTAGGTGACGAAGCAACGATTGACAATCGTCAATCACTTCATCCATTTTATGGTTATGGTTTTTTAACTTCTGAATACCCAGCAAAGGTAAACCCAGGTAAGTAATTATGGCAGACGTTCCAGACCGTAAAGAAGGTACTCCAGTACCTGTTGAATCAAACATGACTGCTAAATGTGGTCACGAAGATGCGTTAGGTTATTTTTCTGGAACAGTTTGTGGAAAGTGTGCACGTAAAGCACATAAGAAAGCAATGGGTAAGTAATCATGGCTAAAACAATGGCTGCAGGAGATTCACCAAAACGTCGCAATTATAGCGATATGTCTGTGCGTAAAGTTTCACCTTCTGGTGGCTATGAAGTAAGCAGCATGGTTGATGGTTACTTACACAGCCAACAATTTCAAGGTTACACTAAAAGAAACGCCATGAAGAAGTATCACGATGACCAGAAAAAAGGACAAGGTAAGTAATTATGGCTAAACCAAAACGTACTTCCAATACAAACGCAGGCCCACTTATCCAAGGCCGTGTACCTTTTCAAGGTTCAAGTATGCGTGGAGTAGAAGGAGCACCTTCTTCACACGGTTGGTTGTCAGGAACTCAATTTTCAGACCAAATTAAAAGTTTAAAAAATCCTGATTACACAGTTATGTCTTACAATACGCCAATTGCTGTTCATCACGAAGAAGGATGGCATTATCCAGACACTTCCCATAGTCCAACTACTGGACGTCACCAATCAATCGTACGTCAGGCAATTGGTGTAAAAAGTGAACGTGACAAAAAGATGGAAGCCCGTGCTGAAAAACGTAAAGCAAAGCAAAAGGCAGCCTCAGACCAACAAGAGTTAGGTCTCTGGAACTCTTAATCTGCTAAGATAATCGGACCACTACAAGGAGCATAATGAGTAAAGTACCTTTACTAGGGCAAAAAGAAACACCAAAAAACGAACCTATGTTTCGTTTGCTGTACTGTCTTGTTTGCCAAACACTTGAAGAATTACCTCCATACGACGGTAACCCAGAACAAGACCATTTGTTAGCAATTGCAGTTGAACCACACACGTTTCCGTCAGGAGAACCACACAAGGGTAAGTTATTTGTTTTACCCCTTCGTGCTTGGGCAAAATCTGAGTCAAAGAAAGAAATTATTCGTCAAATTAAAGGCGGAGGTTCTAAAGGTCTTGCAGAAATTGATGACACATTTTACGACTCACGTTCTATTTTTCTTGAAGACGCTATGGCTTGTTACGGAAAACATAACAAGCCAAAAGATGGTTGTGTAGACTGGCAAGACAAAAGCAAACTTCTTATTCCTAACACAATCAAAGAACGTAAAGCAGAAGGCATGGCACGTTATCAAGATGAAGCAGGACCAAAGACTTACCTCTGCAATTTCTGCCCAGTATCTATTGCTGTAAACCAGCGCAAGCAAAAACTAATCGAAGGAATCCGATAATGGCACAAGCAAAATACATTGTTACAATCAATGAAGATGGAACATTAGCAACAGAGTCCGTAGAAGTTGGAGAAGGAATCCTTCGCACTGCAACTACTTTTGATATCTATCAAAGCAGCAAAGAATTAGTCTCAGAGGTTGAACACCTTCTTTTGGCAGATAGAATTGCAAAGGCTGTTGTCACACAATTACAGCCTGTTGACCCTAGTGCAGAGATTAAGTCAAAGATAATTGACGCTTTAAGCGATAGAGGCATTAAACCAACCCTAAACTAGTCCTATGTTTAGGAACCTAGTTAGTAATGCCCAACCTGTTCACATTCAGGGTGCCGCTACTTCCTATTTTTCTGCCCCTGAATCAGACTTAGACCCTAAGTTATTTTCTGGAAACATCCTTAATGGATGGGTACGTAATGGTCTTCTTCAATTGTTGTTTGGGTTCCTTAAAGAAGAATACCAATATCCAGAAGCATGGACAAACGTATGGATTGCTGGTTCTGCAGTGTCATATCAATGGTCAGCAGCACGTGAACCAGGTGATTTAGATGTACTTATAGGCGTTGACTATATTACTTTCCGCAAATTGCACTCTGAATATAGTGGTTTATCTGACGTTGAGATTAGCCGTATGTTAAATGAAGATTTTCGCACACATTTACAACCTGACACAGAGAACTGGAATGGGTTTGAAGTTACTTTCTATGTTAACCCAGGTGCAACAGACATTAAAAGAATCAACCCTTATGCAGCCTATGACTTAATCCATAACGAATGGACAGTTGAACCTTCTAAAGAAGGTGCCCCACATAACAAGGTATGGGATGAATTTGCAAAACGTGATTTGAGCATGGCAACTGAAATTGTGGCTCGTTACTCCAAGGCTGTTGGGAAGTTAAATGCAGCACAAAACGATGCAGCCCGCCGTAACGCTGAGACTGCGATGCACAATGCTCTGATGCAAGGACACGCATTGTTCGAGGACATTCATAGTGCCCGTAAGTTTGCGTTTAAACAAGAAGGTCAAGGCTATAAAGATTTTAACAACTATAGATGGCAGGCTGGTAAGAAATACGGAACGGTTGCTGCCCTAAAGAAACTGTCTGGGTACTGGTCAGCATACAAAGCGCAAGAATCAGAAGAAAACTATGGCATTGAACTGCCAGATACCCAGACTCTAATTAGAAGAGCAGCAACGTACCGAGCAAAGGGATAACGATGAAGGTAAAAGGAATACTATTTGGGTTTTTTCTAGCAATTATTGCTGGAGGAGCAATGGCTGCTGGTCCTGATTGGGTTAAACCTAATTCTAAAGTAACTCCTGGGGTTTTAAACCCTGCAGTTACACAGGCAAACATTAAAGATAATATTTGTAAATCAGGTTGGACAGATACTGTTCGTCCTCCTGTTTCATACACTAACAATCTAAAGGTTGCACAACTAGCAGGAGACTATAAGTCTTATGTTGCTATTTGGGGTGAAGACCCAAAGGGCTACGAAGAAGACCATTTAATCTCACTGCAACTTGGTGGCTCTCCAACTGACCCAAAGAACCTTTTTCCTGAACCATACGCAGGTAACAACGCTAGAAAAAAAGATGTAGTTGAAACCAAATTAAAGCGGTTAATTTGCGATGGAACTATTACTTTAAAGGTTGCTCAAAAGGCTATTTCAAAAGATTGGGTAACCGCTTATAATAAGTACGTAAAACCAGCAGATGCAAAGGCACCAGTAGACGCAAACAACTAAACGGAGCAAAATTGAACGTTTTATTAAACCTTGATGGAGTACTTAGTTCGGAATCAGGTGAACCAATCCGAGCAGGAGTCATTCTTTACTATGCCCTTGCAAACTCCCACAGAGTAACCCTATTAACTAGTCGTAAAACTGATGACGCAGAGCAATGGTTACAGGGGCACGGAATCATTAACTATGACGAGTTGTTTGATGTTGGGGCCCACTTAGAGGGTGAAGACCTAAAGAAGAGACAGTTTCTTTTGGCACGTTCAAAAGCACCTCTTGAGATGTATGTGGACTCTGACCCAGCAATGTGTGCCTGGGCATTTGAAACACAGAACGTAACTTCTTTATTGTTTAGTCATCCAGGTTACGTCAAAGTAGAAGACCGCCCAGATGCGCCAAGCAAAGTGCGTAAATGGTCAGACATTGAAGCCTCAGTCACACGTGTGAACTTAGCCAAGGCTAAAGAAGCCCAACGTCCTAAAGAACCAAATTTCTTTGACTAATGAGAATTATATTTAGCGGTGCCGAAGTTGGCAGTAACCGTACCCTGTTAGAAGGGCAAAAGGTTGAGTTGATGGGACTCAACTTTTGGGGACTTCGTAAAAGAGGTTTGCCCAAGACTAAAAGATGGTTAATCTCAGACCACTTTGACTCTGATGTCCAGGTAGTCATTGAGTCAGGAGCAGCCCAGGCAGACAAGGCTGGACTCTCTAAAGAAGAACTAACGTCTTTAGCCATTGAGTATCAAGAGTTCCTTGTGGATAACTCTGAAAGAGCATTAGCCTTTATGGAGTTTGACTCCTTAATTTTAGGGCAAGAATGGGTAGCCCAACAAAGAGGGTTCTATGAGTATGACCCTAAGTTCTGGGTAGTCTGGCATGAAGAGTACGGATTGCCAGCCCTCAAGAGCCTCTGTGAACGCCACCAAAACGTGGTCATACCCAACGACGAGATTGAGGCTGTAACCAGCCTCTCAGCCCTCACACGAGGTTACCAACGCCAACACGGAACCCAGTTTCATGCCCTAGCCTGTGCCAAGCCAGACAACCTACGACAGGTACCATTTAGCACAGCCAGCACATTGTCATGGTTATCGCCCATGAGACGAGGCGAGACTATCGTCTGGGATGGCACCAAGTTAAACCGTTACCCAAAGAAGATGAAGAACCAAGCACGCCCACGCTACAAGGCTATTGTGGAGAAGGCTGGGCTAGACTATTTAGCGTTTAGCCAAGATAGTACCCTAGAAGCCACTAGAGTTGCAGTTTGGTCATACAAGAAACTAGAGGCATCCATGGATAAGAAAACCCCTGACTTACACATTATTGATGGTGGAAAAAAGGACCTAGTATCTGATAACAGTGATACCCCCTTACTATCAGGTTTAGGGGAATTAGGGGGGTACCTTTCTGATAACAGTGACCTCGACATGCGGAAAAAAGAACCTACAGAACTAGTCCAAAGAGCCTCTGAAGAGATGCAAAACCTTCCTGTTTTTGGTTACAGAATGAAAACAATTGTAGAGACAGATGACGATGGTAAGGACGTTCTAAAAGACGTTCCAGTCATTAGCAACCAGAACACATCCCTTCGACAGTGCGACACGTGTTTTGTTGCGGCTAATTGTCCAGCCTTTAAACCAGCCAACACCTGTGCTTTTAACCTCCCAGTTGAGGTAAAGACTAAAGAACAATTGAAATCTCTTTTGACTACAATCATTGAGATGCAAGGCCAAAGAGTTGCTTTTATGCGTTTTGCTGAAGAAATGAATGGTGGATACGCAGACCCTAATCTTTCTCAAGAGATTGACCGCCTCCTTAAACTGGTAGGCAATGTTAATGAGATGGACCAAAATAAAGAGTTCATTCAGATTACTGCAAGCCGTCAATCTTCAGGTGGAGTTTTGTCCGCCATTTTTGGTGACAGAGCCCAAGCCCTAAAAGAACTTCCAGAAGCACTTAGAGAAGATACTGTTACAAGGATTATTTCTGAATCTATAGAAGAGTAAGTTATTTGATAACAGTAAGTGGAGTGTAGTGGAACAGGGTGGAGCAAGGTGGAGGAAAGTTTAGCCACACGAAATCCAGTTCTAAGTATTTGAAGTTAACAAGTGCATGGTAGGTTTCCCTCCGTCACAATAGGTCTTCCTATTGAGGGGTATATTCAATTAAATAGAAATGGTGGTCGTTAAATGGGGTTGTTCTCTTTTGAACTAGCAAACGAATTCGTAGAGACCTACAAGGTAAAGAAGGCACCATTTGGGTATAGGGATGCTGGGGGAAATTCAGTAGGAGAGATTACCTTTCTTCGTACCTATTCTCGCCTGAAGGCAGATGGTACTAAGGAGACTTGGGTAGACGTATGCCAGAGAGTCATCAACGGTATGTATTCGCTTCAGAAAGACCACGCCAAACTTAATCGCTTACCTTGGTCAGATGCCAAGGCAGCAGCCTCTGCTAAAGAAGCATTCGACCGTCTCTTCAACTTGAAGTGGACTCCACCTGGACGTGGACTATGGGTAATGGGTACTCCGCTTGTTAATGAACAGCGCAACAGTGCTGCTTTACAGAACTGTGCTTTTGTATCAACAGGCTCTATGACTAAGACAGACCCATCCAAACCATTCGCCTTCCTAATGGAAGCATCAATGCTCGGCGTCGGAGTTGGCTTCGATGACAAGGGAGCAGACAAGGACTTCAATATCTATGAACCACAAACAGGTGACACCTATGTCATACCAGACACTAGAGAAGGATGGGTCGAATCAGTTGCAACCCTCATCAATGCCTACCTCAAACCAGATACGAAGGCTCCAGTATTTGATTACCAAGAAATCCGTCCAGCAGGTACGCCAATTAAAACCTTTGGTGGAACCGCAGCAGGACACGAACCTTTAGAGAAATTACACGATTTTATTAGAAGCATGTTCGATAGTCGTGCTGGTCAGAAACTAACTCGTCGTGACATTGCAGACATTGGAAACGTCATTGGCGTATGCGTTGTTTCAGGCAACGTTCGTCGTTCTGCTGAACTTCTTATGGGACGCTTAGAAGATGAAGACTTCCTCAACCTAAAGAACTATGAGAAGTATCCTGAGCGTATGTCTCATGGGTGGATGTCTAATAACTCTGTTGAGGTATCTGTAGGTCAAGACTTGTCACCAATCATTGACGGCATTGCTCGCAACGGTGAACCTGGAGTTATTTGGATGGATGTATCTCGTCAATACGGACGACTTGCAGACCCAATCAACAACAAAGACTGGCGCATTGCAGGCTACAACCCTTGTGCAGAACAATCACTTGAATCATACGAGTGCTGTACTTTGGTTGAGACATACTTGAATCGCCATGACTCATTAGAAGATTTTAAGAGAACACTTAAATTTGCTTATCTTTACGCAAAGACTGTGACTCTTATTCCTACTCACTGGCAAGAGACTAACGCCATCATGCAACGTAACCGCCGTATTGGAACTTCAATCTCTGGTGTAGCAAACTTTGCAGATAACAATGGTTGGTCACAACTTCGTACATGGATGGATGAAGGTTACAGAGTTATTAAAGGTTACGATGTGAGTTACTCTGAATGGCTTGGCATTCGTGAATCAATCAAGACTACAACTGTAAAGCCATCGGGAACAGTTTCAATCCTTGCTGGTGAATCTCCTGGAGTTCACTGGGCATCAGGTGGTAAGCACTTCCTTCGTGCTATTCGTTTTGCAAACTCTGACCCAATGCTTCCGCTATTTGGAATGGCGCAATATAGGGTTGAACCTGCTGCTGAATCACCTGACACTACAAGCGTTGTGTTCTTCCCTGTAGAGACTGACGCAAAGCGTGCAGAGAAGGATGTAACTATTTATGAGAAGGTAGCACTTGCTGCTGCGGCTCAACGCTATTGGTCAGATAACTCTGTATCAGTAACAGTTACCTTTGACGCAGAGAAAGAAGCAGAGAACATTGAACCTGTGCTTCACATGTACGACGGACAACTAAAGACAATTTCTTTCTTGCCTATGGGTAACCATGTCTATCCTCAGATGCCTTACACACATATTACTGCTCAAGAGTATGAGGACTACACAATGAAGTTGTTTCCTATTGACTTCAGCGGTGTTTATGCAGGTATGGCTGCGGATGCTATTGGTGAGGCTTACTGCACAACTGATGCTTGCGAAGTAAAGTTAATTAAAGATAACTCTTAATTACTTTTTGTTCTTTGGCGGAGGAGTGCGTAAGCGCTTCTTTGCTAATTGAGCCTTTTGATTAGCGGCACTTCTATCTGCTTTTGCTTTGGCTGCTCCCGCTTCTTTCTTTTGGCGCATTGTAACTACGTCAAGAGGTTCATGGTGAACTGTTGCTTCCATGACAACGCCTTTACGAGAACGAACTCGAATTACATGGTCTTTAGAATTAGGGTGACGGCTTACATGTGTTACATCGCCGTTAGGAAGTTCGTTTTTTGCCCCTACTCGTGTTGCGTAGGAAATCTCTTCTGAAGTTGCTCTTGGCATGTTCCAATGATAAAGAAAAACCCCGATAGTTATGTGCTATCGGGGCTATGACTTCTTTTACTTACTCTTTATAGACGCTACCTTTTGGTATCCAGTCTTCTTTTTGTTTCTTGAGCCAGGTAACTTACCCCCAGGGCCCTTGTGTGCTGCTTGTCTTGCGGCTAAAGCAGCATCAATTTTTAGTTGGTTCTTTTTTGCTCCCATTGCTTTCCCTTCTGCTAAGGCTTTCACTTTACCATAAATGAGAAAGCCCCACCATTTCTGATGGGGCTTCCTTTATGCACCTGTTATTGCTATGGCTTTTGCTTTTGCTTTGGCTACGATTTTTGCTTAGAAGGGAACTTTGTCATCCAAAACTTTACTGCTTTGGTTTTGACTCCCTTCCATGCGCTCCAATCTTTACCTCCACCGCTCATGTGATAAGCGATTTGGGCATTGACCACAGGGTTGAACAGTTCAGCATTAGAAGCCAAATTGAACTTATCTCGTCTATCTGCACCCATTGAACCAAGCATATTTACTTGGAATAGACCAAAGGAGTTATCCCCCGTCTTGCGATTACCGTTGTGAGATAGCGGATTACCATGTGATTCTTTCTTTGCGACAGCCCATGCTTCTTTTAGGTCTTGACCTTTGAAGCCAACTGCGCTCAATAACTCTATGAGTTGTGCGTCAGTCAAACTGTCGGCGTTTACATACTTGGCAAGTATGCGAACTTGCTTGCTCTGTTGAGTTGTTATTGCTTCTGCTTTTGTTGGTGCTATGGCTGGTGTTGCTACACCCACCATAACTCCCAGCATTAGTGGCAATAAGGCTATTCCGCCTATTACCACCCTTATTTTATTTAGTGTTTTCATCTTTCACTACTCCAAATAGTCATTGACAACCTCGGCTGCTTTTGACTGCTGGTGACGGATTCGGTGTAAGTACCTTTCCGTCGTTGTGATTGACTGATGACCTAAACGCTCTTTGACCTCGTGAACATCTACTCCCCCCTTCAAAAGAAGAGTGGCGTTAGCGTGTCTAAGGTCGTGCGTTTTGGGATACCAACCAATACCTGACTGGGTTATGGCTTCGTTCCAAGTGGTTCTCCACCTGTCACGAGGTAAATGTCTTTCGCTTCTGCTATTGCTTTCGCTTCTGCTATTGCTTCTGCTATTGCTTTGGCTTCTGCTAAGGCTTTCACCTTTGCCCTTCGCTTTGTCCTTTCTGTATTGACTGCGGTATTCCTTTACCGCTTGCTTGCATTGATTACACCTACACCCACCAACATTGTATGAATACGCTGTGGCGTGTTGGAAGGTCTTGTTTCCTTCCTTGTAGGGCTTCCCTTTGCTTTCGCTTGGGACATTTATTCTACCCTCATCTACAACCAGGTGCTTCGAGAAGACTAGTTCGTCTTTTGATAGGGCTTTTGCTATGACAAAGGCTTTGATTTCGGCTACAAGGCTTGTGCTTAGGGTTACTGTGCGCTTATGCCCGTTTTTTGTGGCGGGAACTACTAAGAATCTTTCTCCATTGTTTAGTTCTTTTCCTACATCACTTACACTTCTACGAACATAGACTTCTTTAGATTGAAAGTTGAAGTCTTTGACCCTTAGTTCTGTGGCTTCTCCGAACCTGAGTCCTGAGCCTATGAGAAACCTAGCGAACAAGCGTGAGCCTTCTGTGGGTAACTTCTTTAGAACTTTTGAGAAGTCTTTAGCCTCTAGCGTGTAGGTCGGGTCTGGTCTGCTTGTAGGTGTCTTTATGCGGTGTGCTGGATTGACTTGGATTACCTCATCATCAACTGCTTGCCTAAAAAGATAACTTAGGGCAGTTTTGAGGTGTGCGATTGTGCTTGGACTTACCCCTTCGGATTGCAGGGTGTCAAACATCTTGCGTATCTGTTGCTTCTTTATGCTTGCGACTTTTCCGCCGCCGATAACTGGCAAGGCATACTTCTTTAGAAGAATGAGATAGTGTCTTTTGGTTGCTAGTCGGACATCATTTCGTTTCATAAGTTGTTCAACATAAGTTGCAACTGTATCTTGGTATTCGGGCAGAACATCAAGCGAACCTTCTTCTGCCAATAGCCCTGCTTGTAGTGCTTTAGCCCTGCTTGGGAATGTGCCTACCGATTTGGCTTTGCCTGTGTCTGCGTGTCTGTAATAGCCTGTGAAACGGCTACCACGCTTGATTACATACGCCATTGTTCGCCCCCTTTGCGCTAGGAATAGAACAATACCTACTGGTGAGTAACTTAGCAAACCTTGATAAGCGTGTTGAGAAAATAAAAAAAGGGGGCAGATAGCCGATTGGCTACCTACCCCCTTTGGTTGCTAAAGAAGTTATGCAACCTTCTTTAGTGATTTGTATTGCTTGGTGCTTTTCACCTTACGGCTAGTTGCTTTATCTTCTAAGGCAAACTGAAAACGCCATGAGTTGATTTCTAAATGTGTTTTTATTCTGTGACAAGTAGAACAACGAACAACACACTTCTTTATCTCTTTCTTTAGTAAATCAAGAGTTGTGTTATTCATAAGTGCTGTGCCAACATCAAACTTCTTGCTATGAACATGGTCGAACTCTAGTGCTAACACATTGTTCTCACCACAATCCACGCAAGGGTGCTTCTTTAGATAGTTGAACACATAAGTTCTTGCGTCTAATCTTCTAAACGCATGATTAGTCTTTTGGCGTTTAGATACACAAGGCTTGCACTTACCTTCCCAACCTTCTTTACCATTGGCTTGTGTCTTAGGTTGGAAGGCAGATAACGGCTTTGCTTTGCCACAACCATTACAAGGTCGCTTACCTTGCTCTAGTAGGGCTTTGCGTTTATTACTTCTTTCAACTGAACCCTTACGCAAGAGTGCTTGGCACTTTTTGCACCTTGCTCTCTTGCCGTAAAGACCCTGCGTGTGCTTGTTGAACTTATCTAGTGGTAGCGGATAGAAACACCCGATACACACCTTTGTTCTTTTAGGCATTTATCCCCTTAGTTATTTTTCTACGCAGTTGTAGCAGAACCACATAACTACTTCGGTGTTACTGCTATCTTTGATTTCTTTACCATTTGCATAAACGCCTTGTTGCTCGCAATTATCGCAAGTTTCAATGCGGTCATTAGGTGTAATCCTTCTCATGGATACATACCCCATTTACTTTCTCCTTTCATCTCTTAGTGCTACTTGCAAGTCACGAACTTTCTTTAGCAACTTGCCATGCTCTCTAATACTGATAACCATTACAATACATGAACTTGCTAGTGCAATAGTTATACCTATGAGTGTGCCTGTATCTAAATACATTTACTTCCCCTCTCCTAGAACCTTGATTTGATAGTCTTTATCATTCAGGTCTTGATTATCAAGACTTAGTTGCACCTTGTCCATGACGACTTGATACATAGTTTTTGTTGCGGATACTTCTTTATCATCTACTACCACACCGATTTCCGTTGTGAGTTCAATTAGATAGTGCTTCTGTGCCATTTGTTATTACTTCCGTTTCTGTATTCCATAGTTCTTTATCGGCTTCTATTTCTTCTTCTTTACAACTCCAGCAGATAGGGTGTTCATCTCCTACTTCTACTATCTCTTTGCACTCGTAATAGTTTTCACACCTATAACATTCGTGGTGAGATAATCCGAACTGCTCGTAATCTTCACAACCACGAAACTCTCCGTCATAGTTGATTATGAACTTACCTTTTTCTCCTGTTACATCACCCCAGTATTCATTACTTTCTTCATGGTAAGTCCAACGAAAAAGAAGTTTAGGATAGTTTTTTGTAAGTGCTTGCATGATTGGTTCAGGTGGTGACCATGCTGTTCGGTAATCAAACCGAACCTCACCACTTTCCCATTCGCTTGTGGTGTCGTAGTCAATACCACATTCCCACTTAGTTCCCCAATTAGCAATACGCCATTCATACCATTTTTCATCTACCCACATTTCGCTAGGCATTGGGATAATACGATTGAACGCTAACTTACTTGCTTCATTGTGACTATCTGCTTCTCCCTCTAGTGGTGTGCGTTCAACTTCTTTTAGAAACTTATGAAGTTGTTTTGGCTCACCACTAACTGTTAGTTGCGAGTAACACCAATTAGGCATTTGCTTTCACCACCAACCCTGTGTCAATAATCTTTTGCAACAAGGGTGTAAGTTCTTTAGCGAAGTGTTCTCTCGCAAGTGTGTGAAGTTCATCAGGGATTTGGTCTAGCGTTTCTTGGTCTATCTGTCGTATCCATGACTCTCTTGCACCTACACGATTTGCTTTGGTAAAAAAATTACCCCTTAGTGTTTCAAGAAGAATAACGCCTTCATCTAACTTGTAATCAAGTCCTGTTAGACGAAACTTCTTTTTGTCTTTTCTTGTTGCCCAGTTATTAGTTGTGCTGTCAAAGTAGAACCCACCTTGCATAGCCATAATGATTGGTTGGCTCATGTCGGGTAGCGCAACACTAAACTCTATGCGTTCCCAGTTGTGCGAGATTGTTGCTTGACCTAATTCAATTACCTGTATCGCCATTTGTAATTATCTCCCTGTTAGTTAGTTGTCGAAATACTTTTGATTGACTATCACTTGTTGCGTAGCCATAACGCACGAACCTAAATAACAATGCGCCATGAGTAACACCTAAAGATTTTGCTAAAGAATAAACACTTACACCTTGCTGTGTCTGTTCCCATGCAAGTTTTGTAAAGAGTTCTGCTTCGTGACGATACTTTTTACCTTTGCCACGAACTAACCTTGCTTTGGCATGAAGTTCTTTTAGTTCTAAAAGAACAACACTATCTACTTCTTGTCGTTGCACTTTATAGATAGGGTCACTAGGCACTTCGGGAATAGGTAATCCATTCACATAATCACTAGCAACATCAACCTTCTTTAGATACTGTTCAATAGCCTGTCTGCTTACCTTGAACACATCTGCAACTGATTGGTAAGTCCAACCTGCTAGACATAAACGCTTTACATAAGCCTTGCGGTCTGTCATAGATAGTGTCTTTAGAAGGTCTGCGGTATCGGTTGGTAGTTGCAACTGTGACTTCTTTTGCTTACTACCTACGATTACTTTATGCGTTGTCATTTTGTTCTCCTGTAATTTTTGTTGCGGGCGTATCCCACAAGAATTGTTCTTCGTAAGTTGCTTGTTGTTCTGCAAGTATCTTGTCCATAAGTTCTTTAGCAACTATGTCTTCATGCTTCATAGCATTTTCTAACTCTGTTCTTATGTCTGCACCTAAAGATTGGTCGCTGTATTGCACCTTGAACGATTGTGCAACTACATTCCATTCTTTATCTGTTAGTAATCGTTCTTCTGTATTGAGTGACTCGAAACATTCTTTATCCCAATACGCAACTATGAGTTGTGTGTCAGGGTCATAATCTTGTAGTTGTATTAGTAACTCACTTACTTTCATTTGATACTCCTTCCGTATCCCATAGTTCTGTATCTTCTTTTACTTCTTGTAGTAGGTCATTCAATACTTCAACGCAAATATCTGTAAAAGTATCGTTGAACCTTTCCCATAGATAATCGTCATTATCTAGTGCGCCCATAACTCTTTCAACTGTGCTGTTAGTTACGAAAGGTTTAGTGTCAATAGGATTATCATTTTCATCTGTCATGTCTTGGTTCTCGAACGACTCTGCAACATCATCTTTAGTCATGTATGTAATCCATACTTCATCATCAGGGTTCATACCTGAAAAGATTTCAACTGCTTTACTTGCTTTCATTTAGTTCCCCCTTTAGTGATACTTCTTGGCGCAGATTGCACCCATGCCACCTGCAACACTCTTTAGAAGTGTGAGTGTGCGACCACAATGAACGCAGATACCAACTTGCGCCGAATACTTGATTGCAAGTTCAAGAGTTAGTCGGTCAGTAGGTTCAACCTTCTTTAGTATCTCTTTAGTTGCAACATCATTACGAACATACTTCTTCACTTCATCAGAGTATGTCCATACACTCCACTTCTTACTCTCACTTGCTTGTCGGATTGAATAGATAGTTCCGTCTAACAAGTAAGCACCTACTTCTGTGATTTTCATAGGTGCGTCTTTTACTAACTTTAGTGAGTTGATAATTGCAGATACATCACTACGACTTAGTTGTGATAGTTCATGCACTCCCCTTGATTGAAGAACATTAGCAAGTAAGCCTTGCCCACCTTCTTTAGAAGTTACAAGTGCCTGTGCAAACTGCAACTGCTTCTCTGTTGGTGGAATAACTATCCATGCTTTGTTAGGTAGTTGAAGTAAATAAGTGATTAGGTCTTTAGCACCTTGAACATTGAGAGTATCTAAACTCTGTCCAGTAAAGTCAGACTCACTTGGAACTTTTTTTGTTTTGAGTAGGTTGTTGATAAATTGTTTCTGTCTGTCACTTGCATAGCGCACTTGGTATTCACCATAACCATTTGCACCTCTTGAACCGCCTTTGCGGTGTGTTGTTGTATTAGGCATTTACTTCTTCTCCCTCTGTTACGAATAGTCCTGTTGAAAATTGCACTTGCTTCTTTGTGTATTCATCACACGCTTTACTATCTGCTTTTTTGATTGCACGATACTCTCTCGCACTAATCTTCTTTAGTGGCACAACTTCCCACTCACGATTGCTTCCGTAAGTAAAACCACCTTCAATAGATTGCTTTTGATAGTTGCGATTAGAAGTTATCTGTCGCTTTGCAAGTTGTTCGCTTCCATGAAAAGTTGCCCATGAAAGTTCTTTTGGATAGTTGATTGTTGTCATTACAACTGCGTGTGAGTATCTATCTTCACCACTACCACGCAACGCCTGTGCGCCGTTAGTTGCTACTGCGTGATAGTAAGTGCGTGGCTTTCTTTGGTAACCAGTTTTATCTAATAGTTCTTGACCCATTTTATTTTTCCTCTCTTTCAACATTGTTCTTTAGGTGTGCAAGTAAATCGCTAACAAGGTGTGCGCTTGCGAAGAACCCACCTTGATTTAGTTTTGCTTTTTCATTACCAACTGCACGAAGTAGTAACGAGTATTGGTCATCTGTTAGTTGTAGTTTCATTAGTTATCCTTCCCTGCGTATGCCATTTCAATAAGTGCCTCGAACTCTGAAATAGAAAGTTTTACAACACCTTTGTAATCTAAGTCGTAACCTTCTGTATCTACTGATACATAAGTTCCAGCACCGAGAAGTTCTTTAGAAGTCTGAATGATTGAACCTGTTGAGCGTTCTACTTCTGCCGATACCTTCTTCTTGTGTGCATACACTTTTTCTTGCTGTTCTTTCTGTATGCGTTCTCTTTCTTTCTCTGCTTGATTTGCTTGCGACCACTTAGGTTCAAGAACTGCGTATGGTGCGATTATGTCTGCAAGTCGTGTAGTCCAATAAACATCTTTGCCGTTGCTATCAGTTGCTTTTACAAGAACACCAACTGAACGATTGCCTGTCTGTGCTTTGACGAATGAACCTGAGTCTGCTTTGCGATTGCTAGGTTCGTATTCGTATTTAGTTAGTTCAAGAAGTGTTGCACGAACAACATCATTTTCACGAACTGTATCTACATCTCTTGCAGAACGATTACTGTATGTCCAACTTGGAACAACTGCATACTCTGTGCCTACTGTTAGTTCTGATAGTTTCACTTGTTTCTCCTTTGATTGAATAATTTTTTGTTGCGGGGGCAGATTTATTTATCTGCCCCCGATACTTCTTTAGCGCACTACTAGATTGCGTTGTATTGCAAGTCGCACTAGGTCACGACCCAATACGAGAATGTCTTTTGCAGACTTTATGTGAGTGAGCAACTCGAATGAATGACGATAACTTTCGATAGTGTCATGTCGTTCTTCGTGCTGTGATAGATACGCTTGGCAAGTAAGAACACCTGCATTACGCATTTGATTTACTGCTTCTTCACCAGCCTTTGTATCCCATGCGCCGTCAGTAATCATGAATAAGATTTTGATTGGCTTATCTGTTTCTGCAAGAACACGCTTTGCATACATGATTGCATTTTCGGGATTAGTTCCACCGCTTGCACCGCCGTCACGAATTGTTGTTCCTGCTTTATCATCAGCACCATAAAGAAGATTGGTGCTGTAATCGAAAGTAACAACTGTTGTTCGTGCTTCTACATTTTCTAGTGACTTCTTTATAGCCCACATAGATTTGTATGCTTCATCAGCGTTGCGCCCTGACATAGAACCTGACTTGTCTAGCAAGATAACTGCTTCGATTGCAGTTACATCATTCTTGCCTTCATGCCATTCGTCGAAACAAGTATCGAAATCTTCACCTTGCAAATAACGATTTACATTCAAGCGACCAGTATCAACTTCGTTTTCCCATGAAGGTTCATAGTTAGCACGAAGTCGCTCTAGTTCTTTACCGAATGACTTAGCAAGTAATACTAAATCAGCAGGGCAATTTACTTCTGAATAGTTCGCTTGCTTTGGTGTAACTGCATTACCGCCGTCTAGGTCAAGAGTGATACCTAACTGCTTTGCAATTTGATTGACTTGCTTGTCTAGTTCATCAACAACATCTTTCATAACATCATTGAGAACATCTGTAACTTGATTGTTGTCACCAGTAGTTCCACTTTGATTACCGACAACTTCTTTAGAACCTGCTTCGACATAATCATCACCGAAGTCGAAGTCATCATCTTCGTAATCAGTATCATCAAACTGCAATTCATCAAACGAAACTTCTTCTGCTTCGTTATCAGACTTGTCAGAGTCATCAGACTTACTTGGTGTTGCTGTTGGTGCAGGTGTAATTTCTTTTGCACCAGTTGGAATGTCATCAACGCTATCAACATCAACGATTTTTATTTTGCGCTTTGGTCGTGGTGTATCTGCACCACTATTTTTCTTGTTGCGTTCTTGTTCTGAACGCTTTGCAGGGCGATTGCTACTGCTCTCCCAACCTTCGGTTGGTCTGCCGTTATGTCCGTTAGGATTTTTGACACGATAGATAGTTGTTGTGCCTTCATCATTACCTTCGCCGAACTCACAACCACCTTCATTTGGTAGTGGTGGAAGTAAGTCAATGAGTTCAGAGAAACGCTTGATAACTTGTTGCGCTCTTTCAATAGTTTCATTGTCTGCACCCTCGAAAATAAATCCGTTGTATTCAGATACAAGGTCAAACAATTCATCTATGTCTTGTGGTCGCTTGTAGTTATCAGTTGCTAACTGTTGCAACTCGATTGGAAGATACTTGCGCCCTGTGATTAGTGGGAATGAAGTTTCGATTGCACTTGTATCCGATAACAAGTAATCGGTAATAGTTGCAGTAAGCCAACTTGCTGTTGTTGGTAAGTAACCGACTAACAAGTTTTCGATACGACTATCTTCTAAGCAGTTGAACGCTTCCCATAAATTATTTTCTTTGACCCACTTTGGAAGTGCGTGTCCGTTGCGTGGTGTGTAACGCAAGTGTGCAAGTTCATGGAAGTCCAAGCCTTGCAAACTTGTGATTGAACGAGCAGAAAAATCATCTTTGATTTCGGCAAGGTTCAACCACACTTCGGTAGTGCTAGACCAAGCAGGTGCTTTCTGTTCTTTCTTATCAACAACATTTACTGTAATTCGCTTACCAGTTAGAACGCTGTTCGCTCTTGCAAACACACTTGCTAGTCGTGTAACACGATTGCGCTTTAGTTGTTCTGCTTGCTTATCTTCGTGTTCTTTTTCTTGAATGAATGTAGTCATAACTCCCTCTCGATTTTTTGTTGCGGATTGGATTGAAACTTCTTTAGGCAGTAACGCCTGTTAGTTCTTGTTCTAGGTTATAGCGGTGTGCTTCTAAAAGAAGTTTCACACTTGGTCGTTCATCAACTGTGAAGCCCATGAGAAAGTTCTCTACTGCAAACTCATAGTTGATTTCAGTTGATAAATCTTGGAACGCAAGTAGCAAACGAAGTGAGATAGGTGTTTCATAAATACCTTGAATACTATCTGCACGCATTTGTTCTGCTAATTGTAGAAGTGTTGGTGACTTGATTAGTTGCTTCTCGATAGTTGTATCGTAATCAAACATCTGCTTTATCTTGAAGCGGTCAAGAACTGCTTGATTTACTTTCTGTGAACCACGATAACCATTGTTGTATGTAGCAACAACCATGAAGTCAGGGTGTGCATAAACAACTTCACCTTCGTTTTCTACAAGTGTGAGTGTGCGATTAGCAAGAACATCTTGAAGTCGTTGCATAATCTTTGGTGTTGCGAAATCAAGTTCGTCAATAACAAGAATGTCACCACGCTTCATGGCTTGAACAAGAACGCCGTCTATCCAACCGACTTGTCCGTCGTTCTTGATAATTGTTTTACCAACGAAGTGTCCAACTTCAATACCAGCAGACATTGAAACAACAACTACACCTTGATTGTTCTTGTAACCATAGAAGATTGGTGAAGAAGTTTTACCTGAACCTGCACCACCTTCTAAAAGAACATTGTATTTCAACTTTTTTGCGGTGTCATACATGGCTTGTTCTTTTACATTACCTACAAGATTGCGTTCAATGTAGTGTCCAATAAACTCTTTGCTTGGAACATTTATTGAATAGCCACCTAATACATCTTGCTTTGCTTCTTCTCTTACAACTTGAATGATTGGTGTTGTGATTGGTGCGATTGGTGCGGAAGTTTTTGTTGCGGTCACACTTTTATCCTTTCTGCCGTCTGAACGATACTTGTCTAAGTCTTGCGGATTGTTCTTTAGAATGTAATCAACATCAACTAATACATCTGCAATAGTTTTAGTTGTGTCTGTGTTCTTATGTCGTAACCCGAATTGCTTTGTGAGTTTCTGAATAAGAACTGTTGGTCGCTCACCTGTTTCGATTGCAGTTACATCAACATCACTTAGTGGTGACGATAGAACTTCACCAACAATGTGTGTGCTACTTGCTGTTGCAATTACATCTACATAATCATTATCGAACCACGCATTAGTTTCACCACGACCACCATTGGTCTTGCGTGTCCATGCGTAGTTCTTGTTGTTGTGATTAGCGATAAGGATTTGCTTGTGTGTTCCTGCTTCTGTTGTTTCCCCTGTAATAAGAATTGCGTATGACATTTAGTTTTCCGTTTCTATTAGTTGTTAGTTGTTGTTGTTATTGAAGTCATCACTAAAGAAGTTGCAATACAAGTCGGTCACTTCATCAACCTTCTTGTTAGCAAGTTCGTTAGTGCTATTCCATAGTGCTTGCAAGTGTTCGCTACTTGCTACTGTTGCAAGTAAGAAAATCAACTTGCTTGCTAATTCATCTTCACTTAGTTCGGGATACAAGAACGCAAGTGCTTCTTTGATTTCACTAACCGATTGCAATTTATTCGGTAGTGATAACTTCTTTTGCCGATTTATTTTCGCCCTCATTTATTTCCCTTTCTTAGAAGTGATACCAACGACATGAAGTGCATACCTTCTTCATCATCTATAAGAAGTGTTACGCCTTGTTCATCTACTGTTGCGATTGTTGCAGTTGCTACTGACATTTACATTCTCCTTATTGTTAGTTGATAGTTAGTTAGGGAAGCGCAGGTCAATGCAGAACTGCGATAGTTGCGACACATCATTACTGCGACATTCCGCAGGTGTTGTTATGTAGTTCAGTATGTAAATAATTGCAAGCACAATGATTGTAATTACTATGCGCTTCACAATACGACCACGCCTTGTTAGTTTCATTTATGCACCAACCTTCTCTAGTAGTTCCCAACCGACATTTGCACACTTGTAAGTGTTGTTGTTGATAGTTATTTCGTCACCAACTGATAAAGAAGTATGAGTGCGATTAGCAGGTAGTAAAGGTTGCAGTAAGTTCCACACGAACAACTTAGTTGCGTTGCGTGTGAACTCATAGATTTCATCTTGCAGATTAGTTACTTCATAAAGAAGTTCACACCAACCTGTATCACTAAATACATCTAAGTCAGGTGCAATTTCAATAGTTGCAGAAGTAACTGGTCGTTCGTTATTGCTAAACGCTTTGTAAGTAATTGTGATTGCTGTTGCCATTGTGTTGCTCCGTTTCGTATTAGTAGTTAGTTGTTTTGTAAAGTTATTTAGTTGTTATGCAGATACTTGATAGAAGGGATAAGGAAGTGTTGCGTTCTTCATAACTGGTTCGTTGAAGTAACGCATAAGAACTGTGTTCTTAACATCATCAAACAACTGTGTTACATAATCATTAGTTAGTTGTGCGATTGAAGATTGTGCAACAAGTAATGCGTTGTTGTGTTCTGCAACAAGTGTGCTGTAATTAAATCGAGCCATGTCATCACTTGCATAAATAAAAGAATTGTTATCACGCTGTTGTGTGTAAGTTTTCTTACGACCAACTGTGTGATTAGTAAGAAGTAAATCAAGTTGGTAGTGAGTAATCATTGAACGATAAAACTTGCGATAGCGAGAATCGCCGTCAAAAGAAGTTTCAACTACAACACGAAAGTCATAAACCTTGTAGATAGTTTTGATTGAGCGTTCATCTTCAATAGTTTTGATAGTAACAAGGTTCTTATTCATTGTGCGAGTGAATGGTGTTGTTGTCATTTTGTTATCCGTTTCTATTGTTGGTTGTTGTAATTGAGTAATCATTTAATTACTCATAGCCAACCACTTGCATAACAACTCATAATTGTTAAGCAAGTGATTGACTAAAAGTATTTAATTGTTAAGCAATAGTGATAACAATTATGTGCATTGGTTTTGCGAATTGTTATCTGCGAATTAAATAGTGTCGCAACTAATACGCCAGCAACAAGTTTTGTTTAACCATGATTAAACAAGTTGTTATTTTTATTTTGTAGTTAGTAATCATTTATTTAGTGATTGCAAGTTGCGTATTTATTGTGTGCGTTCGCACTAGCAACTTGTGTCACGATTACTAACCAAAAAATAATTTTTAGCAAGTTCAATAAAAAATAAAATAAAAATTATTTTTTACTTCTTGCTAACCTGCTCAAAGACCGAGGGGCTGGCGTATGCCCGAATTATTGCACAGGTTGGCAGGGGTATGCAACCTGCGTGTCTTACGCATAAATAAGGCAATTTTTTCGCCCTAATTCAATGAATGAATGTATTTATCTTGTAACGATAGATAGATACATAAAGAAGAATAAATAAATAAAAACAATGTAATAAATAAATAGTGCAGGTAAATAACTAATTGCAAGTAATAGTTATGTAACACAATAAGTAACACCCATGAAAGTAACTAAGTTACATAGCAAAAGAAGTTATTAAAGTTATTTAGTAAGTAAGTAACTGAAGTGTGCATCAACATTCACACAACAACGAAGTTGTGTTACATAACGAATAGTAATTAGCGGTGGGGGTTCTAGGGGGCGAAGCCCCCTATGTAAAAGAATAATGATTACTGATTATGTAATAGGTAATAGATAAAGAGTAAGAGATAGATACTTACTTTGATTGTGACTTATGAATGTATTTACATAGTTACTGATACATAACAATAGATAAGTAATACGCAAGTAAATAAACATAATGAATTGTTAGTGTTTCACAATGTAACTGCAAGTAATAAATAGTGCGTAGTAAGTAAGTGAATAACAATAGTAATTACCTGATTACATCAACGAAGTGATAGTCGTAGTCTGGTGTTACAAACACAAGCGAATTGTTATTGAAATACAGTAGCCGTAAGCAACTATCAAACTAACTATCAAACAATTATTTATTTAGTTATTAGTGCGTGAATAGAACAAGTAATACAAGTTATAGAAACAAGTAGTGAATGTAATTGCTAAAGAAGTTACATGACACCCCCACAGTTAGGCGTGTTTTGTGCAATGAACAGCCAGGTGACAGACGCAGTTGAGGGTGTGGGGCCAAGGCAGTAGCCGTAATATTGCCACATGAGCGAAGAACGCACCCCACAGGCTAAATCGTGGGATAACGGGACTCACAAGGTTCAGTACTACCCTTGGTTTACTGGTGCCCACCCTCATTTCTATGTTTTATCTGACTCTAAGTCAGGACAATTACTCTCAAATATGACTTTAGACCGTGGTGGCGAAGTGCTTGGGTTGGAAACTCACCCAAAACATCGTGGTAAGGGACATGCTAGTCGCTTATGGGATATAGCCAATCGTAACTCAGAGAATGCTGGAGTTAAACCAAAGCACTCTGACCTTATGACAGAGGCAGGCGAAGGCTGGGCTAAAAAGGTTGGTGGAGAACTTCCTGCAAAGATTGCTCGTTCTCGTGAAACCTCTATGCGTGGAATGTTGGAGTTCAAATAATGAGCGCCTCAGACCACCTATCCCAAGAGTTGTTCCATGGGACTATGGCTACTTTAAAGCCAGGGGATACAGTTCGCCCAGGTAGAGACTTTGCCCATGCATTTGCTACCACTGATGCAACCCTTGCTAAAGAGTACGGCTCTAATGTGTATAAGGTATCTCCAGTAGATAGCAAGGAGGCTGCTGAGTACACAAAGGCTGAGTTAGCCAAGTGGGAGAGCGAGCCAAGTGCAGATGCCAAGTCAGTTGTTAAATCTGCCAAAGGATTCAAGGTACTGGGAGAGTAGTACCTCCCCTACGAAATAAGATTTCTCTTTTTCTTGTAAAGGCAGTAGCCTAAAGACTATGAGTTATGTAATCACTTTCGGAGCAGGCAAATGGGACTCGTGGGGCTTTAGTATTTCTTACTGTCACTATGACCACACCCTCGCAATTAACTTCATTCATTGGTATGCCTTTATTGAGGTTTACACAAGACAAGATTAAAGTAGCCGTTACAAGGAGAAAAGAATGGGACTAAGACACACAATCACAAAGTTACTCACTGGTCAGTCGCTAGAGTGGCACTTGCCACACACGCTCAAGCCTGGTGAGGCGTTGGCACGTTGCAATAAATGCTCTGGTGTATTTGTCATTGCAAAGGCAGAGCAACGCGTTCCCTACTACTGTTGGGGTTGCAAATGAGATGAGCGCTCCAACCCGACTCTTTTGTCACATATTCAGAAGAGTACCGTCCTCACACGATGAGCAGATTAGGAAAGATAGGATGACACACGAACACGATTTCGTAAAAGACCTAGATGGTCAGGTGACCTGCTCTATCTGTGGGGCAATGGACGATGAGAAAGATATGGGATGAGTCATACAATTGATTTAAGCAAAGAGGAAGTGCGTGCCTGCGCTGACATAGCGCTCAACCGATGGATGATGAAATTTGGCTCCGAGGACAGGCCAAATTATGCAGGCGATAACAAACGTAATCTTGAACCAGAAATCGCGGCGAACGTTCGCACCATCGTGGCTGAGTACGCCGTGGCTAAGTTGTACAAGAAGTCTTTTACCTTTCCGTTCTACACTAATGAAGAGCACTACTTCCGCAAAGACATTGCCGAGGTAGGAACTAATATTGAAGTCAAGAGCATCCGCACTAAGGATGAGATACCCGTCTTCCCCAAAGACATTAGACCAGGGTGGTTACTTGTGGGCGCACGTGTATTAGACCGTGATTACTATTCGCAAGTAGAAATATTTGGCTGGCTTACTATGGAAGAGTGCTCACGTGATGAGTGGAAATATGCGCCAGAAGGTTCGTGGAGAATTCCACTAGACCAATTTAACCAATCGTTGGATATCTAAACAGTCCCAGGTCGTCCAACGGCAGGACAACGGCCTTTGAAGCCGTGAATCATAGTTCGAGTCTATGCTTGGGAGCATTTGTTCTACACTATGCAGATGAGCGCTAAACATAGCCTGTCTCTCGTACAGTTCAAGCCACACACAATGAACATTACCAATCCCACTATGTTGAAGCCAGGAACTGCTCCTGCTCCAGATTGGGATGCACATTACGGAAAATCTTTTAAATGGGGATTTGTTCCAAAAGAGAATTCGTTAGACCCAAATTACAAGCCTGACCAATTAGGTCTCATTGCTCCTATTTCTCCAGATTTTCACAAATGGCAAGATGCTAGTTCTGACTCACGAGTTCAAAAGATGAAAGAAACCTGGAACGAAGATTGGAAGAAGATTCCTCGTTACAAGCAAAATCAAATAACTGCTGCAGTAAAGGCTAACTCATGAGCGTAGTATCCCATCAGCAACTGGCTATGTTTATGCCAGCACACGAACTTAACAAGATGCCGATGATGGATGCTCCAAACTACTCATCACGCAAAGACATGATTACATCTAAGTTGCGTGACAATGTTGTAACTGGTTTGCAGAGGTCAATTAGAAATGAAGGTGTGCAAAAGCCCGTAGATGTTTATCATGATGATTCTGGTCGTTATCTTCAAAATGGTCATCACCGTGTAATTGGTGCAAACAAAGTTAACCCTAATATGTTAGTGCCTGTAGAGCACCATGATGACAATGACATTCAGTATCAGCGCTCAAAGGCGCCACTACTATGAACCCAGCACAGTTATCAATGTTTATGACGCCAAAAGTAACTAAATCCACTCACTAGTGTCTTCATCATAGGCACGTGAGTATGTTCGTTCTGCATGACAATTGGCGCAAACTAATTCGCAGTTATTAATCTCTTTCTGAATGCGCTCCAACGAAGATGAAGCACGAGAGAGGTCAGAGACCGAACCGTTCTTATCGTAGATATGGTCGAAGTGCATCACGTAGAAAGGGTAGGACTTGCCACAATCCATACAAGGCGTCGCCTCTTTAATCTCCTTGATGTAATCCCGATTACGTTTTCGCGCCCTGCGA